>TARA_B100001057_G_scaffold492146_1_pt1 | contig 10611 bp, 6 predicted proteins | sample TARA_B100001057 | Tara Oceans TARA_B100001057 (sample SAMEA2621839) | marine metagenome | biome: marine biome (ENVO:00000447); feature: surface water layer (ENVO:00002042); material: "saline water (ENVO:00002010), including plankton (ENVO:xxxxxxxx)" | depth 5 m | reverse complement strand
TTTCTGACTGCAAAAAAGGACGCACAAGCTTATAGATAATTCCGGGTATGACATAAGAATGACCTTTTATTGAGGCCTTTTCAGTTTCTTTAACTACTTGCTCCGCTTCAATCCACATCCAGCTCGGAACCTTATCATGTAAATGATCAAGACCCGCTCTTTTATGAGCAGAAGTTCTTACGTATCCAGGGAGGCTTACAGTTACAGAGACACCTTTATTTAGCAGCTCTTTTGACAAAGACTGACCATATGAATGTATTCCAGATTTTGCTGCTGCATAAATTGATGACTTTGGCATAGGAGTAACTGCACCGATGCTTGATATTATTACTATTCTTGAATCTTTTTTCTCGACCATTTTTGGTAAGTAAGCTTCAATTAAATCAATCACTCCGTTGCAAAGAAGATAAAAAAGATCCATTTTTTCTTTGAATGTTAACGACCCCGCTTTTCCAAATTTTGTAATTCCTGCATTTGCAACAATTAAATCTGGAGTTGAAATATTTCGACAAAGAGTTTCAATTGCTTCAGGATTAGATAAATCACTCAAGTGAAAATTAGCTTTTGGATAATTTAATTCTTTCCTGGCATGATCTGAACGAGATTTGTCTTGAGAGACCAATTCTAAGTTCCACCCTTCGGAAGCTAGATGCTTAGAATAAGCCATACCTATTCCTGAAGAAAATCCAGTAATTAAAGCTGTTTTATTTGAATTAGATTGTTTCAATTTTCTAAAAATTAATGACTATTTTAGATAGTGAGTTTAGTCTATTGTTTTGAAGATAAACATAGGAATTTAGTATGATTGACAATTCAAATCCAAATTATTTTAGTGCTTTGTGGGCTTTAGTTTTTATATTTTTAACTTTAAATCTTTTTCCTATACCGTTTGCTATCTTGATTAGTTTTTTTGGTGATTGGGTTTACTCAAATCCCGTCATTGTAGACATGAACTATCTAGGACAGATTAAAATGCACCCAATTGCGGACAATCTAACATCTATCATTTCTATGATTTTTGTGGTTGCTTTCATTGTATGGAGGATGAAAGTAAGGAATCTACCATTAAGAGAACTAGGGTCACTCCAGCTAAAAAGAAAGGATTTACTATACGGAACCGCATTTTTAGCATTGTTTGTTCTACTTGAAGAATGCTATATGCTTATTCTTGGATTAGAGATGCCTGAAGGCTTTATTACTTTCATGTTATCAGAGCCATTGATTCTGGGCCTCTTATCAGTAATCGTCATAGCCCCAATTGCTGAGGAGTTTATTTTTAGAGGTTTCCTGCACTCGCAATTATCTAGAACTAATCTCGGTCAATGGGGTGCAGTCACTCTAAGTAGTATTTTGTGGACAGCTATTCATTTTCAATATGAAGCTTTGATCTTGGTTGTGCTTTTTGGATTTGGACTATTTTTAGGGTATGTCAGAATAGCTTATAATTCTCTAAGTCTACCTATTGCGTTGCATGCGATAAATAATTCCTTTGCATTTCTAATGGCTTATTATTTCTATTAAAATTTTCTTGATCCATTTCGTAAATAGAGGTATTTTATTATCTATATTTATTAAAGAAGGATCTTTTTAGAACATAAAACTAATCAGTAGTACCTAGGAGAGGTTTTCTGATGAAACTTTGGGGAGGTTTCATGAAAAGGTTTATCTTTTTTATATCTTGCGCCTTAACTCCTTTCCTCGTATTTTCGGATGATGAAAATACCGGAGGAATAGAAGAGGTAATAGTAACCGCAGAGAGACAAGCATCATCAATTCAAGATACTGCTATTTCGATAACTGCTTTTGATTCAACTTTAATCGAGACATTGAATTTAAGGAATCAGGAAGATCTGCAAAACTACATTCCAGCTACTACGATACAGCCATATGATATTTCTATTAGAGGTATCGGAAGAATGTTTAGAGCACTAGGTGGTGACCCAGGTGTTGGAACATATGTTGATGGAGCTTATTCGGTTGACTTCGGAATTGCTTCAACCGATAACGGACTCTATGACATAGAGAGGATTGAAATACTTAGAGGACCGCAAGGTACCCTTTATGGAAGGAATAGTATTGGTGGAGCTGTAAACTTTATAACTGCAAAACCATCACAAGATTTTTCTGCTGAAATAAGGACACTTGTTGGTAGTTATGGAATGTCTGAAGGTTATGGTTTTATTAACGGAGGCCTAACCGATAATCTCAGCGCTAGATTAATAGTTGTAAATCGTAGCAGAGACGGAGTTATTAAAGATCTAGGATCTGGCATACCTTTAGATAGTTATGAAGATGAAAACTATACCTTAGCTTTAAGGTGGGAAAATGATAATCACACCTTCGATATTCGTGGTAATGAAAGAAGTTATGGAAGAGTTTTGAGTTCTGCACAAGGAGCAGGTCTTATCACAACTAGTGAATACGGCGGCAATTTAAGAAGGAATGACTTAATGGTTCATGGATATAGACCCGTAGATCCTAACATTCAATGTTCAAGCCTTGCAGATAGGGCTGTAGCAAATTGCTCTACTCCTGGGTTCCAGATATTTGAATTCAATCACAAAGGACTTCAAAGATTCGGACAATTCTTAGTACCAGGTGTCGACCCTGTTGCAGCAGAAACTGGAGTTAGCCCTAATTTCGCTTTTGGATATGATGCAAATATCTTGGCTGCAACAATGATAGGTGATGGTAAGGGCGTACCTTCTATGGATGGTGATGACCTCATAACATCGACCAATGGTTTTAATGATGAATACTTTGACCATCAGGCTGGAACTATTAATTATACTTGGGATGCAAGAGACGATTTAACAATCAAGTATATAGGTGCTTACACAGATTATCTGTATACGCGAATAACTGATGATGATAGGACTGGTAACCCAACTTTTGATGAGCAATTCCATGCAATGCAAGAGACTGAGAACTATCAGCACGAAATTCAATTTTTTTGGGACATAACAGATGATTGGAGTTTTGTTGGAGGTCTTTTCGAGTATCATGAGGAAATTGATCAAGATTTAGATTTTTTCAATCCCAATGGTGATCCTCGTTATGCTCAGCCGGCTGATTATGGTTCGATAGTTGAAGCCTTAGCTCCCGGAGCTTCAAGGCAAGTACAGATGCTAACTGCTGTAGCTGCATTTGGCGGCACTAATCCAACGGTTCCTGCCTTCACGACAACTGCAGGGCCATATACTGCTAGAGACGTTGGTTGCGGAATTGCAAGTTTATTAGGCGCCGCACCTGTTCCAGATTTTGCTGATCCGTCTCTAACACAAGTTTGTATAATTTCCGGTCCTTGGGATGGTGAAAATGCTGTTTTAAAAAATGGTCCTGATCCGTCAATTGGAACATCATTTGTGTGGCAGACTCAGAATAAAACAGACGCTTATGCAGTATATTTCCAAACTGAGTATCAAATAAATGATACTTGGGCCATAACACTTGGTGGATCTTACAGTGAGGACGAGAAAGTGGCTGAAGAGAATTTAGTGCAATACAATGAGGTACAGTTATCTTCTGCTAATTTATTAGCTTATAACGTTTCAACTGGGGCTCTGAATGCTGATGGAACGCCTACCGGCAACGGCGTAATAAGATTCTCAGGAATTCCTTATTCTCGTTCATTTTACAGATCTATGGAAAGAGAATTCGAAGAATCCAATTACAGAGTTAATATAGACTATTCACCAACAGACAATGCCCTTTGGTACTTATCTACTACAACAGGCCACAGAGCTGGTGGATTTAATTTGGGCTTCTTCGCTGCATTCCCTTCTTATGACTCTGAAACAATAACTTCGTATGAGCTTGGACATAAAGGCTCTTACTTAGATAATACTCTTCAGATCAACGCATCTATATATAACTATGTATATGAGAATATACATGGTCAATTCCAAGCTCAAAGTTTTCTAGGTGGAACTAGTACATCTGTTATTGGCTATCCAGAAGCAAATACTGATGGTTTCGAGTTGGAAATGATATATATGCCTCAACCTAATTGGATTATAGGAGGTAACTATAGTTTTACTGATGCTACATATTCAGAAGAATTAATTGATGCTTTTGGTAATAAAGGAAATATAGATGTAGCTAATCCAAATGCACCTGCTTCCTTGTACACCATTAAGGAAAGAGAATCTCCAATAAACGGTAGAAGAATGGAAAGAATACCTGAGAATAAGTTCTCTATTTATTCTAACTATACTCAGGAGCTTTCAGGAGGATCAATTGATTATCTTGTTGGATATTCGTGGACTGATGAAATAATATGGGCTGATAGTGCACTTCCAATAGACACATCTCCTGCATTCAGCAGACTAGATCTAAAAGCTACTTGGACAAATAATGAAGGTGATCTTGAGGTGATGATGTTTCTCAATAACGCACTCAATAAAATCGGTGTAAGAAACATGTCAATCGATGATGAGACTCATGGTTTCTTGAGAGCCGTAACACCTACATTGCCAAGGATAGGAGGCATATCCTTCACTAAGAAGTTTGGTGCCTACTAAGTAGTTACTAAAATGTAAAGAAGCCTGCTTAATGCAGGCTTTTTTATTTCTATCTCATCAACAGTTCTTTAGGTGATTGCTTGATAATTCCGTTGATTAGATAGAAGCACAAAACTGAAACTACAAAAAGTCCTATCAGGGGTCCCATGATCCATATCTCAGGATAGAAATTAGCTGTGGTTTCGAATACTTTTGTTTCTATAAAGTAAATTCCTCCATAGGCTAACACGGAACCCAAAGTCCCTGAAATAACACCCAATAAAGCAAACTCTATAAGCGCTGAAGATTTAATTAATGAGTTAGATGCACCCAGAGTCCGAAGAATAGCAGACTGATGCTTTCTTACACTAAATCCATCTTGTAAAGCAGAAAAGGCAAGAAAAATAGCACTTAAACATGTAAGTAATAAAATAGAATTTAAAGCTTTCGTAACTTGGCCAATTATCTCTTTAACTTGTTCTATCAAATCCTCAATTGAAAAGACCGATACTGTCCTAAACTCCCTCATTAATTCAGCTGCAACTTGTTGCCTTTCTGGAGGAATATAAAATGAAGTAATGTAATTAGAGGAAATATTCTTAAAAAGGGAAGGGTGGCCAATTACAAAGAAATTAGGAGAAAAGCTATCCCAATTTACCGCCCTAACGCTTTGGATATATGTCTCAATTACTTCTTCATTAACTTTAAGAAATACTTCGTCTCCTATCTTCAAATCATATCTTTTAGCAATACTCTCAGAAACTGACAATCCATTAATTGCTTCTTCTGAAAACCACGCACCAGCTGATATTTCATTTTGTTTCGGTAACTTCTCGATCCAAGTTATATTGAAATTCCTATCAATCAACTCTTTATCTTCTTCCTCTCTCTCTATAGTTGCATTTGTTACTGGAAAAAAAGGAGTTGGATTTATTTGATTATCCCTGAAGAATAATTCCATTCCATTTTTATCTTCATCAGTTATGTTAATTGCAAAGTTATTTGGCGAGTTGTCCGGTATAGACCCTTGCCAGGAACCGAGTAAATTTTTGCTAGCTGAGAATGTAATTAAGCTAAGACCAATGGCAATAGTGAAAGCAAAGATTTGAAAAGAGTTACCCAGCTTTCTTCTTCGAAGTTCAGATAATGCTAAGTTAAGTGAACTTGATGCACCCAAACCTACTTCATTTTTTCCAAGCAGAAAATAAATGAGGCCTATCCCTGCGAGAGAAAATCCTACAACTCCCAAAAATATAATCAGTGACAAGGTCAATTGATTAGTATAAAGATAGAGTAAAACAAGAAAAGCTATTGCACCAATGAAAAATACCGGGATGGTCTCTTGGTTGAAAGATATGTCATCTTTTAATACACGCATCGGAGATACAGACAATAGCTTCAATATATGGGGATAAATAAATCCAAATTGACAGATAAGTGCGGTGAGACAAGTCACAAAAAGTGGGTAAATACTCGGTACCGGTAACTCTGTAGGAAAATAAGAAGACATGAGGTTAATAAAGTTAGACTGAAGTAACCATCCCAAAGATAATCCAATAGCTAAAGTTAATAGAGTTGTATAGAGAAAAAGGAGGAAATAGAGAGTCTTAATTTGAAACGTTGTCATACCTAATGTTTTCAAGATAGCTACATAACCTACATGTCTTCTTGTAAATCTTTGTGAGGCAATACCTATAGTGCAAGCAGATAGCAATACCGCTATAAGACCTCCTAGAAGAAAGAAGTTTTCTGATCTATCTACTGTTCGCCCCAAGGAACTTGTGTCTTCACTGAGGGTCTCTATGTCATCACCGTTTCCTTTTGCTTTTTCTAGCCTTTGTTTTATTTGTTCTATTTCCTCATCTGACCCATTAAAAAGATAGTTGTATTCCACTCTACTTCCTGGTTGGATAACATTTGTGGATTCTACATCCAACATATTCATAATAGTTTTAGGCGCGAATGCAAAATTTCCTGAAGCTCTATCAGGTTCGTAGATTATCGTAGCTGTAAAAATAAGCTTAGCATCCCCTAAAAAAATCTCGTCACCATAATCAAGAAGAAGTAGATTTTGAAGTCTCTCATCCATCCATACAGTACCTGGCTCTGGATTTGTCTTGACCTTGAATATTCCACTAGAATTTTTTAGCTCAAGCTCACCAATCAGAGGATAGTAATTATCAACAGCCTTTACTGAGCTAAGTTGCATTTCATCATCTGAAAAGATTACTGAGGCGAATAGAACCATTTCCACATGACTCGTTTTTTCAAGTTTTAAATCTTCAATGACTCCTTTTATATTATTCTGATTTGACTCAAATTTAAGTTTTCCACCCAGAAACTCCTCTGTTTCAGTATTGAGAGCCTGTTCTAATCTGTCAGTAAAAAGTGCAATTCCCGAAACTATTGTTATTGCAAGAATTAAGGACGCTAACATAGAAGTTAAGTAACCCGACCGAACTTCTCTAGTAAAAAGTTTTAAAGATAAACTCAAAAGCATTATTCGACTATTCTTCCAAGTTTAAGGTCTATCCGTTTATCGCACCTATTTGCCAGTTCCAGATCATGAGTCACTATAACTAATGCATTATCTGTTTCTGAATTAACTTCAAAAAGTAAATCAGATACGACTTGGCCATTTCTTGGATCAAGATTTCCTGTTGGCTCATCTGCAAAAAGTATTTTTGCAGAACATGCAAAAGCTCTTGCTATGGCAACCCTTTGCTGTTCGCCACCTGAAAGTTGGTTTGGATAATGGTGATCTCTTTCACTTAGCCCAACTCTTTTAAGAAAATATTCGGCATTTTCTCTAGGGTTATCTTCTGACTTCAGTTCGGAAGGCAGCATTACATTTTCTAGAGCAGTTAAGCTTGGCAATAATTCAAATGACTGAAATACAAATCCTACTTTTTCCTTTCTGAGGGTTGATCTATCCTCTTCGTCTAGTTTATGAAGACCAACTTTATCTAAGTAGATTTCTCCACTTGTTGCAGTATCTAACCCAGCTAGTAATCCTAGAAGGGTCGATTTTCCCGAACCAGATGGACCAGTTATTGCCAAAGACTTTCCTTCCTCCAAGCTAAAGCTTACATCATTAAGTATTGTCAATTCAGAGTCACCTGAAGAAACTTCTTTCCTTAGTTTATTTACTTCTAGAATCATTTATATGATTAAATAGGTGTATTACTTTACTATAACACCTATTTGGTTTTATATAAAATATAATCTCTATTTATAATGATCATCAAAAGGAATCAAGCTGAGTGAACTACTTAAAAATACTAATTATTTACTTTTTTACATTTCCTGTAATAGCAGGTGAGGGTACTTCTTCTTTACTCATATATGGTGATAGCATCAGCGCCGGTTATGGTATGGAGAGAAAAGAGCAATGGTCTAGAGATCTTGAAGTTCTATTTGAGAAAGATAATCTTAAAATAAAGATTTTTAATTCTAGCGTTTCAGGCGAAACTACCGGTGGAGGAGTATCAAGACTAAATAAAGTTTTAGAAGAATTGGAACCTTCTTATGTTTTATTAGAGCTAGGTGGCAACGATGCTCTTAGAGGCTATCCTCCTAAAAAAATCTATCAAAATTTAATGACAATGATAAATGCCTGTCAAGATAGAAGTATTGAAGTTTTTTTGATGCAAATAAGAATTCTTCCTAACTACGGGAAGAGATATCAAACAGAATTTGAATCTGTTTATTCCAAGGTTTCTTCAGCCTCAGGAGTTACTTTAATACCCTTCATGTTAGAAGAAGTGGCGCTCAACAAAGAATTAATGTTTGAAGACGGTATTCATCCCAACAAGGAAGCTCAACCTTTAATTGCGAAATTTGTATTTGAAAGCCTAAGAAAGTATTTAAAATAAGCTAAAATCTAATTCAAATGAAACTTTTAAGCAAAATATTCAATAATCCACTAAGTCTTATAGTTGTATTAGCATCTGTTTGGTACTTTACCAGAGACTTTATCTACTTTACATTGGCAATTTTCTCATTCATAACCATCCAAGTGGCTTTAGAAAAATTAACCCTTGGAAGAGTGTCTAAAGTTTTATTTTTTTCTTGGTGTGTATTAATTCCTTTTGCATTAATGACTCTTGTGCTTAGAGATCCGATATTTCTTCAATGGAAATTCTCAATAGTTCATTGGTTGATGGGTTTGATATTGATTATTGCTCATTATTCTAAAGGCCCAGCGTTACTCAAAGGGCTTTTTTCTTTGGCAGGACCGCAGTTAGAAACTGTCCCTCAAAATGCTTGGTCAAATGTTACCTTTTTTATAAGTTTTTTCCTCATTTTTGTAGGTTTTATCAATCTTTACTTCATTTATTATTCTGATTTAGATACTTGGGTTAACTTCAAAATCTACGGAGTAACTATCCTAAACTTGGTTATGACTTCCGCTTCCCTCTTTTATTTGTTTAAAAAAGCTGATTTTCAAGTTTCAGGTAATTAAAACAGAGCTATTTAAGCTCAAAAGACTCAAAAAAAGTTATTAAAAAAATTGCACACTTAGTCCTAGAATTACGGGATTCGACATTAGATATAAATTTTTAAGAACTACCTTTAGAAAAAAGCAGGTTTCTACACCTGCTTTTTTTGTTGCATATAAATTTAGAAATATGCTAATGTAGGTGCGTCAGTATAGACAATTTTTTAAAAGGAATTAATAGCAACTTTAGTTGCTTATATTTGGGGAGATACCATGCAAAAGATTTTAAATTCATTAATTTTGTTTTCTCTTACTGTTTTAGCATCAGCCTTGTATTCGGAAGATGATGAAAATAGCAGAGGCGGAATAGAGGAAATTACTGTAACAGCCGAAAAAAGAACATCCACAGTATCAGATACATCGATGTCGATTACGGCATTTGACTCGTCTTTGATCGAGGACCTTGGATTACAAGGACCAGATGACCTCATGGATCAGTTGCCAGCAACTACAAGAGACCAATATGACGTGAGGATTCGAGGAGTTGGTAGAAATTTCAGAGCTCTCGGCGGAGATCCAGGTGTTGCTACTTACTATAACGGAATCTTCTCTCCAGATTTTGGTATAGCAGCAGGTGAAAATTACCTGTTCGATGTAGAAAGAATTGAGGTCCTCAGGGGACCACAAGGCACTCTTTATGGTCGAAATTCTATTGGTGGTGCTATTAACTATATAACCTTTAAGCCTTCTTTTGAGGCAGAGGGTTTAGTGAGACTGGTGGTTGGAACCGAAGGTAGGCAACAGAATTATCTTATGACTAGTGGGCCACTAACCGATTCTCTCGCTTATAGATTTACTGCTATGACAGCAAATTCTGATGCACGACAAGATGGCTTGGGAGGTGAAGATCTAAACGAGACCGATGATGAAAATATAACTTTTTCGCTCCAATGGAATATAAATGATGACATTACCTTCAATATCAGGGGTAATGACAGACTTGTTGACCAACCTACCGTGGCTCCCATTTTGCTTGATCAAGGTTGGGGTCCTTATAGAGGAACTCACGGAACACAAAATGCAGTTTATGGTATCAAAAGAGTATCTGCATCATATCCGGGTGCTTATGCTTATACTCATCCTACAACTGGCGAAGTAAGATACGGTGCTCCTATTATTCCTGGAGTTGATAGAAACTCATCTGTTGTGCAAAACTTTAATCCTGAATTTGGAGCAAGCAGTCAAAACAATACTGTAGGTAAATTTGGAGCAAGAGTTAATATGGAAGATTGTAATAATTCCTCATTTCCATATAACAATAACAACTGTCAACATGTTCTCTTCGAGCATGAAGGTATCCAATCCGATATTACATGGGATCTTTCAGATACAGTACAGATCAAATATCTCTACGGTTTCGTAGATTTTGATTACACCTTCAATAGAGATTTTGATCTATCAAATGCAACTTTCAGTACTAGACGAGAGACTGTTTTAGAAGATGTTCACATGGCTACACATGAGCTAGTAGTAAATTGGCAGTTAATGGAAGATGTGGAAATGACCTCAGGAATCTTCTACATGGATGAGACAAGAAAGCAAAGCTATGCTTTCGCGAATAATCAATTAGCTATTATAAACCCAGCTAATTATGGATTGTTTGCTGTT
>TARA_B100001057_G_scaffold491417_1_pt1 | contig 10612 bp, 9 predicted proteins | sample TARA_B100001057 | Tara Oceans TARA_B100001057 (sample SAMEA2621839) | marine metagenome | biome: marine biome (ENVO:00000447); feature: surface water layer (ENVO:00002042); material: "saline water (ENVO:00002010), including plankton (ENVO:xxxxxxxx)" | depth 5 m | reverse complement strand
CCCCGGGGACAAATCCTCTCCAAGAGAGCAGATCCCATCCTGCACATCCGACCAATCTTCATCTTCCCCGCCCCCCCCTCAGAGTTCATCCCATCCAACCGCTCCATCATATCCACACAGTCGGCGAACGACTCCTGCGCCTCAAGCTCACACCCCAGCCGGAGAGGAGCCTTCATCGGACAATGCTGCTCGCTTGGAAGATCGTCCCGAGCAGAAGCACCCGCTCAAGCCTGCTTCAGTCTCAACTAATCCTGGAGACACCAAGATTTCCGCTAACTCCGCGAAGAACAATCCTTCCACTAATAAAGATCCAGAACTTGATCCGCTCCTGGCGCTCAAGCCAACTGCCGTCAAGGATCAGGGGCACAAAGAAAGGGATCATCTGCCCACCAGCAGCCTTCCTAGCGAGCGAAAATCGAGAACATATAAGCAAGCGGATCTTGCAGCTCCTTCAGAAAAGCTGTCTGCTCCTGAAGAAAACCTTCCGGACTTGGATTCTTCCGAGTCCATGGCGCCCGTAGATTCTCCGTCCGTGGAGCGCTCTTCCGGAACCGAAAGACCAGACGAACCAACATCCCGGAAGTCGCGACTATTCCGATCTGATCGAGAATCTGAAGAAACCGTAAAGCTCAATGTCAACGCCTCCACCGTTGGAGCCTTGGTGAGCCACGAGCACGCTGGGCATCTTGAAAATAGCAGGCGCTCTCATCCCACCTGGCCAGGCATTTCGGTTCTTTTGCTCTTCCTGACACTTTCAGCGGTAATGATCTATCTCGTGCTGGATCTTACTGACATGCTGCCGCACAGCAAACGGCAAGGTCAGCTTCAAGATCCGGCCGCCAGCGAAGCCTCAAAGCCTCCGCCAGCGGCGGGAGAAACGTCGGCACCAGCGGCTGCCGGACTACCTAACCATGGGCAGGAGCCTTCAGCCTCAGAGCAGACTGCAGGAGTTTTTAAAGTTGATCCAAACCAGCTCTTTCCGGGATCATCACAGACCGGTCAGAGTGCTCAACCAAACCCGGAGACCTTGTCAGGCACCGAAGCGCAGGACCTCAACTCTGAAGACCTCCTTGGCCGCAACGAGGACCCGAAAGCGGGCGCTTTGCTTGTTCCGGCAGGAGGCGGTGAAGCAGCACTTGGCGGTGCTATTATCGAGGCGCAGGATGTAAAGGTCAGGGGCGAAGTCAGCCTCCCGCCACTTATCGACCTCAATCCATCGCGAAATGCACTTCCAGAACAGAGTGGGAGTCCAAGCGCTCCTGCCGAAACGCTCTCGCTCTTTCTCGCAGCCCGCAATCTCAGTGAGCGGCGCCCTTATATGAGCGCTTCGCGGCGATCCGAAGCTGAGCTGGAGAGGGGGCCGTTGGCAAAACAGCTCCCTCCCACTGTTAAGCTGAGGCTTCTGAAATACGTAAAGGATCATTCAGAAAAGACTGACGAAAGATTTTTTGAGGTGTCTTTTGAAAGAGAGTCTACAGCCCCAATTTTGGTTCAGGTGGCTGTAAATAGTAATGGTCGCATACAAGTTCACACCGATGCGTTCTTGGATCTCTACAATGATGAAATGGCGCGCTTTCAGGCCGTCCCAGTCAAGGGAGAGCGGACCTTCCATACCCTCGCAGACGCCTACAAGCAGTGCTTCGAGGAGAAAATTCCAGGGGCAGAAGATAAGAGTTATATTAAGCTCCGCCAGCACGAGCAGGTCGCGGCGCGGCTCCAGGCATATTTTGCAAAAGAGTCGAAAATCTCCGAGCAGATCGAGCAGTCCAGGGCGCTCCCATGGGGCCGCTCTGGGATCTGTACGGTTACCGTAAGATGGAACACTGATTACGGGAGACCCTATGTGGAACTAGTGAGTATTGATGAGCTCTCATGGGGCCCCTGAGAGCTTCCGGACGGAAACTCTTCTCGGCCATCTCCTTAATCATCACACTCACTCCCACAAATAAGGGGTACTCACTGTATCAGTATAAGACCTCTGCTATACGAGTGCTCATTCGGATGGCTTGGGCAAGCGAACAACCATGAATCCCTGCACGCTGCTGTATTTCTTGAACTCGCAGTCATTTTTTATTCGCAGCAATCCAAAGGCTCGTTCCTTGACATGGACAGGCGTGACTGCCACTTGATACTCCCTGCCGGGCTTGATCACCTTGAGTTCGTACTTAAACTGCTCATTCGTACAGGAGAGCTCAGTGACCATAATATCAGTCTCATGGTTCACTCTGATCTTAAAGATCTGAGCATCCCCTCTTCCGTCCAGGTCCCAGAAGAGGGTTGGAGGATCAATTGAGAACAAGTCCGGAATCTCAAGCTTCGCCGTTAGGACGATCGGGACCGTTTCGCCCTCAAGGGTGATCACGATCTTCTTTTCGATCGCGCCCTTTATTGTACCCAGCTTGAAGTTGCCACGAACTACTCCACTCTCTCCTGGGCGCCAGGTAAGCTTCCCATTTCCGCTGATTTCAGCAGACAGGCAACTGCAAGCAGCCTGATACTCCTTAATTGTAACGGGCTTTGTGCCTTTCACTTTGAAAGGAAACTCGACACTAAGGCGATCCTTATCCGGAGGCAGGGTCATTGAAATCTCCTTCGTCTCGAATGCTAGCTCCCCGAACAAACAGGATGGCCCCATCAGAAGGAGACCAAGCCCCATCAATCTTCGCTCCTTCGAGATTTTCATTACTTCGACTTAAGGCTGACCAGTTCTACCGTAACAATGAGGTTCCCATCACGCCATCGAGGGCCAATCAGGTAGACTCTTTTCCCTACTTCAAATACCCGATCCCATCTCAGGGTCATCTTGCTCTTTTGCCAGTATTCAACATCAAGCCGCAATTTGCGGGATTCCTTGATTGAGGCCTGCGGCTGAAAGGTCAGCATCAATGCCTGTGAGCCATTGATGGGTTGAGCCCAACTCTTGTATCCCTTGAGAATATCCTGCTCCACTGAACCAAGCCTCACGAAGGTCTTATAGGGCTCCAACTTGGCTACTTTTCTCAGCTTGGCCACTTCCTCTTCGCGGAGGGGCACAACGCCATCTCCGAGGGATTCAGGCGATCCATTTGTTCCGAAGAGAACCGCTGTTCTCACTTTGCCTATCACCTCCTTACCTGGATCCTGCGCACCCGCAACAGCCATCAAAGCGAAGTAAATAAGTGCCAGCATTCTCATTCGATCTTCCTTCGGTTAGTAAGTCTCCTTGACGTTAACGTAATAGCCGTGACGGCCATCGAAGAATCCTGCACCCAAAGCCAGATCGGAGTCAGAGAGAGGTGCCAGACCTTCAACCACCAGAAGAGTCGAATCCGAATCCCTATCGAGGATGACCTGAGTGGATACATTTGTGAGCGGGGAGTAGACCTCTGAACTCGCCCCGGAATCGACAAGTCTGGATGAGGCATCACCCGACTGGGCGCTCTTCATTCCCAAGAGGAACGCAAACACTACGGCGCAGGTGACCGCGGGTGCCATCCACCAGAGCCATCGACGATTAAAGGCCGCAAAGGCACCGTGACCTTCTTCGCTTTCAGGAAATTTACTCTCTGCATTTACAAGTTTTTCGAGATGCGAATTAAAGTAGTCAGGAAATGGAGGATCTACCTCTCGCGGGACAGAATCGCGTAACTTCTCCCTGAAGAGAAGAAATCTGGCACGCTCCTCATGCAGTTCAGGAGAGCTGGCTAGAATCGGCTCCAGTTCCTCCAGCTCGTTTTCGCTCAGCCCATTATCCATCCAGCGGGTGAGCAGTTCTTCTTTCCGGTCGTTCTTCATATGTTGATCAGCAAAGTCTGCAGTTTTTTCCGGGCATAAAACAAGCGGCTCATTACTGTGCCGAGGGAGCAATCCATGACATCCGCAATCTCTTTATACTCTAAACCCTGCACCTCGCGAAGCAGGATCGCCTCACGATGTTCTGGAGACAGTTTCTCAAGGGCATTTTCGATGTTGGCTCTTACTTCTCCCTGCGAAAGTGCCTCATCCGGACGGGATACCCGAGCGGGCGTGGCATGGGCTCCGGCTGCAATTGCCTCCCTGTCGAGCAAGTTGTCATCAAGATCTCCCGCAACATCCATCTTTCTTTTTCTCATCCAGTCGTACACCACGTTGTGAGTAATTCGATACATCCACGTTGAGAAACGAGCACGCGATTCGAATCTGGGCAGCGCCTTCCAGACCTTCACGAAGACCTCCTGGGCGAGGTCCCATGAGTCCGCTTCATTTTTGATCATATTTTGAATCATCGCATAAACGCGCCCACGATGCTTGGTCACTAGTAGATCAAAGGCGCCGTAGTCACCCTCTTTACATCGATCAACCAGCTCCGCATCGGAGATTTCTGCAGGGGCTCCCTCTCCTCCAGCATCACCCGGAACAGGACCCTTTATCAGATTTGACGCAATGGAGCGGAGGAAATTCATCGAATGTTGGCCAGTTGGAAGGTGGCCTCAAACCCCCGCTTGAGCAAGCGGAGACACCTTAAAAACAGGGCCTCTTGGGCAGACCTTTTCTCCACGCTTACCCCAATCCGCCGCAAATTCTCTGAAAGTTACCCCAAGGAATCTGGATTTTAACCGGGCTCGGCCCAAAAAGCCCGGAGTGCCTGAACCAGTACGCTAATAGACGTCCCTCTGGTAGCGTTTCTCCCTCTTCAGCCCCTTGATGTAGTTTTTAGCCTCGTCCTCACTCTTTCCACCGTGTTTTTCCACGATCCTGTGGAGGCATGCATCCACGTCCTTTGCCATCCTTGATGCATCGCCACAAACATAAAACGATGCGCCGGCCTCTAACCACTTCCATAGGTCAGCCCCTCTCTCCTCCATTTGGTGCTGCACGTAAATTTTTTCCTCCTGATCCCGGGAAAATGCCAAGTCGAGATGAGTCAGAATCCCATCTTTCTGCATGGAAACAAACTCTTCCTCATAGAGAAAATCTGTTTCGCGGTGAGGATTACCGAAGAACAGCCAGTTCTTTCCCGCTGCACCTCGTACTCTTCTCTCCTCAAGAAATGCCCGAAAGGGCGCCACCCCAGTACCTGGCCCAACCATGATGACTGGTGCATCATCGTCGTCTACTAACCTAAAGGCCTTGTTGTGGTGAACAAAAACTCCTGGCTGAAGCCCTTCCGCCCGGTCTGCAAAGAATGTCGAGCACACCCCTCCTCTCTCTCGACCGTGAGAATGATATCTCACAATTGCGATCGTTAGATGGACTTCACCTGGATGTGCATTCGGACTTGAGGCAATCGAGTAGAGTCGCGGCTGGAGCTTTTTGAGGACCGTCACAAACTCTTCTCCATCAGAAAAATCAGCGGGGTATTCGGTAACAAGATCGATCAACTCCCGGCCCCAGCAGAACTCGTTCATCACCTTGCGGTCCCCGCTTTCCACTACCGAGCGAAGATAGGGCGAACCGCTCCGCTTCTGCCACGCTTGCAGAAGCTTCGGTGTAAGCGCTCGTATGTCATAACTCGTCATCAGCGCATCCCTCAACGAACCTTCACCACCACCGGGAATGGGGACTTGTTCGTTGGTGTTGAAGGGAAGACTGTCCAATATTTCATCTACTTGGTCCTCTTGGTTCACCGGAAAAACCCCTAATGCATCACCCACGACGTAGTCCATCCCGGCCCCTTCCAAAGAAAGCTCGACATGATGAGTCTCTTTTTCAGCATCTGGCCCGTTCAGATTGTCATTCCTCAGGATCGGGCTGTGGAACGGATTTTTTTTGCCAAAGGGGATACTTTCACTCTCTGCAGAATCTACTGTGTCAATGGAAGCCGCACCTCCAAGGCTCTCAACAACCCCTTTCCGCCATGACGCAAACGCTTCGTCGTAATCCACATCACAATCTACTCGCTGGTAAAAGCGTTGAGCCCCAAGCGATTCCAACCTGTTATCGAAGTCGATCCCGCACTTGCAGAAGTCCGGATACTCGGTGTCGCCAAGGGCGAGCACTGAAAACTGGACCCCTTTCATTGTCGGAGCCTCGTCGCCAAGGATGAACTCATAGAGATCTGCAGCATTGTCAGGAGGCTCCCCATCTCCGTATGTGCTGGTAATGATGAGAAGGTTTTTCTCCTCGGCAAGCCGCCCAGGATCATATTGCCCCATATCTACCACCTCGGTCTCAAAGCGGCCACCATTGAGATCCTTCGCCATTTTTTTGGCGCAGCTTTCAGCGTTTCCGGTCTGCGATCCCACGAGAATCGTGACAGGAATTACTGGTCCATCCTGCTCGGCTGCGTCATCTAGAGCAGTTCCAAACGTCTTGCTAAGAAATCCACTGAGCCACTCTCGCTGTTCGCTGGTGAATGGCGCATCTTCGGGGATCAGAATCCGGTGCGACATGATCTCAATCTGACAACCCGGCTTGTCCCGAGTTTCCGGATAGTATCGCGGTGCAAATTTTTTTCAAGCCGATTAAACAACTGAGGATTCACTCATACCCCAATTCGCAAGAGCAGAACGACGAGACTAAATCAACCCCCCTGGCTTCAAAACTCTTTCAACCTTAACGCTCTTCATCGCCTGCCCAACTAGGTTGATAGAGCCCCAATCAACTCGCAAAACTCCAATGTCATAATGAGCTTAGTCACCTTTTTTTAACCGGAGAGAGAAAAGGAGACTCAGCGCCATACTGCATAGACAGCGCTAAGACTCCTAATGGCTGCTTAAGAGGAGGTTCAGGAAGTCGCCCGGAAGGGATGGAGCTACTCGGGTAGGGGGAAATCTTGATTGAACGCAAAGACTCTTTCGCGAATCTCTCTTAACTTCTGCTCGTCCTCCCGATTTTGGATCGCATCAAAGATAAAGTCCGCCACAGACTCGAGATCCGTTTCTTTCATCCCCCTGGTAGTTACCGCAGGGGTTCCCAAGCGAATTCCACTCGGCTTCATGGGAGACCCCGTATCGAACGGTATGGAATTTTTATTGACCGTAATCCCGGCAGCATCAAGGGCAGCATCCGCCATTGTCCCGTCAAGACCAAGCGGGCGCATATCCACCAGCATACTATGGTTGTCAGTACCACCCGAAACGATTCTGAACCCATGATCTCCCAGTCTGGCTGCCAGGGCTCTCGCATTTTCAACGACTTGCTTCTGATAAACCTTAAAATCTGGACGAAGCGCCTCCCCAAAGCACACAGCCTTGGCCGCGATGACATGCATGAGCGGCCCCCCTTGCACACCCGGAAAGACCATCGAATTGATTTTCTTAGCGTATTCCTCCCTGCACAGGATCAACCCACCACGAGGCCCCCTCAAGGACTTGTGGGTGGTGGTAGTGACGAAGTCTGCATGCGGTATAGGTGTCGGGTGAACCCCCGAGGCAACCAGCCCCGCGATATGGGCCATATCAACAAAAAGATAGGCCCCAACCTCTTTCGCTATCCGGCCCATCCTCTCGTAGTCCACGACCCGGGAGTAGGCGCTTGCTCCACAGGTTATCAGTTTAGGCTTCACCTCAGCGGCGGCTGAGGCCAACTGGTCGTAGTCGATACGCTCGTCTTCCTCACTCACACCATAGTGCGTTACTTCATAGAATTTCCCTGAGAAATTTGCCTTGTGCCCGTGAGTCAAATGCCCGCCGTGAGCGAGATCCATGGTAAGAATCCTGTCTCCAGTCTTAAGGAAAGCGAAGTAGACTGCGGCATTAGCCTGTGAGCCCGAATGTGGCTGCACGTTAACATGCTCTGCTCCAAAGAGCTCTTTCGCCCTGTCGATCGCAAGCTGCTCGGCACGGTCCACATTCTCACACCCACCATACCAACGACGACCGGGATAGCCCTCCGCATATTTATTTGTGAGAAGTGAGCCTTGCACTTCAAGAATCGCCCTACTGGCAAAATTTTCTGAAGCGATTAATTCAACATGATCCCGCTGACGACGTCCCTCCGCCTCAACAACATCAAAAACCTCAGGATCGCTGACAGCGAGGTAGCTTCCTGAGGCCTTAGCGACCCGATTTACATGGCGTCCCCCCTCAAAAGGGGTTTCAAGGAAAGCTCTCACAATACTCACTGCCTCATCTCCAGTCAGGTCCCTGGCTCCGAGACAAGCGATGTTGGAATCATTATGACCTCGAGTGATCTTGGCGTCTTCTACAGAACACAGGCGTGCAGCTCTGACTCCCTGCACCCGGTTGGCCGCGATACTCATACCGATTCCAGACTTGCAAACCAGCACTCCGAAGTCGGCTTTCCCCTCGGAAACGCTTCGTGCTACCACGTTCGCGAAATCCGGGTAATCCACCGAATCTTCACCTTTAGTTCCGTAATCGACCACTTGGTTTCCGGTCAGCTCAAGCGCCTCAACGATGGCACTTTTGACTTCTACTCCCCCATGGTCCGCCCCTATCGCAATTCGCAGACTAGCGTTATTCATTGGTCTAAACTCAGTCCCTCCTTGGGACACACATTCCTTGGCCCTCTTCCCGGGAAACGCAATAGAGAAAACCGATCCGAGAAATTATTCTTCAGAACGGGCTCTTTCGGAGCGCAGAAACCCAAGAATTCCCTCCATTGCCCGATCCAGAAACGAAGCTACCTCCTCATAGGCTCGGAAACCACCGCCTATCGGGTCCGGGACATCCCTCCCCACGACCCCGTCGATTTCCGCAAAGTCGCAAACGAGATGAAATTTTCCTTTTTCCCCAGGATAGCGGTCTTCGAGAGACTCCAAGTGATACTTCGTCATGCAAAAGACATGACTGGATTCTGCCAGAATTTGCTCGTCTACCATCCTACTCACGAAGCCTTCCAGTCCAATTCCCCGGTCCTGAAGGATCTCAAGGGTCTCCGCGCTGGCACTGCCACCCTCATGAGCAGCGATCCCTGCGGAGCTCACCATCAAAGAATCAGACTGCCCCTTCGCCCGCAGCAGGCCTTCGGCCATGGGGCTCCGGCATGTGTTCCCCGTGCATACGAAGAGCACGTGCGCGAATGGATCTGACATGCCGGTATGCTAGGCTTCTCCCCCCTACCCTCGTCAAACAGGCAATCTCGGGTATTCGTGCTCCTGATGCTCGCCTGCGTCCTCTGCCCCGCTATATCTGCCGGTTAGATTAGGAGGACCTAACCATTAATTTCCCCGCCCTCAAAAAAAAACAGCGGCCCGCATCTGAATGATTCGCTACAAATTAGACGATTACGCTCCTCGAGCAAAAGCCTCCGAGGTCGCGGCTTGCCCCCTCCTTTCAATGGGATTACCGGATGGGGCTCAAAAATGTCGCTAGATCCTGATCTCGGAAAAAAACTCAGCGCTGCTCGACAGGCATTGGGTGCTTCCATTGAGGACATTTCGCGACGGACCCACATTCCCGAGATTGCGATTCGACATCTCGAAAAAGGTCAATTCTCCAAGTTTCCAAGCCCTGAATACGCAGAGGGATTCCTCGCCCAATATTCCGAGCATGTGGGTCTCTCCGCCATAGACCAGCTCGATTCTCTCGATACCAGCGAGAATCGATCCGGAATTTCTTCGAAGGAAAGGAACAAAAATCGCCGCATTACAAGGGTTGAAGCTGCTGACAGTCGTCCGCTGCCCATCCCCGAGTCCTGCAATTTCCACCGGGGACTGCTGCGATCCCGAAACCAATCCGAGAAGGAACCGAGAGAGCCTCAAATGCACAGTATCAAGAGGCAGCCGCTCATCGTATTTTCGATAACCTCAATCCTGATCGCCTGCTCGCTGTTTGCGTATATGAGACTGAGCGGTGATTTTGGTCAGAAAGACCCGTCTTCGGCGCAGAATCCCTCTCCCCCCTTGGGCGCAATTGGGGGGCTATCAACCCAGACACCCAGTAATCCTGTATTTTCCAACGTTCCCCGAGCTCTCCCTGTCTCCCCGGAGACTTCCCCGCCTGTCGCTGTCAATAGTTCGAGCGAAGGGGCCAACATCCAGAATCTGAGTGCTTCGAACGCAACCCCATCGGGGACCTTCGAGGGATTCTCTCTCGAAAGTCCACCGCCCAGAGCGGTTATCGTTGAGGAGTAAGCCCCGGGGCAAGAAACCATCGTTTCTTCTGCTCGAGTTCGATCAGGATTGTTCTCTGATAAGCTCGAGAAAAGGCTCGAGAAATCTCTCAGCTTTCACAGCTCCTACACCTTTTATCGTCATTGCAGCGTCAACCGAAGTTGGCCGCGACCGGGCCAGAGACTCCAACGTCTTGTTTGTGAAAACCCCATAGGGCGGCACCCTGTATTGCTTGGCAATGTCATTACGAAGACCCTTCAACTGAGCGTAAAGACCCGTGTCGAGGGGAGGAAGCTCTCCATCTTCCTCGCCTGCCTTCGAGTCTGCCTTGCCCCTTCCTCTCCTCTGTTCAGGCCACACCAGACTATACCCACCCTCTCCCTTCATGACCTGCTCTCCCCTGTCCGTCAGGGTCACAAGAGGAAATTCACCGGTCTGAGTGACCAGAAGTCCCGCAGAGTGCAGCGCGTGGAAAAGCTCGTTGAGATAGGCGGTCCCCTTTTCTTTCAGGATCCCGTAGGTCGAAAGATCGTGCAACCGTACCCGCAGGATTTCCTGTGATTTACTACCGGTGAGCATCTGCACAATACGGCCTCTTCCGAAGATTCCCTCCCACCCCTTATCTGTTCGTCGACT
>TARA_B100001057_G_scaffold295522_1_pt1 | contig 10615 bp, 9 predicted proteins | sample TARA_B100001057 | Tara Oceans TARA_B100001057 (sample SAMEA2621839) | marine metagenome | biome: marine biome (ENVO:00000447); feature: surface water layer (ENVO:00002042); material: "saline water (ENVO:00002010), including plankton (ENVO:xxxxxxxx)" | depth 5 m | reverse complement strand
TGCTAATGCCACTAACTACTTAATTATCCGACCTGCAATAAAACCTGTGCCACCAGTAAATTATACCTTTATTGCTCCAAAATCAAAATGGATACAGATAAGCGCTCATGTTGAATGCCAAGTGTCATACCTTTTATCGGGGCAGCATCAGAGTAGTCTCGACCAATTACTATTCAGATATATCTGTAATCTGGCAAAATTTTATTCGCTGTATCAAAACCTAGCCAACCCAAACCGTCGACAAAAACCTCAGCCCAAGCATGTAATGATATCTATCTCGTTTATTAGCAATCACTTGGTCAAGAACCATTTGCAGTGGGTACAAGTCCTGCTGTTGCAAATCCTAACAACCCTTGATCGCCCAGTAAATAATGCCTGCCGATGCTGCTTTAGTTGCAACTGTACGATGTTACTAATCAACCAACCACTAATCAGCAGGCATCATAAAGGTCGATGAGAAAATCCTCGAATCCATAATTGAAACTTTGTCAATGAAAGGCTCAAAGTCCATAAATGCCAAAATTTGTTTTTCTAAATCAATACCGGGCGCTATCTCAGATAGGTGAATTTTACCTTCTTTAAGTTCGAATACTGCCCTCTCTGTTACATATTTTACTGATTGCCCACTTGTCTCAGCACGTTCACCACTGAAGGTTATCTGATCAACTTTATTTTTAAATTTTATTATTTTACCTTCATTTAAAATATTTAGCTTTTCATCTTCCACCCGCAGAAGTAATCCACCCGAAGTAAAAGTTCCGCAAAAAACAATATTTTTAGAAGAACTGCTAATGTTTACGAAGCCTCCCGCTCCCGCAAGTCTACCAGAAAACCTCGAAACGTTCACGTTACCCATTCTGTCAATTTGTGCCATTCCCAGAAAAGCAGTATGTATTCCACCACCATCATAAAAGTCAAACTGCTGGTTCTGACTTATAATAGCATCGGTGTTGACAGCGGTTCCAAAACTAAGGCCGCCAGAAGGCAGACCACCATGCACTCCGGCTTCCGTAGTTAAAATTAATTTGTCAATTTGACCTTCTTCTTTGGCTACTTCAGCAATAACTTCTGGTGTGCCAATACCAAGATTAACTAATTGTTTTGAGCCTGTTAATTCCAAAAAAGCCCGTCGGGCAATTATTTTTTTCTGGTCAAGCGCATGCTGTGAATTGTCCCAGTCAATTTTGCGTTTGGATCCATCTAAGTAATTCGAATACTGACACGCATATGTTTGCATGTGATTATCTGCTTTACCAACTACTAAAAAATCCACTAGACCTGAAGGTATATCAACTTGGCGACTCGGTAAGAGCTCTTGAATAACTTGTCCAACTTGAAATATTACAATACCTCCTGAATTCTTTACTGCCATGGCTTGTGCCAAATTATCAATTATCAAGGCCTCATTACGCATTGATATGGACCCATTTTTATCAGCCACACTCCCTCGCAATAATCCAACATTTATAGGAAAAGTTGGCACAAAAAGATACTCTTCTTCCTTGATGTTTACCAGTTCAATTAAATTTTCTTTCGATGATTTGTTTACCTTTCCTCCTTCAACACGTGGATCAGCAAAAGTTCCTAAGCCAACTTTAGTGAATACGCCTGGTTTCCCAGAAGCAATATCGCGATAAAGATGGCTAATTATGCCCTGAGGAATATTATATGCTTCAATCTCATCATTAAGTGCCAATTCAGAGATCTTCGGTATCAAGCCAAAATGGCCTCCGACTACTCTCTTCAGCAGCTTTGGGAATGCTAAAAGATTTATCCCTCTTACATCACCGTCTCCTGGTCCAGCAGAAAAAAGTAGTGTAAGATTAGTGGGAGTTTGTTCATTGAGAAACCGATCCTTCAGCGCATTTAGGAGTTCGTCAGGAACTCCAGTTCCAACAAATCCCGCGATTGTTATTGTATCTGAACTTTTAATTTTCTTAACTGCCTTAGCAGCTGAAATCAATTTATTGTTCACTTTTTCAAAACCTCTTTGCTCGTTACTGGGTGACAAAAAATATATTCTTTTTATGACGTCAATTTAACATATAAATTTGTGAGTTTTGCTGGCAGACTTGATAAATTATTTATCGATACGCATCCTGATTTTCCAAAGATTTGCTCTGCGTGGTTACCTGCTTGTTTCCCTAGAGCGACGCAGAAAACGTCCACTTGCACGTTTTTTAACTCACTCACCGCTCGTTTAGTATCACATGTTAGGTACTTTGCGTCATTCACATCAATGTCCGAAGGTTCACCATCTGTTACTAATAGGATTAATTTCCTGTCTGTAAGTATTTTTTTGAAAGAATTCCCACAATATCTGAGTGCCGCACCCATTCGAGTTGAATATCCAGACGCTAACCCAGCTAGGCTCATTTCATTGCTTATACCAAATTCTTCATCAAATTGTTTAACGGTTTGAATCCTCACATCATGCCGTCCATTTGATGAAAAACCTGTTATAGCAAATGGATCGCGAGTCTTTTTAAATGATTTCAACAAGATAGCAGCTGCCTCCCTCTCCAATTCTAATATCGATTTTGAAGAATTTGGAACTAATGCGCGAGTTGACTCCGAAGTATCAAGTAAAAGATGGATGGCTAGACTACGCGATGGCTTAGATCTATTTTCAAAAATATTTTGTTCTGGAGCTGTTTTAGTCCTGATCGAAATCAATGCGTCGACTGATGCGTCCAGATCTAGGTTTTCGCCCTCAGCCTGTTTCTTTAGCTTTCTACTAGAACCCAAAGATAATGATCTGAATAATCGTTCGGACTTTTGTATTACTTCAGAATACTCGCTTTCGATATAATCTAAGTATTTTGAAGAGCCAAGTATATTTCTGTACTCAAGAATGCTGACCCAGTCTTTTCGTAGTTTGTTCGCTAAGTAATCAAATTCTGGTAATTTTACAATTAAACGTCCTGAATTTTCATCTACGATTGATGGTTTCGCAATACCATAATTTTCGTTCTCATTTTCTGAGGTTTCTTCTTGCTTATTAGAATTTTTTAGATTGCCTCTGATTGGCCTGCGTGCCTCAACTAAATCAACGTTTAAATCGTGTGCTTGCATATCTTCTGACGGTGCCTCAGGAAAGGCCCAAAGTCCATTATTGTCATCCCTATAAACGGGGTTTGGAACATAATCCTTAGCGTTAAATTGAACGCGAAGTTGACCAAGCTCGTTACCCAAGATGTTTCCAATTACACGACTAATCCGAGGATCATCCCAACTATCCCGCGCCTGATAAAACATCCTTTTACCTTTCTCGGCCCAGCCGTCATCTGTATGGAAATTGGGATCAATCAACGCTCTAGACAATCTTTCAAACATTCTCTGTGCCGTATTTATTCCAGAAGAGGGTGCATCATGAAATTCAGTCCATAACCTATTAAGCCCGGGTAGCTCCAGGCCAGCAAGCATCTCAACTCTTGCATCTTCGATTATTGATACAATGGCAACCTGCATTGGCTTCAACTGACCAACTTCAAAAGATTTTTTCCCATAACGCAGATGTGCCCCCATATGAAAAACAGCTGCCTGATAAGTCTTAAGCGCGCGTTTACTAGATCCAAGATAAGTTGGAGGTAAAAGAAAAAAACGATCCGAGAAAGAAGATCTCTGTTTTGCTGCGCTCTGGAATTTTACTGTATTCGAAATTATCTCAGGCGAAATATCGAATAATGATTTTAATTCTAATTTAAGCTGCTCCTTTATGTTAGTAAACATTAGTGTGCCAGAATGTTCATTAAAAAAGCTTAAACTGACTTGGTTTGATAACGAAAAATAGTCTGCCATATTGTCGATACTGTTCGCGCCATATCTAAGACCTGTTGCAACCCAATCCAGCCAACCAGCTAAATCTAAACTGCCTGTGGTTGTAGAGTTATTTTCGAGCAATACTTTGCATACCCTTGGAGAAATTTTCGCAACATCGCTAATCTTTCTCTGCCACTCAAAAAACACGTTTTCAGTTAAATTCTTGAACCGCAGTTCTACAGCGCACTTGCAAAATAATACCGCATCAGCTTTGCCACCTTTTATACATAAGTATGAGACTGTATCAGTAAACTCTTGAAGAAACGCTGAACCAATTTGAATTGTAATTTTATCAGCTGCGTCCTCATACGCCTTAAAAACGTTACGACCATATCCAGCGTATTTGATACGATTTTTATGATTTAGTGACATCTTAATTTCCACTAAGGTCTCCAGATCCTGTTCTATTTTGATAGTTGACCAAAATTAAATACAGGCGGATATAGTGGTTCTGAGAGCTTTCCGTACTTCCTGATCATCGGTTATCGCATTTACCAATGCTACCTCGCACGCAGAAAGTAGGCTTAGACCATTTTTACTCAATTTAGCCGCGTGGATAAGCATCCTGGTTGAAACTCCTTCGTTCAAACCTGCACCTTTCAGATTTCTTGATTTATTAGCTATCTTCACGAGTGAAGATGCAATGTCGAGTTCAACATCTGCCTCAGAGCAAACTATGTTAGTTTCCACTTCATTGGCTGGATATTCAAAATCAAGTGCACAAAATCTCTGCTTGGTAGACTCTTTGAGATCTTTAACGACACTCTGATAGCCAGGGTTATAAGATATAACGAGGTGAAAATCCTCGTCGGCTTTTAAAAGTTCACCTTTTTTTTCAATAGGCAGAACCCTTCGATCGTCGGTGATCGAATGTATTACAACTGTAGTATCCTGCCTCGCCTCAACCACCTCGTCTAGATAGCAAATAGCACCATTTCGTGCAGCGATTGTGAGGGGCCCATCCTGCCAAAAAGTACCATCATTATTTAGCAAATACCTACCCACTAAATCTGCGGCTGTCATATCCTCATGGCATGAAACTGTAACTAAAGGTTTTTTGAGAAACCAAGCCATATACTCCACAAACCTAGTTTTGCCACAACCAGTAGGGCCCTTTAGCATTACTGGTATTTTATTAGTGAACGCTGCTTCGAATAAATCTGTCTCGTCACCCACGTTAATATAATTTGGTTTTTGAGTGATAAAAAATTCAGCTATATCCATTATTTATGCCGAGTAGCTAAAATCGCTACTCGGCCTCCATTCTAGCTATGTTTTATATCTTCTTGATTTGGAACCCCGTCAATTGGGCATTCATCAACACCGACGGTGGGTCGCGTCATAGCCTCAACCATCTCCCGTGTCCCCTCGGGATCTTCAGCCCATTTTTTGTAGAATTCGTATGGACATTCTGCTAGACCTTTATCACCGTCACCAGAATTTATCATACCAGTATATCCTCTATGCACCAATTTAAATAAGTGATTGTTACTTTGTGCGTTTCTTCGCGCATCACGTATTCCGGAAACAGAAAGTTGTGCATACTGAATTCCATTCTCTTCTTCTGCGCACTCTCCTAATGTACGTCCATCAAAACCTACAATAGCGGAATGGCCAAAGTATGAATACACTCCATCAAAACCTGCGGCATTCGCAACAGCGACATAGCTGTTATTGGCCCAAGCCATAGCCTTCGCCATTACAATTTGCTGTTCCTTAGCTGGATACATATATCCCTGACATCGAACAATTAATTCGGCGCCTTTCATTGCACAATCGCGCCAAATCTCTGGATAGTTACCATCGTCACATATGATAAGACTTATTTTCAAACCTTTTGGGCCATCAGAAACGTATGTGCAGTTACCTGGATACCAACCTTCAATTGGGACCCATGGCATAATCTTCCTATATTTTTGCACGATTTCACCTTCATTATTCATTAATATTAAGGTGTTATATGGAGCCTTATTTGGATGTTGTTCGTGTCTTTCACCGGTCAATGAAAACACACCCCAAACGTTAGCTTCGCGACATGCTGCAGCAAAGATTTCCGTTTCATCTCCTGGTATTGCAGATGCTGTTTCGTACATCTCTGCTTCATCATACATTATACCTTGTGTGGAATATTCAGGAAAGATTACAAGGTCCATCCCCGGTAAGCCACGCTTCATCCCTTTCAACATATTTGCGATGTTTTTTGCATTCTCAAGCACCTCTGCTTTAGTATGCAATCTCGGCATTTTATAATTTACAACTGCCACGCCTACCGTGTCATTACTACTACCTATGTCTCCGTGATACATTGATTTTCCTTTCTCTTTAAGCTACTTTCTTCTTATTTTCGGGATCTGTCCCGTAATACCCTCGAGCGCCAAAGCCCAAGTGGATTCTGTTCTGCGCAATACTGGTAAAGACTTTGGCGCAAATTTTAAAATTTAGCCAGAATATTTTTTGTAAAATTATGTCATCGTCAACTAATTTTAACGATCTATGCAACGAAATACGAATAGTTTGAAAAAAAATAGTTTTTAAAGTAAAAAGCACACCAGAAAGATCATCATTTTTCAAACAAATGGTATCGACTGCGTGCTTATACTCTAGTTTGTGCATAAGGCCGTCAGAAGGTCCGTTGGCAGTATCTGACACTTTACTCTGTATTTTCATTATATTGTCATGTACTGCGAGACAATTTTCGAAGTAAGTGCTTCAATTTTGCCATCTACCTTGCACGTACCATTTTCGATCATTGCAAAATGTGATGCGGCTTTTCTGGCAAAATCCACATTTTGTTCCACCAACACGATGGTTAATTTCAATTCCCTATTAAGACGCGTTATGCATTCTTCAATTTGTTCTACAATATTTGGTTGGATGCCTTCCGTTGGTTCATCCAGTAGTAATAACTTGGGATCAGAGGCGAGAGCACGAGCAATAGCTAACTGCTGCTGTTGGCCTCCTGATAAAACACCACCAGGCCGCTCTAGATTTTCCATAAGATATGGAAAGAGCTCTGCCACAAGATCAGGAATTTTTCGTCCTTTAGAAGATGCAAAACCTCCCATCAAAATATTATCTTTTATGGAAAAATCTGGAATGATCATCCTCCCCTGAGGGACATAGGCAACTCCCGCCCTGGCTCTTTCAAAGGTAGGTTTACCAGTAATTTCAGTACCATTAAGTTTAATAGAGCCCTCGCATTTGTCGGTGAGACCCAGAATTGTTCTAAGAAGCGTCGTTTTTCCAACCCCATTTCTACCTAAAATTGCAAAAACTGCCCCGTCTAAAACTTTAATAGAAAGATCTTGAATCGCTTTGCTACGGCCATAGAAACTGTTCAAGTTTTGAACATCTAGCATTAATGAATACCCCCTGATCCGAGATATGCTTCTCTTACTGCCTCGTCTTTCTCAATCGTATCGATATCGCCTTCTGCTAGCAGTTTGCCAAGGTGCATTACGGTAATTCGTTCCGCAATATCTCGTACAAAAGCCATATCGTGTTCTACCACAAGTATAGTATGTTTTCCTTTTAATTTTTTTATAATATCGGCTGTTTTCATGGTTTCTTGCTTTGTCATCCCTGCTGTTGGCTCATCCAGCAGGATTACCTTTGCATCTTGAGTAATCAGCATGCCCAATTCCAACCATTGCATTTGACCATGAGACAAGTCGCCGGCTGATGATTTTAAAACATCAGATAAATCTGTTAGCTCAATTACTTCTTCTATCTTCTGCTTCTCGTCTCGTGTGATAGAATATTTAAGGTTTTTGAAAACAGATGGCTCACCACTGGCAGAAACCTCGAGGTTCTGCATTACCGAAAGATCTCTGAAAATACTCGGTATTTGAAACTTCCGTCCAATACCAGCTCTCGCAATTTGATGTTCGCTTAGCCTAGTGATCTCTCGCCCAAAAAGCTTTACTTCCCCACTAGTGGAGGTAGTTTTTCCGCTTATCAGATCCATCAAGGTCGTCTTTCCGGCGCCATTTGGACCTAGTATTACCCTTAACTCACCCGTCTCAATTGTCGTTGTGAAATTATCAACAGCTTTAAAGCCATTAAAATCTACGGTCAGGCCATCTACAGTTAATGCAAAGCTCATGTTCAACCTCTCTTAGATGTAGACAGAAGGTGTTTATCTTCTAACCAACGCACAAAATCGCGAGCTACCCCGGCAATACCCCGCGGTAAGAGCAAAACTACCAAGATAAAAATAACGCCTATAATCAGTTTCCATGCTTCTTTAAAAATTTCAGTTTCACTTACTGAAGCCTCAATAGAGTTTATTAAAACTGCTCCTATCACGGCTCCGATAAGTGAACTCCTGCCTCCAACTGCAGCCCAAACCACCATTGAAATAGAAAACGAAATGTCTAAAAAAGTTGGAGAAGCGAACTCGGCTGCCACAACATAAAGCATCCCTGCAAAGCCAGCAATCGCGGCAGAGACGACGAAAAAGAAGATCTGGTAAGCAGCTACATCGTAGCCCAAATAACGGGATCTATTTGCATCATCCCTAGTAGACTGTAGTATAAGGCCAGCGCGCGTACTAACCAACCATCGCGCTGCAAGCATAATTACACAACATGAGACTGCAACTAGGTAGTAGGTTTCATACATATATGGGTCAAATTCGACTCCAAACAGATTTAACCATCCAAGATCAGTCAACCCGTTAAACCCATTTGTTAATGGTTGCGCGTCGATAATCAACAGACGAACTAACAAAACCAAAGCCAAGGTTATTATCGCTACATAGACGCCTGAAACGCGAAGTCTAAATATTGCTGACCCAACTACGAAAGCCACAAGGATAGGCAGAGCAACGGCCATTATCATTCCAAAAGTCTGAGACTGAAATGGAAGCCAAAGCCATGAGCCGGGCACAATACAGCACAACTCCGTCGGTGATCCAGGTTCAGCATTCCAAACCATAAAATCCGGAACAGGTTTATCAGAGCCTTGCTGCAAACTTGTACCACTTTTCAATTTCAAAGACATTGCAAACATATAAGCGCCAAGACCAAAAAAAAGCCCCTGACCAAGATTTAATACACCGGCATATCCCCAACTCAGGGCAATGGCTAAGCCTAGTAGACCAAAGACCAAAAATTTTGAAATTCTGTTCAGCCAAAAGACATCGTCCGTAAGCAATGGGAGACAGAGGACCACCACAAAAAATGTAATATAGACAGCCCAATCAAGCTTTTGACCAAGAGAACGATTTTCAACCATTAGTTTCACCGTGATTTGAATCCAAATAACCCATTAGGTCTTAAAAGAATGAGGAAAATAACGACCCCAAACACAATTGCTCGTGCAACGATATCATTTGTAAGTATCGCAAATACACCATTAATTTGCCCTAGAACGGCAGCAGATAACAGCGTCCCAAATAAACTTCCTACCCCGCCAACGACCACTACCAAAAAGCCATCCACAACAACAGATTCGCCCATGTTAGGAAGAACGGCCTTAAATCCTGCCAATAGTACGCCCGCTACTCCTGCCAACCCTGAACCATATGCGAATGTCCATGCGGATATCCTATTGACATCTATCCCACAAGCTGCGGCCATTTGCGGGTTTCTCATTATCGCACGAACTTGAGTACCCAGTGAAGTTCTATACATCAAGAACCAAGTAAGAAAAGTTAGAGCAATTGTAAGCACGATTATGAAGCTTCTGTAAGGTTGTACAGTAAATCCCAAAATGTCAAAATTTTCACTCAAAAAGGCCGGTATCGGAAAACTTTGAAATCCTGGACCTAAACCATCCACGTGGATACCAAAAAAACTGAGGCCAAACTCTAATCGTATCAACTGCTGAAGCAATATAGCCACACCCCAAGTCGCCAATAACGTATCGATTATTCGTCCATATAATTGCCGGATTATTACCCTTTCTACTGCTAATCCCACCCCCGCAGAGACTAAAAATGCCAGTGGCAAAGCAAGAAAAAGATTTAGATTTAAATATAAACCTGATAAAACTGCTGTGTAGGCTCCGATCATTACTAACTCGCCGTGGGCCATATTAATTACGCCCATAGCCCCATAGGTAATCGACAAACCTAAAGCGATTAATAATAATATTGAAGATAGAGATAAGCCGATAAATAAGATATTTGCCATTCTATGCACCATAAAGGGGCGAGCCATTGCCCGCCCCGCTGAAAGGTTAAAGTTTTGATGTATCTAGCCCAGAGTCTTTGCAATACATATCATCTGACGTCTCACCGTAAGCAGAATAAGGAAGTGGCTGAAGAGGCTCAGAGTATTCGTCCACGATAGTCCCTTGGCCATCTTCTTTATATTGGCAAATACGAGGGGTTAGATACGTGTGAAGATTGTCAGGATCAACCGTAACGCGCCCATTGGGAGCATCGAATACCTGTCCCTTTATACCTTCACGTATTGCATCGGGTGTCGCTTCACCCGCCTTCTCAACGGCTTGTTTCCACAAATACACCTGAAAGTAGCTTGATTCTAAAGCATGGTGCGTAGGCGCCATGGGGTCATTAACAAACTTTCTGTATCGCTCTACAAACGAATTATTGGCGTCTGTATCAATAGCCTGAAAGTAAGGAAATGACGCATAACTGCCTACAGCAAACTCTGCTCCCATCGCGGAGACTTCAAGTTCAGACGTAACTGAGGCACAAATTGGCAATTTATCATGCGTCATACCTTGGTTTTTCCATTCTCTGTAAAATGAAATTACAGACCCACCTACAACGTTCGACAAAACAACGTCACAGCCGGAATTCTTAATTTTAGATACCATTGCA
>TARA_B100001057_G_scaffold116839_2_pt1 | contig 10616 bp, 10 predicted proteins | sample TARA_B100001057 | Tara Oceans TARA_B100001057 (sample SAMEA2621839) | marine metagenome | biome: marine biome (ENVO:00000447); feature: surface water layer (ENVO:00002042); material: "saline water (ENVO:00002010), including plankton (ENVO:xxxxxxxx)" | depth 5 m | reverse complement strand
GTCATCGCTTACCCAAGTATTGGAATCGTAGGTGTTGCAATAGGATTTGCATTGTTGATTACCGCTACCATTCTTTTAATAAAGATTGCCAAAGGTTCTCTCAAAAAACCTACAGCAACTGCTGTTTAGAATCCCAACTTATTCCCAACCTCTTCTAATTTAACCATGGCAATCGTCAAAGTTGAGCGCCCCAAGCTTTCCGTAGGTGAAAAAATATACTTCGGAGCCATCTTCAAGGGGATGATTATTACCCTTCGACACGCTTTCCGTTCGTTCTTCGGGAAGACCACCGGAGCTGAGGAGCTCAACTCCTCTGGTGTCGGGGTGACGATGCAGTATCCCGAAAATAAATGGGATGATAAGCTGCCCGAATATTATCGCGGAGCGCCTGCTTTAGTGACCGATGAAAGGGACCGGGAGAAGTGTGTCTCATGCCAACTTTGTGAGTTTATCTGCCCACCCAAAGCAATCAAAATCACCCCCGGCGAAATTCCATCGGATAATGAATGGGCTAAGGTAGAGAAGCGTCCCCAAGAATTTGATATAGACATGATCCGCTGCATTTACTGCGGAATGTGTGAGGAAGTTTGTCCAGAGCAAGCCATCTATCTCCGTCCTGACTATGTGATCACGGGAACTAACCGTAACGAAATGGTCCACGACAAGGACCGGCTTTACGAAATTGGGGGGAAGCGTGTTGGCCTTGTCAATAAGTGGAACAACCTAAAGTAATAAGCTATGGAAAACCTCGCATTCTACCTTTTTGCTTTCATGGCTGTCGCCGGAGGAGTGCTTTTGGTGGCCCTTCGCAACCCGGTTTCTAGCGCGCTCGCAATGGTGCTTTCTTTTGTTGGATTAGCCGGTTTGTTTATTGGACTGAATGCCTACTTTGTTGGAATCGTCCAAATTTTAGTCTACGCGGGCGCGATCATGGTCCTCTTTATCTTTATCATAATGCTTCTCGACCTGAACGACGAGAAACCGGTAAAATTTAAATCTTCTTCGGTCATCGCGGGTCTCGTTATTCCTCTCCTCTTAGTCGTTCAAATTCTTGGCGTGATCCAGCTCGGATCCGAGGGGAAAAAGATCGAATTCGAAGAAATCACCAATGATTCGATGAGAAAGTCAGCCATCCTGTTTTCTCAGGCTGATGAAGATAACATTACATTCCCACGTGAGAAACAATCGGCAATTTACAAAAGCCTAACTCATGAAAAAAGCTCCAAACTTCCAGACACCAATCTTATAGGTCATACGATATTTAAGAGCTACAACTACCCTCTCCAGGTGGTAGGAGTCCTCCTCCTGGTAGCAACAATTGGCGTCGTGATCCTTTCCAAGAGGTCGAACAAGCAAGTTCCCACTGACTCCTAACAATTGTATTTCCTCATGGCTTCACTTAACGACTACCTTTTTGTTTCTGGTTTACTTTTCGCAATCGGACTTGCTGGCGTCATCGTCCGGCAAAACATCATTGTGATTTTTATGTGCCTTGAGCTGATGCTTGCCTCGGCTAGTCTTACCCTAGTCGCTTTTTCAAGATTCCATTTATTGAACGGGCTGCCCGACTATAACGGCCAGGTTTTCGTCTTCTTTATCATTACTGTTGCCGCCGCCGAGGTCGCTGTTGGGCTTGCGATCATCGTGGCTCTCTACCGTGCCCGCCAAACCATTAACGTCGAGGAACTCACCTCAATGCGCGGCTAACCCCACGAACTTCGAATTCTCATGGAATCACTTCCCTGGCTTATCCTCGGTCTCCCGCTCCTGACGGCTGCGGCTATTCATCTTGGACTCAAAAAGAAGCAATCTCTCTCAGCTCTAGTCTCTACATGCTCAGCGGCGGTGACTCTCGTGCTCACCTTAGTGATCATTTCGAAAGGAAGTGATCTTTCAGGTTCATTCACTTGGGCCTCCATTCCTGGTTTCGATGGGATCGAAATCGGTTATGAATTAAATCGACTGTCCCGAGGCATGATGCTCGTGGTCGCCGGGGTTGGCTTTCTTGTTCACTTGTTTTCCCTCGCCTACATGAAGGAGGATTCAGCACTAGCTCGTTACTTTTGCGGACTATCGCTCTTTATGTTCTCGATGACAGGGATCGTCCTTGCCACCAACTTCATCATGATGTTCATGTTTTGGGAGTTAGTCGGCCTGAGCTCCTATCTTCTCATTGGGCATTGGTATCAAAAAGACTCCGCGGCCGATGCTTCAAAAAAAGCCTTCCTCACAAATCGGATTGGTGATTTTGGTTTCATGATCGGCATCCTTATCCTCTGGGGAATCACTGGGAGCTTCACCTTCAATGGCATAAGCGAGTTCTTTGCTGGAGGGGGCCACTCTAAAACGATCGTGCCCTCACTGACGATGTTCTCATCCGCCATCCTTCTAATATTCATGGGGGCCATGGGCAAATCGGCACAAGCTCCTCTTCACGTGTGGCTCCCAGATGCGATGGAAGGCCCCACTCCAGTTTCTGCTCTGATTCACGCCGCAACGATGGTTGCAGCAGGCGTTTTCATGATGGTCCGATTCTTTAGTGCGGTTGGAATTGAGACTCTCGACTCCATTTGGGGACCGGATGTTATTGCTTGGATTGGTGCGATCACTTCCCTTCTCGCTGCCTTGATGGCTACTCAACAGGACGACATTAAAAAGATCCTCGCCTATTCCACTCTTTCCCAGCTCGGTTACATGGTCATGGCCGTAGGACTTCTGGACCCAGAAGCGGGAATGTTCCACCTCTTCACTCACGCCTGGTTTAAGGCCCTTCTCTTTCTCGGCTCGGGCGCCGTCATCTTCGCCTGCCATCATGAGCAGAATATTTGGAAGATGGGTGGTTTGAAAAAAACTATGCCCGTTACTTTTCTCACTTTCGGGATCGGAACAATTGCTCTTTGCGGTGTCCCGGGAACTTCCGGTTTCTTCTCTAAAGAACACATCCTTGAATCTGCCGCCCATAGTGGACAGTGGGCCCTCTTTGGAATTGCCGCACTGGTGGCTTGCCTCACTACTTTCTACATGTTCCGTCTCTTCTTCGTAGCTTTTCTAGGGAATCCTAGAAGTGATAGCGCTCAACATTCAAAGGAAGTTGGCCCCCTCATGTCTGCTCCATTGATTGCCCTAGCACTTATGGCTATTTTTTCCGGATATCAATTCTTAGGGGACAACATCTCACCACTTTACAAGCCTTTTGAGTTTCACCCGGATGCCCCAGCGTTCATCGCTTCAATCTCCGCTGTCGTGATTGGACTTATTCTAGCTTGGAAGCTTTACGGTAATACTGAGAAAGATCCCTTGGAAAACAGAGGTGTTTTTAAACACTTCCGCAATAAGTTTTATGTCGATGAAGCTTACGCGAAAGTTGTTCGCTACGGTCAGGATACTCTTGCAGCCTTTATCCATTTCTTTGACGAGCTGGTCATTAATGGTTTCCTTGTTGATGGGTTTTCGCGAGCGGCCGGTGGCTTTGGTCGTATCTTCGGACGACTTCAGTCCGGCAATCTTCAGGGCTACGCCGTCCTCTTCGGTGTTGGCGTTCTTTTAGTCATTTACCTCACGGTCTTTGTTTCATGAGCATCATCCTCATTCTCATCCCATTCCTCGCCGCCTTCGCAATATTGGCCGGTCTCGCTAAAGCAAGGTCGATTGCAACAATTGCTGCCTCCGCCAACCTACTGCTCGGACTTGGCACTGTTTTTTTTTGGAAGGCCTCAATTTGGGATCTCTCGTGGAAGGTTCTCTCAAAACCAAATATCCACCTCTGTCTCGGCTTCTACGACGGAATGAGCCTAGTAATGGTCATTTTAAGTGTGCTAGTTCTTTTCGCAGCAGTCATGTCTGGGAAGTGTCCTGAAGGACGCGATAAGTTATGGTATTCATCGATTCTACTTATCGGGGCAGGCGGCTTGGGCGCGTTTCTTTCCACTGATCTATTTTTCTTCTACGCCTTTCATGAGCTCGCTCTTATTCCAACATTTTTAATGATAGGAATACTCGGCTCGGGCGATCGGAAAAATGCGGCTTGGAAAATCACGATTTATCTCGCTTTAGGTTCTATCATTCTTTTGGCAGGCCTCATTTGGCTCGTTTCAGCTAGTGGTTCAGAAACTTGGCTTTTCGATGATCTTCTCGCTTCTTCTATCTCAAAGGATGCTCAGTCGGGGATCGCAGCTCTTCTCATCGTAGGCTTTGGGGTTCTTATCTCCCTCTTCCCTTTCCACTCTTGGGCTGCTCCCGCATACGCCTCAGCTCCAGCACCCGTCGCCATGCTCCATGCAGGCGTTCTGAAAAAATTTGGGCTTTATGGCCTAATCAGACTCTACCCCATGGTATCGGCTGGAATGCAAGACTGGCTCGTTTGGCTCATCGTCCTCCTTCTCTGTAATATTCTTTGGGTAGGATTCGTCACAATCAACCAAAAGCGTCTTGATATGATCCTTGGAAATTCATCAGTGATGCACATGGGGTATATTTTCCTAGCTTTCGCTGCTCTCATAGAATCGGGCAGCTTTGAAGCCAATCCCCTTGCGAAACCTGCTGCAGTAATTTTGATGTTTGCCCACGGGGTGAGCATCGCACTCCTGTTTATGCTCACCGACACGATCCGCAGGAAGACTGGGACCGTCGAACTTGCTGAACTGGGAGGACTTGCGAAAGCCGCACCACGCCTCGCATTCCTTTTCGGCCTTGCGGCAATGGCGTCGATTGGACTTCCGGGCCTGGCAAACTTTTCCGGTGAGGTCCTCGTTTTCCTATCGGGATTCAAAAGCTACAATGGTGAAAGTCTCGGCTCTGTCCAAACAGCTACTATTTTAGCTCTTTGGGGCGTCGTTATAAGTGCAGTTTATATGCTGAGAGCTTATCGACAGACCTTCCAAGGAGCACCGGTCAGCCACACGAGTTCAGAACACGTTAAGGACTTTGGGCCCTTTTGCCAAATTCCAGCTGGGATCCTTGCGATAGCCCTCCTTATCGTTGGACTTTATCCAAACTCGCTACTCCAGTTCCTAGATGAACCCGAAGCTCTCCCTTCAGATACCGAACAAGCTTCAAAATAATTTTTCAAAGTTCCGCTTCCAATGCCTTCCTACTTGCTAGAAATCATCGTCCTTGTCGGCGGATTGGTCTTGCTTCTCCTAGAAGCCTTCACTTCCCCGAAAAGAAAGCTCCCAATCGCTATTGGCGCGATCTCAATCCTGTGTTTCTCGGTGATCCTTTTGTTCTTCGCTGACAAGGGGTTTGGCGCTGAAAATGCCGAACTTACCCGATTTTACGCTTTTGATCCTTTAGCCATATTTTTCAAACTTTTCATAATTATAGCGACTATCCTAACGCTCCTCCTTGCGCTCGATCATCGTAAAATTCTTTCAAAGTTCACGGCTAACCCGGACTCTGAAGACGGGACTGGTGAATACTATTGCCTCTTTCTTTTTGCTTGTGCCGGCATGATGTGGATGGCTTCCGCAAAAGATCTTGTTTCACTTTTTGTGGCACTCGAACTAACGACGATCACATCATATATCTTAGTTGGATACATGAGACGAAACGTCGGTTCACTCGAAGCTGGTGTGAAATTTCTTATTCTTGGCGCTCTTTCAACGGGTTTTCTTGTTTACGGCATTGCGTGGATCTATGGAGCGACGGGGACGACAGATCTTGCTTTAATTGGCGAACGTATTACCGAGCAAAATTCCACCTATCTACTTTTCGGTCTCGCCCTTATTCTCGTTTCACTCGCATTTAAAGTTGGCGCTGTTCCCATGCATCTCTGGGTCCCTGACGTTTACCAAGGTGCACCAACACCGACAACTGCTTTCCTTTCTATTGCATCTAAGGCTGCAGGTTTCGCAATTGCTATTCGAGTTACCGAGCCCTTCCTAAACAGCGGAACTGACATTGCAGCAAAAACGACTTTCATCTTAGCTACTCTTGCTGGAGCTACTATTCTCTTAGGTAATCTAGCGGCAATTCCACAGAAAAACTTTAAACGCCTTCTCGCATATTCCTCAATCGCGAATGCAGGTTTCATCTTGCTTCCAATGGCAGCGTGGCAAACTGCCACTGATGAACTCACCTCGAAACAGGTCATCGCTTTTTATCTCACGATCTATCTGATCATGACTTTCGCAGCATTCTTCATTCTTGCGATAATCCATCGAAATACCGGTTCGGATGATATCTCAGCTTTTGAAGGTTTGGGAAGAAGACACCCTCTTCTTGCAATTATGACTGCCATTATCATCGGAGCCCTTGCTGGACTTCCTCTCACAGCGGGGTTTTGGGGAAAGTTCCTCGCTTTTAAAACCGCAATTGATGCTGAACTTTGGGTTGCAGTCTCACTCGGATTCATTGGAGTTGCGGCAGGATTTTATTATTATTTCCAAATCATACGGGCCATGTATTGGAGAAGCTCGCTGGATTCTGAGCCCATCAAAATTAGGCCAATCGCCTTCCGCTCAATTGCCGGATTAACTACCCTAGTAATCATTTTAGGGTTCTGGCCCCAGCCGATCTACTGGCTTCTTCAAAACATCAGCTAACGCCTACTAGAACCCCAGTAGAAAGCCCCAACTGTATCCAGTCGGGGCTTTTGCATGGTGCCGAGCAGAAGAACAATCCACTAATCGGGCAGCTCCGAAACAGGAAGGTTAGCTACCTCCTCCCGATAAGATTCGGCGAGGGGAGTGCTCAAATACCGTTCGGTAGATGAGCACCCAATTGTTACAATGCGTTTTCCCTTGAAGCTATCTCTCGACGCTATTTTCAGTGCCGAGGCAACATTTGCTCCAGTAGAAATCCCCGCCGGAAGACCTTCAAGCTGAGCCAATTTCTGCGCCATTTCAAAAGCCTCTTCATTAGTTACAGTTATCGCCTCGTCTATGATCGCGGTATTCAAATTACCAGGAATGAAACCGGCTCCAATTCCCTGAATCTTATGAGGCCCGGGAGTTCCGCCACCAATCACTGGGCTATTCTCTGGCTCAACTGCTATGACCTTAAAGTCGGAGTTGCGACCTTTAATCACTTCTCCAACCCCCGAGATAGTCCCCCCCGTGCCAACTCCGGCAACAATCGCATCAATATCGCCACCAGTGTCGCGCCAAATTTCCTCAGCAGTTGTTTCTCTATGGATTTGGGGATTGGCAGGATTATCAAACTGACTAGGACCGAAACTATTCTCAGTCTCGGCTAGAATCTGCTTGGCCTTAGCAATAGCTCCGCCCATGCCGCGCGGCCCTGGAGTAAGAACGATCTGCGCACCCAGGCTTCGAAGAAGAATCCGGCGCTCGATCGACATCGTTTCTGGCATAGTTAAAATACATTCATACCCTTTCGCTCGCGCAACAAAGGCGAGGGCAATACCAGTATTTCCAGAAGTCGCTTCGATAATCGTTCCTCCAGCTTTAAGAACACCATCTTCTTCCGCAGCCTCAATCATCGCTTTTCCAATACGATCTTTGACACTAAACAGTGGATTGAAAAATTCCGCCTTAACGAAAACTTCGCAATCAAGCCCTTCGGTCACAGTATTTAATTTAATTAACGGAGTGTTGCCGACGGTATCGACAATGTTTTCAGCAATGCTCATTTATTTTCTTGGTTAGATTTGATAGTCAATTTGACCAGATTCTTGGTGAAGTCCACATTCGTATTTAGTCCCACCAAAGCGGGTGTCCTCCGCAGTTTCCCCGGCATTCGGTTTCCGGGTCGAGTGCCAATCTCCCATTGTTAGGAACCCTTGCTCTTCAAGAGGGTGCCGAGGAAGATCGTGTTCCTTATAGTAAGCTTCCAACTGGGCATCCGCCCAATCTAGAATCGGATAAACTTTCATTGTTGCCTTTTGCTTTTCAGCAAAAGCACGCTCTATCCTTGTCGAAGATTGGCTACGGCGGAGACCACTCAACCAAACGTCGCCACCAATCTCGGAGAGCGCACGATTCATAGGTTCAACCTTGTTTAGCAAAGCATATTTTTTATTGCCCTCTTCCCCCTGTTCCCAGAGGTTACCATAGAGAGCTTTTTGACGAGCAGCCGTAATAGCTGGGTTGAAAACTCGAATATCTAATTTCCAGTCTTCGATAAATGAATGGGCAAATTGATAAGTTTCAGGAAAACAATATCCGGTATCGACAAAGATAATTGGAATTTCAGGGGCGTGCTTACTGATCAGATGCAACATAGCAGAGGCCTGAAGTCCAAAACTGGAACTTGCGACCAATCGCGACCGATAAATCTCTTTCAGCTGCAGGATTCGTTCGTGTGCCTTTAGCGGCTCCAAAAGCGCCGATAACTCCTCTGGCTTAGGATCGGCGTTTAAGGATTTCTCTGCGGGTAAATGAGTGATCTTCATACAGATTCATGCTCCTTGTGCGCCTTACTCCCGTGAGTAATCTCGCGGATTATTCCGACGCGAATGACTAAAGACTCTCCATCTTGTCGCTCGTTAGAATACTTTAGCCTGGCACGTTTTCGCTTGATACGAACATCTCGGTCATCCAGCTGATAAGTGCCATGGAATTTAAGTAACTGCTCATCTTCCCTCGAGACGGATCCCGTATATTCGTCAGCCAATCCATCAGCAATGGTTCCTCGAAGGTAGTTGCTAGCAGTTTTAGTCGACTCGTCGTTTGAAAGTTTGACTTCAGACATTAAATTTTGGGAGTCCATTTATTTCCTGACAATTCTTATCTTCTTGGTTATCTTTTCTCAGCCGAACTTCGCCCGAATTCCAGCTGGATGCAATTAAAAAAGGATAAATTACCTAGACTGACGAAAAACTTTAGCCTTTTTTCACCTCTGGAGATGCTAAAGCTGATCTCAAATCTTTGCGTTCTATTTTCAATTGTGGTCTTTACCTCACGTGCAGAAAGCCACGAAGAAGTCGGTATTGATGAGGCTGCTTCCCGAGATCATTGCGGCCTACAAGCTACCACAGTTAGCACTACCTCAAGTCGATGACCCTGAAAATTTCATTAAGGCGCTAGATTCCAATCACTGCTGACCTGCTCATCAAGTCGATCTCTTTACATCGACAATCACAGTATCGACCCATTGTCTTTTCACAATCCTCACAAAGGAGGATTTGGGCGTTGCAAGGCATCCAAGCGCAATTGCGATATCGAATACTTGGGATTCCGCAACTGCGGCATTTTGAGACAAGCTTAGCTCCCTCAGTCTGGTTAACGGAAACACTCAATCTTTCATCAAAAACATAGCACTCACCCTCATAACCTTCCCCCTTAACTTCTTCATTTTTCCCGTAGCTTACAATCCCACCTTCTAGCTGAAACACATTATCGAATCCTTCATTCAGAAGAAATCCACTGAATTTTTCACATCGAATTCCACCTGTGCAATAAGTAAGGATTTTTTTACCTTCTAATTCACACCGATGGTCCCGAATCCACCTTGGAAGATCTTTAAAGCTGGGCACATTGGGAAGAATAGCACCTTCGAACCGCCCAATTTCCCACTCGTAGTCATTACGAGCGTCAAGCAAGACCACATCATCCTCTTTCATAGCCTCCCGCCATTCCGATGGTTTAAGATGAGTTGCAGTGCGATCCACAGGATTAAAATCATCTTCGCCCAATTCCAAAGTCACCACCTCATTACGGACTTTTATAGAGAGCTTGGGAAAGACATGCCCTTCTTCCGGGTCAATTTTCCAATCTATTCCAGCCATAATTGGGTCGCAGTCAAGGACCTCACGGTATTTAGCGCAATTTGACTTTGTTCCCGAAACAGTGCCATTAAGGCCCTCGGTAGCGACCACAATCCGTCCACGAAGCCCTAATCGCTGGCACAAAAGACGATGATCCGCCGCAAAAGCTTCAGGATCATCCACACGGGCATATTTATAATACAGAAGGACTTCGTAGGGATTACTCATCAACAGAGGTATTGTGCTAAAAATTCACCGAGAAATCCAGCGAAGCTCGCCATCTTTTCATTCAAAATAAAACTCACAAATTGAGCTGGTCCATACGCTTGCCAAAGGAGGTCAGAAATGTAGTGTTTTCTTTGGCTTGAATGGGGCAATTGTTGTTTAACTTCTCGGAGAACCACTTACTTGTCTCGCCTTTCATTCTTGAACACTCCAATCTATCCTTTTTACCATTTCCGACCAAATGACGAACGACAAAAAACCGCGGCGTTCAGCCAAAAAAAAGACCCCCAAAAAATCAGCCGTTAAAAAAACCGTGGCAAAGAAAAAATCTGTAAAGAAAACCATGGTGAAAAAAATCGCTAAGAAAAAAATCGCTAAGAAGAAAGTCGCTAAGAAGGCGATCACCAAGAAAAAAGATACTTGGAAACCTGCTCATAAAGTTGCCCGAAGAAAAGTTACACCACCAACTTCTACCTCTAAAACGAAGCCTAAAAAGAAGGCGGCAAAAAAAGCCTCCCCTAAGAAATCGATTGCTGGAAAAAACAGGGTTAAAAATCACATTCCAAACACCCCGCCTACTCAGCGTAAAATCAATCGAAATTTGGTCCACTACATCGTCAACCTGCCTCCAATTGTCCCTCCCGTTGAGCTTATTCACAGCAAGCCTATTACCGAACCTGCCTCTTCCCCACCTCTAGCCACTGAGACATCAACGGCATCCTCT
>TARA_B100001057_G_scaffold81425_5_pt1 | contig 10617 bp, 7 predicted proteins | sample TARA_B100001057 | Tara Oceans TARA_B100001057 (sample SAMEA2621839) | marine metagenome | biome: marine biome (ENVO:00000447); feature: surface water layer (ENVO:00002042); material: "saline water (ENVO:00002010), including plankton (ENVO:xxxxxxxx)" | depth 5 m | reverse complement strand
TCTCTTCAGGCGCGCCAATTTTTTTATATTATGTATAAAGTTGCTGCAATATATAAATTCTCTAAAGTTTTAGATCCATTAACGTTCCATAATAAAATTCGCAACAAGTTAAAAGAATTATCAATACATGGAACAATATTAGTTGGTCAAGAGGGAATTAATGGAACAATTTCAGCTTCAAGCAAATATAGACTTTCTTTAGCATTAAATTTTATTCAAAGTAATGAAGGTTTTGATAATTTGGACATCAAATGGTCTTCGTCTAAAAAAAACCCATTTATAAGACTAAAAGTAAAATTAAAAAAAGAGATAGTTACAATTGGTGATGAATCAATCGACCCAACTGAGATAGTTGGTGAATACGTTGATCCAAAAGACTGGAATAATCTCATACAGCATAAAGATACAATTATCATAGATACGAGAAACAATTATGAGCATTCTATTGGCACATTTAAAAATTCTTTAAATCCTAAAACAACAAAGTTTAGAGAATTTCCAAAGTGGATACATAAACAAAAATTTACAATTGAGGAAAAAAATAATAAAAATATAGCAATGTTCTGTACCGGGGGCATAAGATGTGAAAAAGCATCATCCTTGATGAAAAAACATGGCTTTAAGAATGTTTACCACTTGAAAGGAGGAATCCTTAAATATCTTGAGTCCATTCCAAAAAATAAAAGTAGATGGAAGGGTGAGTGCTTTGTATTCGATGATCGTGTATCGGTAAAACATGATTTATCGGAGGGTACTTACGATATGTGTCATGGTTGCAGAATGCCAATAACCAGCACAGATAAGGAATCTAATAAATACATTCAGGGAGTGGCTTGCCCAAACTGTTTTGATAAGACTTCAGAAAAGCAGAAATTAAGATATATGAGCAGACAAAAACAAATTGACTTGGCTAAAAAAAGAAATCAAAAACATTTGGGACCTAAATAAGAGGTACTTAATTAGATTTTATGAAATATCCAATTTTATACTCATTTAAAAGATGTCCATACGCGATGCGATCAAGAATGGCTTTAAAACTAACGAATGTTAGATGTGAAATTAGAGAAGTCCGATTAAATAATAAGCCAGATCATATGCTTAAAGTTTCACCAAAAGGTACTGTTCCAGTTTTAATATTAAAAGAAAAAATCATTGATGAAAGCATAGATATTATAAACTGGGCCCTAAGCAAGGTTGATGTTTTCAAAGGTAATCTTAAAAACGACGAATATAATTTATCAGAAGAACTGATACAGAATTTTGACAAAAAATTTAAGTATCATCTTGATAGATATAAATATTCGAATAGATACAAAGACATAGACAAGGAATTTCATCGAAGGGAGTGCAAAAGGATATTAGTTAATTTAGAAAATTTGATATCTGATGCTGAATGGTTTTTTGGAAATAAACTGAATAAATTAGATATTTCAATTCTGCCATTCATAAGGCAATACAGAATAGCTGACCCCGCATGGTTTGATTCTCAAGAGGATATTTATAAAGTTAAGAAAGTTTTAAGTAATTTTTTGGAATCAAAACTGTTCAAAGACATAATGCACAATTATGAGGTTTGGGAAGAGGGGTCAGAATTAGTTTACTTTCCGCTTAAAAATCTATAAGCCAATAAAATCATATGAAAGTGCTATTTTATCAATAGCAACCTTAAAAGCTGCTGTCCTAAAATCAGGTATTTTATCGTTCTCTAAGAATTCCTTTTTAACACTTTGAAATCCATCTATCATCATATCATCAAGTCCTGATCTTATAAGATCAATCTCTTCGATACCTTCCATGAAATTAGCTTTGTACTTCTTTGGCATAGACTTTCCTGTCATTGTTTCAATAGCTTCAATCAAATTATTTATTTGCAATTGATTCCTTCGTTTTTCAAGCCTACCAAATCTTATATGTCTAATATTTTTAACCCACTCAAAATAACTTACAGCAACTCCTCCAGCATTAGCAAGAATATCCGGAATCACAAAAATTTTATTTCTTTTTAGAATCTGATTACCCTTATAGCTAATTGGTCCATTTGCCGCCTCTACAATCAATTTAGCAGATATATCTTCGGCATTTTTCTCTGTTATTACATTTTCACGCGCAGCAGGAATAAGAATATCGCAGGACCTTTTAAGCAATAATGATGAATCCTTAACAAATGAGGCTTTAGGATAATTTTTAAAAGATTGATGTTTAGAAAAGTATTTTTTTGCATGCTCTACATTAATACCTTCTTCATTGTATATTCCACCGTTAAACTCAGAGATAGCTATTAATTTAACATTATCGTCTTCTGTTAAAAATTTAGATAAGTTATATCCAACATTACCCAGGCCTTGAAGAATAAATGTTTTAGTTGATAAATTATCATCTAATTTTACTAAATTAAGAAGTTCAGGATTCCTAAAAAATTCTCTTACGATATATTGAACACCTCTTCCAGTTGCTTCCTCTCTTCCAACAAGCCCGTTTTTATTAGTTGGTTTTCCAGTAACACATGCAGCACCGTTTATGTCAGCAGGATGAATTTTTCTGTACTCATCTGCTATCCATGCCATCTCTCTTGAAGAAGTTCCAATATCTGGAGCAGGTACATTCATGGAGGGACTAATTAAATCTCTTTTTATAAGCTCTTGAGCAAATCTTCTTGTAATTTTTTCTAACTCATGTTGTTCCCATTTGGATGGATCAATTTTTAGACCACCTTTTGAGCCTCCGTAAGGAACATTTATAATTGCGCACTTGTATGACATTAACGCAGCCAAAGCTTCTACTTCTTCTGCATGTGTATCTAGATCAAATCTTATTCCACCCTTTGTTGGTTCCATGTGCTCAGAGTGCACCGAACGCCATCCTTCAAAAGTAAAAATTTCTCCTCTAAGCCTTACACCAAACCTGACAGTGTAAGTTGAATTACAGGTAACTATTTTATTTGATAGCCCGTCGGGTAAATCAGTATACTTAAGTGCTTGATTGACGTATTTAGTGGTATCTGAAAGAAAATTATTCATATATCCTTAATCTAACTATTTTAGAATTCTAGTTCATTTGTAAATGTTTTGAAATCTTCTATTTTATTTTTATCTAACATTTTATTGTATCTAGCAATCAATAACTTATTTTTACATATATATAAATTTATTAAAAATAGACAACAAAATGAAATGCTTTAAAATACCGAAGCTCGTGGCGGGCGTAGCTCAGTTGGTTAGAGCGCTGGATTGTGGCTCCGGAGGCCGTGGGTTCGAACCCCATCGCTCGCCCCATTTATCAGGAAAATTATGAAAGTAAATGTAAAAAAATTAAAAGATCTAGAAAGAAAAATTACAATTTCTGTTGATACAGAAGAGTATGATTCTAAATTTAAAAATAAAATAAAAAATATTAAAACAAAAGCTAAAATTGATGGTTTTAGAAAAGGTAATGTGCCAAACGAGGTATTAGAACAAAGATATGGCCAAACAATTCATGCTGAAGTAATTAATGAACTCATTCAAGAGTCATACCCTAAGGCACTGACTGAAAATAGTATTAGACCTGCTTCATCACCTCAGGTTGTTATTGATTCTGAAGATCCAAAAAAACAAATAACTTATTCTGCAACTATTGAAGTTTTTCCTGATATAACACCAAAATTTTCTAGATGGAGTTCTTATGAAGAGTGCAGTATTGAAGTAGAGGATTCAGACATAGACCTAGCAATAGAGGATATCAAAAAAAGATATGGTGAATGGAAGGATGTTGATAGGAAGGCAAAACCTGATGATCAAGTTGTAATTGATTTTTTGGGTAAGATTAATGGTGATGAATTTGAAGGAAACTCTGCACAAGACTTCAACCTTGTTTTAGGTAGTAACTCTATGATTCCTGGATTTGAAGATGCAATTATTGGAAAAAAACCATCAAAATTCACAGTAGATTGTAAGTTTCCTGATGATTATTTTAAGAAAGATCTTGCGGGAGTTGATGCTAAATTTGAAATCGAACTAAAAAAAGTTCAAGAAATTACTGAAGCAAAAATTAATAAAGATTTATTTGCAAAACTTCAGATGGACATAAAAGATAAGTCTGAATTTAAAAAAGAAATTACAAATAGAATGGAAAACGAAGTTATTCTTCAAGAAAAAGATCTTACTAAAGAATCCATATATGAGGTTTTACTTAAAACTAACAAATTTAAAGCTCCAATCTCAACTATTAATGAACAAGCTGACTTGATGAGAAAAGATGCTCTAATGCGGATTGGTCATACTGAAGAAAACGCAGGAGATGATTTATTTCCAATTGATACTTTTCTTGATAAAGCTGAGAAAAGAGTAAAACTAGATTTACTTTTTGCTGAATTAATTAAACATTTTAAAATTTCTGTTGAGAAAAAAAACATTGATGATTTTATTGATAAAGAATCTAATAGATATAAAGATCCTGATCAATTTAAACAATGGGTCTCAGCTCAGCCTCAACAACTTGAACAATTTAAAATGATAATTTTAGAAGAGCAATTAGTTGAAAAATTAAAAAATGCACTTAAATCAAAGAAGAAAGTGATAAAATTTTCTGAACTCGCAAAGAAAAAGGTTTAAATATGTCAATTAATAATTCTGCTTTAATTCCAATGGTTGTTGAACAGACTCCAAGAGGCGAACGTTCATTTGATATTTATTCAAGGCTGTTGAAAGAAAGAGTTATTTTTCTATCAGGTGCAATTGATGATTACATTTCAAATTTGGTTGTAGCACAGTTACTATTTCTCGAATCTGAAAATCCTGAAAAGGATATATCCATATATATTAATTCGCCTGGAGGAAGCATTTCAGCTGGACTTGCAATTTATGACACTATGCAATTCATTAATCCATCAATATCTACAATGTGCATAGGTCAGGCGGCTAGTATGGGTGCTCTTTTGCTTGCTGGAGGTGATAAAGGAAAAAGATTTGCTCTTCCTAATTCCAGGATTATGATTCATCAACCTTTAGGAGGGTTTCAAGGTCAAGCTTCTGATTTTGAGATTCATGCAAAAGAGATTTTGCATATGAAAAAAATCGTTAATGAAATTTTATCTAAACATACAGGTCAAACGATTAAAAAAATTGAGAAAGACACAGATAGAGATAACTTTTTAGATGCCAAATCAGCTAAATCATATGGTATTGTTGATAAGATATTAGAACAAAGAGGTTAATGAATGGCAGAAGCAACGGCAAACGATAAATTAAATTGTTCATTTTGTGGCAAAGTACAAGATGAAGTTAAGAAACTTATTGCTGGGCCAAGTGTTTACATTTGTAATGAATGCGTAGATCTTTGTAATGATATTATTGAAGAAGAAATTAAAAGTGAAGAAGAGAATCCATACGATAAATTACTTTCGCCACTTGAAATATATAATCAACTTGACGACTATGTTATTGGTCAAGAAAAAGCTAAAAAGGTTTTATCTGTAGCAGTATATAATCATTATAAAAGATTAAAAAAACCTAGTTCTAAAGATAATGTTGAACTTCAAAAAAGTAATGTTTTATTGTTAGGACCAACCGGAAGCGGCAAAACACTTCTAGCTCAAACTTTGGCTAAAATCCTTAACGTTCCATTTACAATCGCAGATGCAACTACCCTTACTGAGGCTGGATATGTTGGAGAAGACGTTGAGAACATAATACAAAAACTATTACAAAAAGCGGATTATGACCCTGAAAAAGCGGAGCTAGGTATTGTCTATATTGATGAAATTGATAAGATTGCTCGTAAATCAGACAATCCATCCATTACAAGAGATGTTTCGGGTGAGGGAGTTCAACAAGCACTTCTAAAGCTTATCGAGGGGACTGTGGCATCGATTCCACCTCAAGGAGGAAGGAAACATCCACAACAAGAATTTATTCAAATAGATACTTCAAATATTTTATTCATCTGTGGTGGAGCATTCTCTGGACTAAATAAAGTAATTGAGCAAAGAACTAGCAATGTAGGAATAGGATTTAGTGCTGATGTGGATAATAAATCAAATGTAACTCCATTAAAAAATAATGTTGACGATCTTCAGCCTGAAGACCTTGTTAAATATGGATTAATTCCAGAGTTCGTGGGCAGGCTTCCAGTAATTTCTAATTTGCATGAACTTGATGAAGATGCATTAGTAAGAATTCTTAAAGAACCCAAAAATGCATTGGTTAATCAATATAAACATTTATTTGAAATTGATGAAGTTGAACTTACCTTTAGAGACGAAGCTCTAAAAGAAATTGCAAAGCAAGCAATCTTGAGAAAGACAGGTGCAAGAGGTCTAAGATCAATAATGGAAGAGCTACTAATGGAGACAATGTTTGATTTACCCAACCCAGATCTAGAAAAAATTATTATTGATGAGAATTCTGTTATTTCCAAGACAGAACCAATAAAGTTGTTAAAAACTAATTCAAAAAAAACCTCCTCAGGTAATTGATATTTAGCTAATTACCCTTATATTTAGTCTATGGCTGAAATTAAAATTGATCTTCCAATCATTCCACTTAGAGATGTAGTTGTTTTTCCAGGAATTGTTACAACACTATTTGTTGGGCGCCCTAAGTCTGTCGAAGCTTTAAATGTAGCAATGTCTTCTAATAAAAAACTAGTGCTTGTAAGCCAGAAAGACGCATCTAATGAAGACCCAGATGTAAAGGATTTATACAAATTTGCATCAATCTCAAACCTCCTTCAATTAATAAAACTTCCAGATGGAACTATGAAGGTTCTTGTTGAGGGGCATAAGAGATGTTCCATTGAGAAAATTAGCAACAATACCAAGCATTCAATTGCAACCGTTATTGAAAAACATGATGAGATTTTATCTGATCAAGAATCTGTAAATTTAGTTAGGCTTATTAAAGCTAAGTTTGAAGATTATATTTCCATTACAAAAAGAATTCCTCCGGAAATCGTCTCGACTGTTGATTCTCTTGATGATCTTTCAAGATTAATTGATACAATTACTGGTCATCTACCTATAGATACATCAAAAAAACAAGAAATTCTAGAAACATTAAATTTAAAAGATCGATCAGAAAAAATTCTTACTTTCCTTGAATCTCAACTTGATGTAGTAGATGTTGAGAAAAAAGTTCGAGATAGGGTAAAGAAACAAATGGAAAAATCTCAAAGAGAATATTATCTCAATGAACAAATTAAAGCTGCACAAAAAGAACTTGGAGAAATTGGTGAAGAGGGTGATGAACTAGAAAATCTTGAAAAGAAAATTCATGATGTTGGAATGACAAAAGAAGCTCTAAAAAAAGCCAAAAGTGAGTTAGCAAAATTCAAACACATGGCCCCTTCGTCTGCTGAGGCCTCAGTTGTAAGAACGTATCTTGATTGTTTGGTAGATGTACCATGGAAAAAGAAATCTAAAATAAAATCTGATATTAAAGCATCAATGGATATTCTTGAAGCTGATCATTATGGGTTAGAAGAGGTTAAAGAAAGAATAGTTGAATATCTGGCAGTTCAAAAACGAGTGAAAACAATGAAAGCACCTGTTTTATGTCTAGTTGGACCTCCCGGTGTTGGGAAAACATCACTCGGAGAATCGATCGCAAGGGCTACCAATAGAAAGTTTGTAAGAATGTCCTTAGGTGGCGTAAGAGATGAGTCAGAGATAAGAGGTCACAGAAGAACATATATTGGTTCTATGCCAGGAAAGATTATTCAAAAATTATCAAAAGTTGGCGTAAAAAACCCACTTTTCCTTTTAGATGAAATTGACAAAATTGGCATGGATCATCGAGGTGATCCTGCTTCTGCATTACTTGAGGTTCTTGATCCCGAACAGAACAACACCTTCAGCGATCATTATCTCGAAGTGGACTATGATTTATCTGAAGTAATGTTTGTTTGTACTGCTAATAGTCTTAATATCCCTGGACCACTATTAGATAGAATGGAAATTATTAGAATACCTGGTTATATAGAGGATGAGAAAGTAAACATAGCTAACAAATACCTTCTACCAAAGCAACTTACAAGAAACGGTTTAAAAGAAAAAGAAATCAAATTAAGTAAAGATGTAATTTTATCATTAATAAGGTATTACACACGAGAAGCGGGTGTTAGGGGTCTTGAAAGACAAATTTCAAAAATCCTTAGAAAGGTAGTCAAAGAAAGACTTCTTTCAAAAAAAGTTGATAAAGCATCCTTGATAAGTACAAAAAATCTCGAGAAATATTCTGGAGTTAAAAAGTTTAAATATGGCATTGCTGAAAAAGATAATGCCATAGGTCAAGTCACTGGACTGGCATGGACCGAGGTTGGAGGAGAGCTGCTAACAATTGAAGCATCCAACATAGATGGTAAAGGCAGAATAATCAAAACTGGTTCACTCGGCGATGTAATGCAAGAATCAATTCAAGCTGCATTTACTGTTGTGAGATCAAGAGCAGAATCTCTTGGTATAAAATCTAATTTTTATGAAAAGAATGATGTACACATCCATGTTCCTGAAGGGGCTACTCCAAAGGATGGTCCAAGCGCAGGTGGCGCTATGGCTATTTCATTAATTTCTATTTTCACCGGAATTCCAGTCAGGGCAGATACAGCTATGACAGGAGAGATAACATTAAGAGGCCAAATTCTTAAAATTGGCGGACTTAAAGAAAAACTTCTTGCTGCCAAAAGAGGCGGAATTAAAAATGTAATTATTCCTAAAGAAAATGAACCTGATCTCCAAGAGATCCCAACTCAAATTACAAAGTCCCTAAATATAATTCCTGTTGAGTGGATAGATGAAGTAATTTCTGCAGCTCTGGTAGAAGAGCCAACACCACTTTCAAAAAAAATTAAAACTCAGAAATCAAAAAATTCATTGAAAACTGAAAATAACCAAGCACACTAAAACCCTTTATTTACTTGACTTTTAGGCATAAAAAGCTTTACATAGTATGGTATTTATTAAATAAATTTATATAGAGGAGTATTTAATATGAATAAATCAGATTTAGTTGATGCTGTTGCTGGAAGCGCTGATATGTCTAAAGCTGAAGCAGGTCGAGCTGTTGATGCTGTGTTAGATGGAATTTCAGGTGCTTTAGGTAGCGGTGATTCAGTTGCATTAGTCGGATTTGGAACTTTCTCAGTTAGACATAGAGCTGCAAGAGAAGGTAGAAACCCACAAACAGGTGCTGCAATGCATATACCTGCATCAAAAGTACCAGGTTTTAAAGCAGGAAAGGGCCTTAAAGACGTGGTAAAAAATAGCTAAAAAAATTTTTAACTTAAAAAGGGTGCTTACGCACCCTTTTTTTATTCTATAATATCGCAATCATGATGGACTCACTTAGAAACTTTCTTTCAGGACCAAGACTAATAATAGTTGTATTGGTTTGTGCTTTGCCCTTTGTATTTTTGGGTACCTCTTCTTTAACGGGAGTTTTCAATGGATCATATGGAACTATTAACGGTGAAGATGTCACTGAATTGGACATACAAATCGCATCCAATATTACAGTTGATAGATATACAAATTTATATGGCGAAGATTTTAATTTTGATGAGATGAGTGATGAATTTAGAAACGAATCGATAAAACAAGAATTAATAGTTCAAAAATCACTGCTATCTTCAGCACGATCATTTGGTTTAATTAACGAAACAAATACTAAAAATGCAAAGAAAAGCATTGTTAGGAATCCTCAATTTCAGATTGATGGGATATTTGATGAAGATATTTATGAAGCTCAAGTTAAGTCAAATGGATTTACCAAAGAAGACTATATTGAATTTGTGTCAAGCATGATGGCCTCTGAGATTTTCAGAGATGCTATATTCAGGTCTAGTTTTGTTACTGAGTCAGAGATTTTTGAACTTGCAAATTTATTAGAAAAAACCTCTAACTTTGATTTTATTAAAATTGACTTTAATGCCCTTAAAAAAGAAATTATAAATACTGAAGAAGAATTAGTAGAATTTTATAAAGCAAATGAAATTTTGTTCTATACAGATGAAAAAAGAAATTTTAAATACATAGTTTTTAATCAAGATAAATATAAAGAAAACGTTGCAATGCCTGATGAATATCTTGAATCAGAATATAAATCTTATTTATCAAAATTTGAAAATTCTGATCAAATAAGGTTTGCTCATATCATGATTGAAAAAAGTAATCACGATTCAAATGAAACAGCTTTAAAAATAATTTCTGATGTAAAAAACAGAATAGATTTAGGTGAATCATTTGATGAATTAGCAAGCAAGTTTAGTGAAGATTTTGTTACCAAAGATATTGGAGGTGACCTTGAATATTTTGAAAAAGATATTTTTCCTGAGGAATTTGATGGAGCAATTAAAGGCTTAGCTGTAAATGAATCTAGCGATATTATTGAATTAGATGATACTTTTCATATTTTAAAAGTTACAGAAGTTATTAAGCAAGAACCTTTATCTGAGGAAGAGGTTAAAGAAAACTTAAAAGTAGAATTAATTGAAAACGAATCTTTTGCTCTGATGAATGATGATCTAGATAAGATCGATGACTTAATTTTTGCAAATGCTACTATTGATGAAATATCAGAAAATTTCTCAATTAAATCTCAGGAAAGTGAACTCTATTCTTTCAATGATTTTAACTTTGATATTAAC
>TARA_B100001057_G_scaffold30839_1_pt1 | contig 10619 bp, 14 predicted proteins | sample TARA_B100001057 | Tara Oceans TARA_B100001057 (sample SAMEA2621839) | marine metagenome | biome: marine biome (ENVO:00000447); feature: surface water layer (ENVO:00002042); material: "saline water (ENVO:00002010), including plankton (ENVO:xxxxxxxx)" | depth 5 m | reverse complement strand
GATCCTTTAGAGGCAGGTTTAGAAATGATGGTCAGCCCTCCTGGCAAGAAATTACAATCAATGTCACTACTATCCGGTGGTGAACAAGCGCTTACTGCATTGTCTCTAATCTTTGCAGTATTTTTGACAAATCCATCTCCAATCTGTGTGCTAGATGAAGTTGACGCTCCTCTTGATGATGCTAATGTTGAGAGATTCTGTAACCTTCTAGACGGTATAACGGAAAAAACACAAACTAAGTTCTTAATTATCACCCACCATGCTCTGACGATGTCTAGAATGGATAGATTATTTGGTGTCACAATGGCAGAGCGTGGAGTAAGCCAAATCGTATCTGTTGATCTTAAAAGAGCTGAGGAGATTGGTGCAGTAGCTTAGAGAATGTCCGAAGGTGAAAATAAGTCTGCCAATCTAGGAGAAAAGATCAAAAAAGCTAAAAGTCAATATAGCCCATCCCAACAAATCCAGCCAAAATCATTTGGCAAAGTGATGAAAGTTGTGGTTGAAATTGTCGCAGCAATGGCAGTAGGTTTAGGTATTGGAATATTGATTGATAATTACTTTGAAACGCGCCCAATTTTCATTATAGTCTTCTTTTTACTGGGTAGTGCGGCAGGCATTCTAAACGTTTTTAGGGTTGCAAAAAGCCTCCAAAAAAACTAAAAAATATAAACAATGGCAGCCGATAACCCTATAGATCCAATACATCAATTTGAAATTTCAAAAATTGCAAACATTCAAATTGGTGGTATCGATATTTCTTTCACAAACTCATCATTATTTATGGTGTTCGCTGTATCCGCGGTTATTTTACTTTTCACTTTAGGTTTATCAAAAAAATCCATCATTCCCTCTAGAATGCAGATGGTTTCAGAAATGTCATATAATTTTATAGCAAATATGCTCAGAGACCAGGTTGGTGACCAAGGGAGAGCTTACTTTCCTTTTATTTTTTCTTTGTTCCTATTTATTTTCTTTTGTAATTTCATTGGTTTAATACCCTATACATTTACAGTTACAAGTCATCTGATCGTTACTTTTGCTTTTGCGGCGTTAATATTTTTAGCAGTTACAATTATTGGTTTTGTGAAAAATGGACTTGGTTATTTAAGAATTTTTTATCCGTCAGGGATTCCAGTTTACTTAGCTCCTCTAATTGTTCCAATTGAAATTATTTCTTATTTATCAAAACCGATTAGCTTATCAGTCAGACTATGTGCTAATATGTTGGCCGGTCACAGTATCTTAAAAATCTTTGCCGGTTTTATAGTCATGTTAGGTTTTCTTGGATTTGCTCCATTGGTTTTTCTTGTAGTTTTATACGCTCTTGAAACATTAATAGCAGCACTTCAAGCTTATATATTTACAATTTTAACTTGCATTTATTTAAATGATGCCCTTCACCCGGATCATTAAATTAAATTAAAAAAGAAAGGAAAATAAAATGGAAGTAGAAGCAGCAAAACTTATCGGTGCTGGATTAGCAACTATTGGAGTCGCGGGATCTGGTGCAGGTATTGGAACAGTATTTGGAGCATATGTTTCAGGTATTTTTAGAAACCCGTCAGCAGCGCCACAAGCATTCGGTCAAGTTCTTTTAGGATTTGCACTGGTTGAGGCAATCGCATTATTTGCACTCGTGATAGCTTTTCTTATTCTCTTTGGTTAAGACTTCACGAATGAAATTAGTAACTAAAATATTTGGAATTACGCTCTTTCCATCCACAGTTTTTGCGGCAGGCCAAAAATCTGCAGGCCTTCCGCAGATGGATATTTCGACATTTCCATCACAATTATTTTGGTTAATTGTGACATTTCTTGTTCTTTATCTATTTATGTCAAAATATGTTATTCCATCTCTAAGAACTACAATTGAAGAGAGAAAAGATAAGATATTAGATGATATTAATGATGCAGAAGCCGTTAATAATCAAGCTAGCTTATCCCTTAAAGAATATGATGATAAATTAAATGGAGCCGGCATTAAATCTTCAGAGCTTATTTCTGAAGCGAAAGATAAAAGTTCAAAGTATGCTGACGATTTGAAGAATAAAAGTAACGAAAATATTAATCAAATGATTGAAGAGTCAGTGAAAAGAATAAAGTCGCAACAAAAAGATTCAGAAAATCAGGTTAAGCAAGCAACTTTAGAAGCTGTAAAATCCATAGTTTCAAAATATATTGAAAATGTACCATCTGACGATGAAATTTCAAAAAAATTAAATTAAATGAAAACAAGAATTTTAATATGACATCATTTTTCTCAGACCCGTCTTCTTGGGTATTAGTAGCTTTCATCATATTTGTGATTATTGCCCTGGTTATTAAGGCTCCATCAATGATAGCGGGTATATTAGATGGGGAAATTAAAAAGATAAAAGAAGAACTAGACAACGCAAGAAATCTAAAAGAGGAAGCCAATAGTTTGCTTGCTCAACACGAAAGAAAAATTCAAAACGCTGATGAAGAGGCAGAGAAAATTATCTCTCAAGCAAGAGAAATAGCATTAAATCAAGAAGCACAGTCTAAGTTAAAGGCTGAAGAATATGTCAAAAGAGCTGAACAACAAGCAATTGAAAAAATAGAAAGAGCAGAAAAAATTGCAATTGCTAAAATTAATGACCAAATTGTCTCTAATTCAATAGAACTATCCAAGAAAATAATAATGGAAAATATTGATGAAAATAGTTCAAAAAAGCTTGTTCAACAGTCAATTCAACAAATCAATAAGCTAAAATAAAAGATAAAGGTTTCAAAGTATCTTTTTTTAATTATAAACAGAGTATGGCAGTTTATACTCAAATCTCCAATGAAGAATTTTTAGAATTTATTAAAGAATACAATTTTGATGAAAGTGCAACTTTTTCGGGTATTAAAAGCGGCACTTCTAATTCTAATTACTTAATTAATTTAAAAAAAGATAAGTATATCCTTACAATCTTTGAAGAAAGAACTAATCAAGATAATTTGTCATTTTTTTTTGAGTTAATGAATCATTTGAATATGAACAAAATTAAGTGTCCTCAAGTTCTTCAAGATAAGAACTTAAATTATGTCAATTCTATTAAAGGTAAAAATGCCGTAATTACTACCTTTCTTGATGGTCATTCTGTTGAACATATTGATCCAGATCACTGTTCATCACTTGGCAAGGGAATTGCCAGAATGCATAATGCATCAAGTTTGATGAATATCACTAGGAAAAATGAATTGGGTTTTACAGTGCTCCCAATTGTTATTGATCAGGTTTTAAAATTATCAGGTAAAATTGAACCTGAAATAATTAAGACTATTGAAATAGAATATTCTTTTTTAGAAAATAATATGCCTAAATCATTACCGACAGGTATAATCCATGCAGACTTATTTCCAGACAATATTTTTTTTGAGGGTAAAGAGCTTTCAGGTATTATTGATTTTTATTTTTCATGTAATGATTTTTATGCTTATGAAATAGCAATTTGTATTAATGCCTGGTGTTTTGAACCAAGTAATAATGAATTTAATCCAACAAAAGCGAGATCCCTTTTAAAGAATTACAACAATTTAAGAGAATTTTCTATTGAAGAAGTCGAGTCACTTCCTGTATTGACGAGAGCATCCGCATTGAGGTACTTGTTAACCAGATTATTAGATTATTATTCTCATGAAGATGATGATCTTATTTTAAAAAAGGATCCTAATGAGTATCTGATGAAGCTTAAGTTTCATCAGACTGTCAGAAACTCAAGTGAATATGGACTCTGATAAAACTTTTAACGTTTATACTGATGGTGCCTGTTCTGGGAATCCAGGAAAAGGTGGTTGGGGTGTTTATATTGAAAATCAAGATTGTAACTTTGAGCTGAATGGTGGTGAAATCAATACAACTAACAATAGAATGGAACTTCAAGCAGTTATAGAGGCTTTAAAGTACTTCCAAAGTAAATCAGATTTAAAAATATATACTGACTCAAAGTATGTAATGAATGGAATTAATGATTGGATAAAGAACTGGAAAATTAATAATTGGAAAACGGCGAATAAAAAGCCAGTTAAAAATAAAGATTTATGGATAATTCTAGATGATTTGGTAGTCCAGCATAATGTAGAATGGAACTGGGTTAAGGGACATTCTGGGCATCTAGGCAACGAAAAAGCTGATTATTTAGCTACATCAGCAATAAACGAATTATGATTCTAGAGCTTTAATCATATTCTGTGCTCCACTTACATGAGCCTGACTAGCGTCCTCTTCAAGAAAAAAATGAGTTATAACGCATTGATCTACTATCATAGAGCAACGTTGGGTCTTCGTTGATGTTCCAAAGGTATCTAAATAGTCGGTTTCGATAGCTTTTGAAAATTCAGCTTTACCATCAGAAAGAAAAAGTATCTTGCCAGAACCTCCTGTCATTTCTTCCCATGCATTAATTGTAAAAATGTCATTTGTTGCAAAACAAATTATTTCATCAATATTTTTATCCTTTATTGCTTCATAATTATCAATGTAACCAGGTAAATGATCCTTAGAACAAACAGGTAAAAAAGCTCCTGGAACACCAAAAATTATAACTTTTTTATTCTCACAAACACTCAACAATGAAATAGGAGTTGGTCCATTTTCCTTGGACATTTGTATCATATTTATGTTTGGTATTTTTTTTCCAATTAATGAGTCCATCTTTTTATATTAAATACTTTCGTTATTGATACAAGATAAAAGAACATGATCTTCCCAAGCTCCATTTATTTTTAGATATTTTTTTGCATGACCCTCTATTTCAAATTTACTATTTAATAACGTTTTAAGTGATCTCTCATTATGAGGCAGGCATGCGGCCTCCACTCTGTGTAGTTTTAGATTATTGAAAATAAAATTCTTGAGCATATCAATTGACTCTATCATATAACCTAATCCCATTTTATCCTCAGAAATCCAATAACCAATCGAACATGATTGCACCACGCCCCTTTGGATATTATTAATATTAATTTCACCTATAAGCTTACTATTAGTAGTTTCAAAAATTAAAAATGAATGTGCCTTATCTTTATTTGATAATTTATTAAAAAATTTTACTCGTTTTACAAAAAAGCTTCTTTCTAATTCATAACGAGACCATGAAGGTTCCCATGGTTTCAAATATTCCATATTTAATTTTCGTAGATCTGACCATTCTCTCCAATCTTTAAAATCTGGTGATCTAAGAAATACGTTATGTCCTTCTATTACAAAGCCTTCTTTGTTAGATTGAAAAGGATGAAGAATAGTCATCTAATTTTTACTATTTATTAATTCTTTAAGTTTCATTTCGTCATTTTCTAGAGCAATAAAACTCTCTTTTAAAGAAAATAAATTTTTATAGTCGTCGAGTAAATTAAGTTTTTTACCAATATAACCTTCTACTGATTTTGAAAATTTCACTGGATGAGCAGTACTTAATACAAAATTTAAGAGGTTATCCTCTTTAAATTTTTCTGATGCTGCCAAACCAATTGCAGTGTGAGGATCGATTAGGTAACCATGACTAGAATAAATTTTCTTAATCAAAGCTCCTACTTCTGCTTGGTCAGCTCTATGGGCTTCAAATGATGATTTCATCAATCTCAAAATCTTTTCATCTACTTGAAAATGTCCTTTTTCGCTAAAATCAAGCATCTTTTTTTTTGTTTCAGGAATGGAAGAATCGTACAAATCAAATAGCAATCTCTCAAAATTACTAGCAATTTGTATATCCATACTTGGACTTGTTGTTTGAACGACCTTTTTCTTTTCATATCGACCAGTTTGCATAAATCTATATAGAATGTCGTTTTCATTAGTTGCAATAACTAACTTTTTTATTGGAAGACCTAATTTTTTTGCGACATATCCTGCATAGATATCACCAAAATTTCCTGTTGGAACTGAGAAGTTAACTTTAGAATTATAATCACGATTATTTTTCAAATAAGAATAAAAATAATAAACTGACTGAATTGCAATTCTTGCCCAATTAATTGAGTTAACAGCTGCGATTGAGTTTGAAGTACAGAAATTTTGATCACTAAGTATTGATTTGACGATATTTTGACAATCATCAAACGTACCATCAATCTCACAAAGAGTGATGTTGTCTTTGTCAATTGTAGACATTTGTTTGCGTTGAAAATCTGAAATACGGTTCTTTGGATATAAACAATAAATATTTACATAATTGCTTTTGCTTACAGCATTTATTGCTGCAGATCCAGTATCACCTGAAGTAGCAACAATTAAATTCACTCTTTTATCTTCATTTTTTAGAAAGTGATCAAACATAGGTATCAATAATTGCATTGCAAAGTCCTTGAATGCTAACGTTGGACCATTAAAAAGCTCAACAATAATTGACTTATCTATATTTTTGTAAGTCACATAATTTTGAGATGAAAAAGCATCACTGTAGGTATCGTTTATAATATCCCTTAAGTCATTCTCACTTAAGTCATCACCAATAAATAGTGATAATATATCAAAAGCTAAATCATTATAGTTTACCGTTTTATCATATTTATTTATGTCAAATTTTGGCAAAGACACTGGAACAAATAGTCCACCATCTTCAGCTAAACCCCTAAAAAGAATGTCTTTAAATGAATATTGACCAGTTCCTCTGGTGCTGTGATACTTCATTATTATTAATCTCTTCTGTAAATAAAATAAATATACATGATTGTATTAACTAATGCTAAAAGAAACCAGGTACCAGCATATTGTAAGTGATTATTAGTAATATTTGCAGGTTCAAATTCAATTAAAATTTCTGGAAAATAATTCTTATTAGTCACCTTTAATAAATAATTACTAGTATTAAGGTTATTTACAACATCCATTTCATTAGAATTCATTAAATACCATGTATTTGATAGTATATCATTTTCAGGAATAAGGATTTTTCTTTTTTTTGAATAAATTAATGACCCTTCAATTTTGTTAAGATTTTTATTCTCAATAAAGTTAAGATCAATTTTGTCTTTAGCTTCAAATGGAACCCATCCAATTATAACGTAAACATCTTTACTTAATTTAGTTTTTACAGGAACGACAATTTCATATCCTGACTCACCTCTCAAATTTGATCGAAAAAAATACATGGCCTTTTTACTTATAAATTTTCCTTCAATTTCACTATTCATATACTCATATTTGTTGTTTTCATCATCTTGAATTGGGAAAGTAATACTTTTTGAGTTATAATTAAGCTCAATGGAGCTGATCAAATCATTTTTCCATTGAAGTCTTTGTAATTGCCAATAACCAAGTAATAGCAAGCAGGCCACAGCGAAAATAAATGTCGTGTGAAAAATAAATTTTTTAATCAAAACTTAAGATTGCTTTAGTTTGAGCCCCATACATATATGGCAGCAAACAAGAATAGCCACACAACATCAACAAAGTGCCAATACCATGCCGCAGCTTCAAATCCAAAGTGATGGTCTGCTTTAAAATGTCCTGCAAGTGAACGGCCAAGGCAAACAATTAAAAACAGGGTTCCCATTAGTACATGAAAACCATGAAATCCTGTAGCCATGTAAAATGTAGCTCCATATATATGCCCAGAAAAACTGAAATCAGCATGCATATATTCATAGACTTGAAAACCTGTAAATATTACACCTAGTCCTACAGTTAGATAAAGTCCCTGAATTAGCTCTTTTCTATTACCTTCTTGCAAGGCGTGGTGTGCCCAAGTGACCGTAGTTCCTGATAGTAAAAGTATCAAAGTGTTTATTAAGGGTATGTGCCAAGGATCTAGTAAATGAATATCTGCAGGGGGCCACGCGGAACCTATTTGTTCAGTTGGAAAAAGACTTGCATTGAAATAGGCCCAAAACCAAGCAACAAAAAACATTACCTCTGAAGCAATGAACAAAGTCATGCCGTACCTAAGTCCTAATTGAACTACCGGGGTGTGATGGCCCTGATGTTCACCTTCTATTGTAATGTCCCTAAACCACATATAAGTTACATAAAACAGAGCAAGTAATCCAATTATCATAATCCAAGGACTATCAGTTCTAAAATAGATTACTGCACCACCACATGCAATAAGGGCTCCAATTGAAGCAAAAAGAGGCCATGGACTAGGATCAACTAAATGGTAATCGTGCGATTTTTGGCTATTTGAACTCATATTAATTATCTATCACTGTTTTCATAAAACGTATATGACAAAGTAATTTCAGATAGATCTGAAATATATTTGTCAGCGGTAATTTCTGGATCAACGTAAAACGAGACTGGCATTTTCTTTTTTTCAAAAGGTTCCAATTTCGTATCCTGAAAACAGAAACATTCAATTTTATTAAAATATTTACCTGCTTCAGTTGGAGAAACGTTGTAAACAGCTGTTCCAGTGATTGATTCATTGCTATTATTCTTAATAACGTAATTGATCACTTTATTTTCACCTATTTTTATTTTATGTGTACGTACTTCTGGATAAAAATCCCAATTGAGAGAGGTGCCAACATTTGAGTCGAGTCTGACATTAATATTTTCTTCGGTAATATATATACTACCCTCACTTTGAACTTTTGGAGTACCTCCAAATCCTGTCACTTTGCAAAAATAATTGTATAAAGGGACAGATGCATAAGCCAGAATTAGCATTGCAATAACAATTGAAAGCAATGTAAAGGCTGTTGTAATATTATTATTTGATTTTACTTTAATAATGTTCATTTAAATTAAACTTAGTTTATAAATTGTATAAGAAAAGAAACTTAATACGAAAAATAGCAACAGTAATGCTGTAAAAACATTTCTTTTCTTAGTTTTTTTGTCAGTCATACAATATTCCACATAAGATTATCTATAAGTAATATTGCAAAAATATTAAAAAGATAAATAATTGAAAAATAGAATAATGTTTGTGCTTTTTTTACGAACATCTTGCCTTCGCCAAGATAAGTTCTTAAATTAATTGCAAGATATATAAAACCTATGCCTAGTATTGCGGAGGAAATGGCGAAAAATATTGAGTAGTAGTAACTCATCATCATTGTAACCGGCAAAAGAGTCAAAGAATAAAAAATTATCATTGAAACTGTTTTTCTATCACCAACTACAACTGGCATCATCGGGATCCCAGCTTTTTTATAATCGTCAGATTGATACAGTGCTAGCGCCCAAAAATGAGGGGGTGTCCAAAGAAAAATTAGTAAAAATAATAATAAAATTTCAACTGTCAGACTGCCAGTGACGGACGCCCATCCAATAAGTGGGGGGAAAGCTCCTGCTGCTCCACCAATGACAATGTTTTGGGGTGTTTTTTTCTTCAGCCAAATCGTATAAACAAAAATATAATAAAATATAGTAAGGGCTAGAAGGGCAGCAGCTAGTGAGTTTGAAGCATAGTATAATAATATAATTGAAAATAGGGCTAAAACTGATCCAAAAATTAAGGCTCCTATCGGACTAATTCGCTTACTAGGGAGCACTCTATCTTTTGTTCTAGCCATTAATGCATCAGTTTCTCTCTCATACCACATATTCAATGCACCAGACGCACCTGACCCAATAGTAATAGCTAATATAACAAGAAAACTTGTTAACAAACTTAATGAACCTGGAGCAATGATCATACCGACGATACTAGTAAAAATTGAAAGGGACATCACACGAGGTTTTAAAAGAGAAAAATAATTATGAATTGTCTCTCTCAGTACAATTTTTTTTATTTCAACTTCTTTGCTCTGAATTGAAGTGACATTTACCATAAGTAATACAACCTATTTCTTTACTTAATCTCAGGTAGTTCCTCAAATTGGTGAAATGGTGGAGGTGAAGATAGTGTCCACTCAAGTGTAGTCGCGCCCTCACCCCATGGATTATCTTCGCAAACACCCTGCCTCATAAAGGCATGAATAAGAAGAATAAAAAATACTGCAAGCCCTACCAGCGATACAAATGAACCAACTGAAGAAACATAATTCCATCCTGCATAAGCATCAGGATAATCAACGTACCTTCGTGGCATTCCAGCAAGACCTAAAAAGTGCTGAGGGAAAAAAATCAAATTAACTCCAATAAAGGTAAGCCAAAAATGTAATTTACCTAAAAATTCAGAATAATTTTTCCCACTCATTTTTCCAAACCAATAATAAAAACCTGAAAATATTGCAAAAACCGCTCCCATTGAAAGAACGTAGTGGAAATGAGCAACAACATAGTATGTGTCATGCAGTGAATGATCTATTCCTGCATTAGCGAGAACTACTCCTGTTACACCTCCCACAGTAAATAAGAAGATAAAGCCAATAGCCCATAGCATTGGAGTTTTTAATTCCACGGACCCGCCCCACATAGTTGCGATCCAACTGAATACTTTGATTCCAGTTGGTACGGCAATAACCATAGTTGCGAAGACGTAATAAGCTTTCACATCAGCATCCATTCCTACTGTGTACATATGATGTGCCCAAACAATAAACCCTAAAAAACCTATTGAAACCATGGCATACGCCATACCCAAATATCCAAAAACTGGTTTTTTTGAAAATGTTGCTACTACATGGCTAATAATTCCAAATCCTGGAAGAATTAAAATGTAAACTTCAGGATGGCCAAAAAACCAAAATAAATGTTGAAAAAGAACTGGATCACCACCTTC
>TARA_B100001057_G_scaffold102655_1_pt1 | contig 10620 bp, 7 predicted proteins | sample TARA_B100001057 | Tara Oceans TARA_B100001057 (sample SAMEA2621839) | marine metagenome | biome: marine biome (ENVO:00000447); feature: surface water layer (ENVO:00002042); material: "saline water (ENVO:00002010), including plankton (ENVO:xxxxxxxx)" | depth 5 m | reverse complement strand
GCTTAAGTCTTGCTTTTCCTGCAATTTTAACCAGTTCAAGAGCTGAATTTTTGTCAATTAATTCGTCTTTAGAAAGATTTAAATCAAGTTTTTTTCTTTTGAATAATAGATCCGTATAGTCAATTAGTACAACTGCGTTGTTAACAACAATTCCAGCTAATGAGATTATACCTAACATCGTCATTAAAATGCTAAAGGTTAGATTAAAGATTACTATTCCAAGAAAAACTCCTGTAAAACTTAATATAATTGAGATTAAAACAATTAATGGTTTTGAAACAGAATTAAATTGAAATACTAATAATAAAATTATAAGAGAAATAGCAGTTAAAAGAGCTGAAGATAAAAATTCTTGGTTCTCTTCTTGCTCCTTAATTTCTCCAGTAAACTTGAAGCTAACATTTTCAGGTGTTTCAAATCCACTTAAAGCAATTTCTGCTGTATTAACAATTTCATTAGCATTAGATCCTGCTAATATTGAAGAATACAATGTAACAACTCTTTGTAGATCTATGTGTTTAATTGCATTAAAAGCTGCAGTATTTTTTTCTTGAACAACTGATGATACTGGAACCTCTTTAATTACTCCTGAAGATTGGTCTTTAAATATAATATTTTGATTTAGTATAGAACTCAAATCATTCTTATACGCATTTTCAAATCTAACATTTATCTCATAATCTTCTCCATCTAGCTTGAAGACTCCTGCCTTAGTTCCAATTATGGAATTTCTAATAGTTTGACCCACAAGGCCAGCTGGAATACCTAATTCTCCGGCTTTCTTTTTATCAACTAAGAATTCTAGACCGGGCTTACTCTTGGTAACATCTATTTTTAGTTGTTCAATTCCTTCTATATTTTCTTGATTTAAGAAGTTTTTCATCGAAATAGCGGTCTCAATTAGTTGCTGATAGTCATCACCATATATTTCTATGTTTACAGGATAACTAGATGGTGGGCCTTGAGAGTCTTTTTCAACTAGAATTGCAATGCCGGGAAACTTTTCAATTAAATTAAGTTGTATTTCTCTTCTAAGATCTTCACTAGAAATCCCCCTTCTATATTTGAACTCTCTCATGGTCATTGTTATTAACGATTTATGAGGTGTTCCAGCACCAGTTGATGATAATGAGCTCCCAGCACCATCTCCTACATTGGAAATAGAAGATTCAACTAAAAAATTATAGTTCTTGTCTAAATACTTAGGGTTGTTTATTACATTATATATTTCATTTTCTACTAGTTTAGATGTACCATTTGTTTTTAATATATCCGTTCCTTCAGGATATTCAACAGAAACTAAAATTTGTTGTGGTTCATTGTCTGGAAAAAACTCAATTTTTGGTGGGAAAAGACCCATTAAAAAAATGGAAAAGATAAATAATCCGAAAGTACCAGAAATAAATATATATGGTTTGATACCAGACAGTGCATATGCTAAAAACTTTGAATAATTATTTTCTAATATTGGTAAAATTTTATCCTTGAATCTGTCTATCTGTTTTTTTAAGAATATTTTATAAAGCCAAAGAAAAAAAGTTATTAAAAGTAATAGCGAACCAAAAATTCTAGTTGAATTAAAAATTAGAAAAATAATTCCGATGCTTCCCAAAAAATATGTAGCCTTGTAAAGGCTTTTATTATTTAACTCATTTTCTTTAACCGTCATGAAATTTGACACAAGCATAGAATTGAAAAAGATTGCAACAATTAGTGATGAACCTAAAATTGCAGAAAGTGTAATTGGAAAATAAATCATAAATTCCCCTATAATACCAGGCCATGTTCCTAGAGGTATAAAAGCAGCTATTGTTGTTGCTGTAGAAACGATTATAGGAAGCGCTACTTCACCAATCCCTAATTTAGCAGCCTGAATTCTTGATAGGCTCTCTTCCTTCATAAGTCTGTAAATATTATCTACCACAACTATTCCATTATCAACTAATAGTCCTAATCCCATAACTAATCCAAATAGAACCATTTGGTTAAGAGTAAATCCAAATAAGGACAGAAAAAATAAGGATAGGAACATTGACATTGGAATCGCAAAACCAACAAATAAAGCATTTCTAATTCCCAAAAAGAATGTAATTACGGTAACTACTAAAATGATCCCAAATATTAGGTTATTCATTAAGTCGTTGACTGAGTTAATAGTAAAGTCAGATTGATCATTAATTACATTTACTTCTAAATTGGGTGGAAGAAAATTTACTTTTGCCTCATCAATTATTTCTCTAATCGAATTAGATGCAAAAATTGCATTTTCTCCACCTCTTTTAATGACTTCAAGAGCAACAGTTTTTTGCTCAAAGTATCTTACGTATGATGTTGCTTCTTTTTCCTTAAATGAAACAGAGGCAACGTCTTTAAGGTAAACTGGGCCTTTGTTTGTGTTAACAATAATATTTTCTAATTCGTCTGGAGATGAAATTTCTCCAACAATTTTAACATTTCTTCTTTGACCATCTGAAACAATATTTCCTGCTGAAATTGTAACATTTTCTTGAGATATTGATGAGATTATATCTGTAAAACTTGTTTTTGTCGCATTCATCATAAAAGGGTCAACGGCGATTTCTACTTCAAAATCTTGAAGTCCTCTTATTTCTACAGATTTGATTTCAGGCAACCTCTCAATTCTGAGTTCAAGATACTCAGCATATTTTTTTAACTCTTCAACAGTGTAATCTCCTAATAAAGTTATATTAAGTACTGGGTATCTTTCAGCAAAGTCAAATTCTGTTACACTTGGATCAATTTTTGAATTGTTAAAAGTTGGCCAATCATCCCTAACGGTAACATTGTCAACTAAATCCTTTACTCGCTGCCTCGCTACTTCTATTAATACCTCATCGTCAAATTCAACATTTATTACTGATACACCTTCGTATGAACTTGATTCAAGCTCAATAAGACCCTTAACCCCTTTTATTTCCTCTTCCAATGGGTTAGTAACTAGTTTCTCGATTTCTTCAGCACTGTTTCCCGGAAAAACTGTTGCAACAAAAACATTTGTGGTATTTATTTCAGGAAATGGTTCTCTTGGCATAGTATTGTATGCTGTAATTCCAGAAACAAGAAAAATAACCATTAAGATATATATAATGGTTTTATTTTCTATTGCCCAACTTGAGAGAAAAAACTCTCTATTTTTTTTATTCATTCTATTTAATTAGTTTAACTCTTTGAGAGTCTTCTACTATGTTGGCACCTTCAAGAACAATTAATTCTCCTACATTAAGTCCTTCGATCACCTCAGCATCTTTGTTGCTTTTATTACCAAGTTTTACATATGTTTTTTTAGTAATGTACACTCCCTCTTTCACATCTTCGTTTATTACATATAAATAATTTTCTCCAGAAGCATCTTCTCTAATTATTCTTAAAGGAACTACCAATGCATCTGCTTTTTTATAAATGTTTATTCTAATCTTAGCATCTAAGTTTTGTTTTATTTTATTGTCAGGATTTTCAACAGGCACTTCAATACGAAATGTTCTATTGTTTGGGTTTATAAAGCTCCCTGTTTGAGCAATAACTGATTTTATCTCCTTATCTAGAAGAGGAATTCTAACTAATGCTTCCGTCTCAGTACTAACATTAGATATATATTTTTCAGACACAAAAGCCTCTGCGTAGACTTTTTCTAGGTTTACTAATCTAAGTACTTTACTTATTCCCGGCACCAGATTAGATCCAGGGTTTGATATAATCTCATCTATTGTTCCATCAAATGGTGCATAGATTTTTGTTTTTGAGAGCATATCCTTCATTTGATCAACTCCTTTTTGACTTGTTTCATAATCAGCTTTACTTTTTAGGTACTGCATTTCAGAGCCAATATTTTTGTCCCAAAGCCTTTGAACCCTCTCAAAATTTTCTTTTGCAAAATTTGTCTGAATTTCAAGTTGTTCTAGTTGCTCTTGAAGACCAGAATCATTTATTTGAGCTAGCAGGGTACCTTTTTTTACTTTTTGACCTTCTTCTACAAAAACTCTTTCTAACGTGCCTTGAAACTCAGAAATTATAAGAATATTTTTTCTGGTTTTAAGATTTGCTTGTGTCTCAATGTAACTATTAAACTCTTGCTCTTTAATCTCATATTTAGATATGAGAGTAAGTCTTTCGTTTTCATCTAAAAAGGAAATACCATTATTTATCTCATTTAGTTGAACTTTCATTATGTTCATTTGGTCTACATACTCTTTTTTCCTTTTTTTTAATTCATCCAAGTCTTTATTTTCTATAAGACTTTCAATAGATAAATTTCTTGATGAGTCACAGCTAAATATTAGTATTGTTATAAATAATGCGTAAAGTTTATTCATGATTAATTGTTATATAGGGTTTCTAATTCTGTTTTAATTGAAATCAATTCTATCACAGAATTCAAATATTTTTGTTGAGAATCTAACAATTGAATTTGTGCTTGCCTTAGTTCAAATGATGATACTAAGCCTTCAAAAAATTTAATTGAATTTTTATCTTCAATTGAAATAGCTAGATTCATATTTTGTTCATTAACACTCAGAGACTTGTTGGCCAATTGATAATCATTGAGTTTTTGTATAACTTCTGCTTGAGTCTTTTCCTCTTGCTCTACTAGGCTTACTCTAGCTTTTTCCATGGCAATTTTTGCCTTTTGTGATGATACATTCATACGGTTGGCATTGAATAACGGAATTTCTAAATTAACTCCTACAACTGACGATCCAAACCAACTTTGTGATTTATCAGTGAAGTTAAATTCATTGTTGTAGCCAGTATAGGTTCCACTAACAAAACCAGAAATCTTAGGCAGCTGTTTGGATTTTTCCAATTGATATTCAATTCTTTTTGTATCTAAGTTGTTCTGAGAGATTTTTATATCAACGTTTTTACTTGTATTGAAATTTTCAAAAGAATTTGCAAAAACCACATTATTTCCAATAAAATCATCTAAGGATGTTACGAGTACCAATTTATCTTTAATATTTAGTCCTAGAACTAATTTTAGAAGATTTAATTGATTATCTCTAGTTTTTATTGCTTGAAGTAAAGAAAGCTCAGCTTGAGCAAGTGTTATCCTTATTTGCTCTAGATTCTCTTCTTCTTGAAACCCATTTTGATAAAGCTCCTTAACCTCGTTCAAATCTTTTTTGAAGTTTTCGAGATTATTTTCTAAAAGGGTAATTCCTTCATTAAGTGTTGCAACAAGGCTGTACAGTTTAACAATTGCCTCTCTAACTTCTAAAAGAGTTTTTTCATAAAAATTTTCAGATGTTGCTAGAAAAATTTTACTATACTCTAAACCAACTAACCATGAACCATCAAATAATAATTGCTCCATTCTAACAGATCCAATCGCAGTTTGCTCTGTTCCAAACTGAATCTCAGAAAAATCACCTTTATTACCACCAAAAAATTCAGCAGGAATTAATGATGTAGGGAGTTCTAAATTATTTAAATAGTTTAGATCTAAAGTAATATTAGGTAGTCCAATTGCAATTGTTTTCCATCTTTCCTGATATGCCATTATTATTTCTCTCTCGGCATTTTTTAAATTTCTGTTATTTTCAATTCCATATTTTACAGCATCTTCTATGCTTAAACTAATTACCTCTGATTGGGAATAACAAAAGTTTGATATGAAAAGTACAAATAAAAGTTTTTTCATTTTTTAATCATTTTAATTATCCATTTAGGAATTGATTTTTTTCTCTCATGCATAAGATTATTGAACTCCTCTGTATTCAGCTTCTCCATTTTCATTAATATTGGACTACACATAAAAGGAAATACAATTAAGCTCATAATATTTGTTACAAAATGGATTGGTTCTATTTTGGCATATATTCCTTTTTTTACTCCGTCCTGATATTGCGTAACAAGCCTTGACTTCATTATCATTTTTGTTGAGGGCATCTTTAAAAAGGAAGTAGGGTTATTTTTTAGTTCATTTAAAACAAAAGTGGGAAGGAGTGGCTCAGCTATAGTCATATCTATATATTTTTCACAGGTGAGCTTAATTTTATCTTCTAGTGAAGTTTTTTCATCATTATAGACCTCCACCATTTTACTTAAAAAATCAAAAAGAGTCTCAAACATTATTATTTCAAACAATTTCCATTTACTTGTAAAATAATAATTTAATAGTGCTAAATTAATGTTAGATTTTTTTGCAATCTCTCTAGTTGTAGTAGCACTGTAACCCTTTTTTAAAAAAAGTGATTTAGCTGCAGTCTTTATTTTTATCTCGGTTTTAGAATACTCTTTCTTCATTTCATTTTAAAATGAATGCAAATTAAATTTAAACAATTGAATTAAACAAATGATTAATAAAAAATTAACAATTAATTAAATAGTATATTTATTTTTTAATCAATCAATGGTTATGACTGAATACATCAAAATTTTTGAAGATTACTTAAAAAAAGAATTAAAATATAATAAACCAAAAAATCTATATAATCCTGTAAAGTACCTCCTAGAATCTGGAGGTAAAAGATTAAGACCAATAATAGTATTGTATATATCAGAATTATTTGGAGGTAGGATAACTGATTCACTTCCTGCAGCAGCAGCATTAGAAATTTTTCACAATTTTACTTTGGCTCATGATGACATAATGGATAATTCTTTAATGCGAAGAGGAAAAAAGACAATTAACTCAAAATGGAATAATAATACTGGGATATTATCTGGAGATGTTATGCTTATAATATCTTATGAAATTCTTAACCAATACAAAGATTCTAAGTATATACTATTATCAAAAAAACTAACCGAAATATCAAGGCTAGTGTGCGAAGGTCAGCAAGCTGATATGGATTTCTCAACAAAAAAAGATATTACTGAAAATGAATACTTGGAGATGATTAAAAATAAAACAGCAGTTCTTATAGCTAGCTCTTTTATGTTTGGCGGTATTGTTGCAGATTCAGATACTTCCAATATTGATTTATTATTTAAAATAGGACTAAATCTTGGTATAGCTTTTCAATTAGAAGATGATTTACTTGATTGTTTTGGAGATCAAAAAAAATTTGGAAAGAAAATAGGTGGGGATATAATTGAGAAGAAAAAAACTCTATTGTTTCTTTATACTAATTCCAAATTAAAGTTTGATAAAAAATTAGAATTTGAAAATATTTTTTATTCTATTGATATGGACGATTCCGAAAAAATTAATTCTATTAAATCATTTTATGAAAATTCAGGAGCAGTAAATTATCTCAAGAGTAAAGTTAGATTTTATTTTGATGAAGCGCAGCAAATAATTAACAAGTTAGAATTAGATAACGATACCAAAAAGAAATTGAATCAGTTTTCTAACACTCTATTAAATAGAGAAATTTAAAATTCTTTTAATTAAGGACCTGACAAAGGTCTTAATATCAACTGAGAGAAATATAGAAAGCTCCTCCATAATTGAAGTGTTTTCATCTAAAAATTTAAATATTTTTATTGGATCATTATTTTTAAATAAGTCAGAAAATACTTGAGATCCTTTCCCCTTAGAAGCAATTAAAACATCTAAAAATAATAGGTCATAATACCAAAATCTATTTTTAAATCTAATCTTTGATAAAGGTCTGTTTTGTTTTAAGGACTCAACTATAACATCGATTTTTTTTATTGAATTTTTAATGGTATAACCAGTGCTTGGTTTAGACCATCCACCCGCAGTTCCAATTTGAAAATAAGTATCAGTGTTATTTTCAAAGAAAGGGTAACATGTCATGGGGATCATACCCTTTTCCTTATCTTTAATAGTATAATCTTGAATATTGTTTTCTTTAAGATAACTTTTAATTTCTTTTTCATATTCATTATCAGCAATTAGCTCTTTTGAGAATAAAGTATATTCAACCAAGGCTTTGTTTTTTGAAAATGGTAATATGTACATAAATCTAATTTCATCTTTTTGGTCAACACTAAAATCCATAAATGTTATTTTGTTATCATCAAAATTCTCACTTTTAGTCTCTATAGTCCATCCTATAAAGTGTTGTTTTAACAAAGGAAATTTTTTGAAGGTGGCTTCATTATAAATACTTGAAAAAATAATTGATGAACTAAATTCACCATCATCTGTTTTCACTATGTTACTTATTTCATCAATTTCATAAATATTAGAATTTAAATATCTAAAATTTGATGCTTTTAAAATTTTATTTCTAATGTGAGAGTAAAATTGATTTGATTTTATCATTTTATACTTGTATGGGTTAAGTAAAAATGTATTGTAAGAATTTGAATCTTTAAACTCTGCGAACTCCCACTCTTTATAAACCATATCATCAAGTACAGATTCTTTATCATTCCAAAAACCAAATGTTTTGTCATTAGCGGTTTTACTTTCTCTTTCAATAATTAGTATTTTTTTATCATTGAAGAAATTATCTGAAATAAATGCATTTGAGAGTAATAAACCTGATGCACCACCACCACAAATAATATAGTCAAATTTTTCCAAGCTATTTTAAATTTTATAGTTTTGTAGAATTGATTTCTAATATACAAAGATGGACCAAATAATTGAATACTTTTCAGGTTTAAACCCTGTTGTTGGAGCTTTATATGCAACTCTATTTACATGGGGAGTGACTGCTTTAGGAGCCTCAACTGTTTTCCTATTTAAGACAATGAGTAGGATGGCTTTAGATGGTATGCTAGGGTTTACTGGAGGTGTTATGGTTGCAGCTAGCTTTTGGAGCCTATTATTTCCTGCTATTGAAATGAGTGATGGTGAAGGTTTTATTAAAGTCATGCCTGCAGCTTTTGGTTTTGGACTTGGTGCATTATTTATATTTGCTATTGATAAAGTTCTTCCACACATTCATATAAATTTTAAAGAACCAGAGGGGATAAAGACTCCATGGAGGCAAACAACTCTTCTAACACTTGCTGTAACACTGCACAATATTCCAGAAGGTCTAGCAGTAGGAGTTTTATTTGGAGGAGTTGCAGCTGGAATTCCAGAGGCGTCAATTGCTGGAGCAGTTGTATTAACATTTGGTATTGGTCTTCAAAATTTCCCTGAAGGTATTGCTGTTGCAATGCCACTAAGAAGGTCAGGATTAAGTAAACGAAAAAGTTTTTGGTATGGGCAACTATCTGCAATCGTTGAACCAATTGCAGGTGTCATAGGTGCACTTGCAGTCACATTTTTCACACCTTTACTTCCGTATGCCCTAGCCTTTGCTGCAGGAGCAATGATATTTGTAGTAGTAGAAGAAGTAATCCCGGAGACTCAGCTGGATAAATATACTGATATTGCAACTCTTGGTTTTATAGTTGGCTTCATAATAATGATGACACTTGATGTGGCTTTAGGTTAATTCTAGCTATTGAAAGAATCCCAACCTGAACTATTAATGTTAATTTTCTGACCCAAATTTGTAATCATACAATTATCGTTTTTTTTATTTATACAAGTACCAATAACTGAGAGTTGGTCTGTTTGTTGAATTTTTTTTAGATTTTTTTTTGAAGTAGTGAATAAAAGCTCATAATCTTCACCTCCATTTAGAAAGGCTATAGAAGTATCAATTTTAAATTCTTCACATGTGCTTTTTGTATTGTCAGATATTGGAATTTGATCCTCAATAATATGAAATGATAGTCCTGAAGCTGAAGATAAATGATTTATTTCTGTTGATAGACCATCACTAATATCTATCATTGAAGTTGGAATAATTTTTAACTGTTCTAGATAATCAATAATATCAACTCTAGCCTCGGGTTTTAATTGTCTTTGGATACAGTATGTATATTGACTTAGATCAGGTTGAGAATTTGGGTTGACTTCAAAAACATTCTTCTCTCTTTCTAGAACTTGAAGACCCATATAAGCAGCTCCTAGGTCACCAGATACTACTAATAAATCATCAACTTTAGCTCCGCTTCTTTCAATAATTTTTCTAGTTGTGGTATTACCTATACATGTTACCGATATCATTAAACCTTTATTTGAAGATGTAGTATCTCCTCCTATTAAATCAATATTATAATTTTTACAAGCCAAATTAATTCCTTCATATAATTCTTCAAGAGCATTAATCTTAAATCTATTTGAAACTGCGATTGACACCAATATGTGTGAAGGTTTTACGTTCATTGATATGATATCTGATATATTAACAACAACGCTTTTATAACCTAGATGTTTAAGAGGCATGTAGGATAAATCAAAGTGTATACCTTCTACTAAAATATCTTGTGAGATTGTTACATTGGTTTTATCAAACTTTAACAATGCAGCATCATCCCCAATATCTATAATTGTTGATTTATCGCTATTTTTGAAAGACTTAGTAATTCTTTTTATGAGTTCAACTTCGCTAATCTTAGAAAGTTCATTTTCCTCTTGTTTATTTGTATCATCCATTATTCAAATTTAAGCTAAATGAACTGTTAAATATGATCATAATTTCTAAGATAATTATAGATTTATTAACACTTAAAAATATTTAAAATACCTTGATTTAGTTGTATATTTGCGATTATTTAAATGTTATACATGGCCTATACTGAAGAAGAATTAAAGAAACAACTTGAAACTAAAGAATACGAATATGGTTTCTATACAGATATAGACTCTGAAACCTTTCCTGTAGGACTTAGTGAGGAAAT
>TARA_B100001057_G_scaffold238606_2_pt1 | contig 10622 bp, 6 predicted proteins | sample TARA_B100001057 | Tara Oceans TARA_B100001057 (sample SAMEA2621839) | marine metagenome | biome: marine biome (ENVO:00000447); feature: surface water layer (ENVO:00002042); material: "saline water (ENVO:00002010), including plankton (ENVO:xxxxxxxx)" | depth 5 m | reverse complement strand
GCGGAACGTTAGTCAATGCATAAGCGCGCGCAATTGTCCGCGATACCGCCAAGCATCGGTGTTTCCTAGATTATCGACTGATCCGCCAGACTATTAATAAGTTTTGAAGCGTCGATAGTTGATAAGATAAAAAGTGCCGAGGACCTTCGATACAGCCAGAGCGTTGTTGACGGCGAACCCAACGTGAAACGATCGAACTATGTAGCGCCAGAGCTAACTGGATCGGTTATTTCGGTTATACTATTCCCTCGAATGACAAATGAAGATTGGAGAAACTATGTCACCGTCTTGTAGAGTGTTAGCGGCCATTTTATTTCTGCTACTAGTTTCCTGTGGACCTGAAGAGACATCGACCCCATTGGCCAGCCCTCAGGCAGATGATGAGGTTGCGCAATATACTCGCTCGATCGGCGAGTCCAGCGCTGCCGGTCCCGAACTTGGTAGTTTTGGCGTGGACCTGAGCCACCAGGACCCGGACATTCGACCAGGAGATGACTTTTTCCAATATACCAATGGAAAATGGCTGGAAACCTTTGAGCTACCGCCAAGCCGCAGTAATTATGGATCGTTCACTGTGTTGAGTGACCGATCCGATCAACGCGTTCGAACCATTATCAATGACCTGTCTTCAAGAGAGCCTGCTAAAGGCTCAATCGAGCAGAAGATCAGCGACTACTATTTGAGCTACATGGATGTTGAAACTCTGAATGAACTGGGAATCAGCCCCTTGTTACCCGGCCTGACAACTCTTGACCAAATTGAAACCCGTGAGCAACTCATAGCCGCCTTCGGGCGGGCTCAGATTGATAATACCGCTAGCCCTTTCGGATTTTATATTGGGGCTGACCGCTCAGATGCGGACCGCCATCAACTCAACCTCTCGATCGGTGGCCTGGGCTTACCGGATCGTGATTATTACCTTGAGGACACCGAAGAGTTCATCAAAGTCCGTGAGGAGTATGTTGCGCACATCACCCGAATTTTTAATTTTATCGGAATCGATGAAAGCGACAACAAAGCGGCGGCGTTACTGCAGCTCGAAACGCAGGTTGCGGAACATACCTGGCCACGGGCCCAGCGACGCAATCGCGACCTTACCTACAATCCGATGTCCTACGAGGATTTCAAGATCGAATATGCTGGGCTCGACTGGGACAGCTATTTTGCTGCAGCGGGAATTGAAAGTCTTACAGATCTCAATGTTTCATATCCTAGTGCCATGTCACCCATTATGGATCTTGTTGCCACTCTCCCAATTGAGGAGTGGAAGAGCTTCATGACCTATCGCTTTATTGTCGATAGCGCTAGCGTGCTCTCCGAAGAAATCGATCAAGAGGCTTTCCGCTTTTACTCAACCGTGCTCAATGGCGTGCCCGAGCAGCGCGAACGCTGGGAGCGTGGCGTAATGCGGGTGGGCTCTCTGAACAGTCTGGGCGAAGCGATTGGGCAGGTTTACGTCCAGCGCCACTTTCCCGAATCGGCCAAGACACAGATGGATGAGTTGGTAGAAAACCTGCGCGCCGCGCTGCGTCAGAGCATTGAGCAAAACGACTGGATGAGCGCCGACACGAAAGAAGAGGCTTATAAAAAATTGGAAGCCTTCAGGCCCAAAATCGCCTATCCGGACGAGTGGAAAGATCTCTCCTCGATCGCGATTAGCCGAGAAAATCTGTTTCAGAATGCGCAGAACATACGGATGTTCAACTACGAGGATGAAATTAGCCGGCTTGGGAAGCCGACCAACCGTGAGGAATGGGGCATGACGCCGCAGACTGTCAATGCCTACTATAATCCTTCTTTCAACGAGATTGTCTTCCCAGCAGGTATTTTACAACCTCCGTTTTTCGATCCAGCTGCCGATCTCGCCGTCAACTACGGGGGAATCGGTGCTGTGATCGGTCACGAGATGGGTCACGGATTCGACGACCAGGGCTCAAAGTCCGATTGGCAGGGAGTTCAGCGTAACTGGTGGACCGACGAGGATCGCGCTAATTTTGAGTCACAAGCTAATGCGCTCGCTGAGCAATACGATCAGTTCGAACCGGTTCCGGGCTACTTCATCGACGGAAGATTTACCCTCGGGGAAAACATTGGAGACGTAGGCGGTCTGTCGCTGGCCTATCGAGCCTACAAAATGGCGCTGAATGGAGAGGAAGCTCCGGTGATTGATGGATTGACCGGCGACCAGCGTTTCTTTCTGGCATGGGCCCAAGTCTGGCAACGTAAATACCGCGAAGACGCACTCATACAGCGGCTGACGACAGACCCACATTCTCCGTCTAAGTTCAGAGTGAATGGTGTGGTGCGCAACTTCGATGAGTGGTACGACGCTTTCAACGTGCGATCTAGCGATGAGCTATATTTGCCTCCAGAAGACCGCATCAGGATCTGGTAGATCAAAATAGAATATCAGGGTAGTTTGTAGCTACCCTGTTTTGCACTTCAAATAGATGAACTTTTCAGAAGCCGCCCGATATCATAAAAATCAGGCTTCATTCACTGACCTCCCTGGAATTCTCGACAACGACGCTCTCCTTGATTGCAGGTCAGTACGCAATGGCATAGGCTTCTCGTCTCGGGTCGGCCGCAGCAGTCAGCACGCCAGTCGCTGGGTCACGGTGAATCATTTGCGCACCTCCGAATGTCGCGGTCCATCCTTCAATGACGTTAAGCTCATGGCCTCTGGTTTTGAGCTCTAATAAAACCGCTTCAGCGACCCGGTTTTCAATCGCTAGCCTTGCACCTGTTTGGGAACGAAACCGAGGAGCCTCTATTGCTTGCTGAGGGGTCATGCCAAACATAAGCAAATTATGGGTAATCTGTATGATCGTTTGCGTCTGGCTATCTCCGCCAGGCGTTCCGAGCGTGAAGGCAAACTCACCATCCGGATATAAAGCCATCATAGGCGACAGAGTATGATAAGGGCGCTTTCTTGGAGCCACCTGATTAGGATGACCAGCCTCCAAAGTAAACAGTGCGCCGCGATTATGAAGCAGAATCCCGGTAGCTTCGTCCAGTAACCCGGAACCAAACCCAGCAAAATTCGACTGTATCCAGCTCACCGCGTTACCCCATTGGTCTACCGCAGTTATATAAACGGTGTCTCCCGCATCAGAGCGGCTGCTATTTTGCGAGGGTGCAGCCAACTCACCAAACCCCGGCGTGACTTCAACAGCGGCAACCGCCATGTCAACTGCCTGTGCTCGTTGCCGCAGATAGCCAGGATCAAGCAGTTGGGGCACTGGAACATTCACCAGTTCCGGATCTGCTACCCAACGGTCACGGTCAGCGAAAGCCAGCTTTTTTAGCTCTATCAGCGTATGCAGATAATCCGCCGAATTTTGCCCCTGCTGTTCCAAGTCATAGGACTTCGCCATTTCAAAAAGCGCGAGCTGCGTAACGCCCTGCGTATTCGGTGGCATCACGATAAACACGTGGTCAAGGTAATCTCCTCGAAGAGGAGTTACCCAGGAAGATGTATGATTGGAAAAATCTTCGGGGCGCAGGTAACCACCCTGCTCAGTGATAAAAGCCGATAACTTTTCGGCGATAACGCCCTCATAGAAGCCCTCCTTGCCCCGGGTGGCCAAGATCTCCAGTGAATCTGCCAAGGCCGGATTTCTCAGCAAGCTGCCCACCGGAGGCGCGGCGGCGTTCGGGAGGTACAGATCCAGACCAGCCTGATTGAGGTTGGATCCCTGTTCTTCGAAATCCCGTGCTAATCGGGTCGATACTGCAAATCCATTGCGAGCGTAGTCAATCCCTGTTGCTAGCAAATCATCCAAATTCATGCTGCCATATCTATCATGTGCATCGAACCAGCCAGCCACGGCACCGGGCACGCTGACCGACAGTGGTCCGGTTTCTGGGATTTGATCAGCCCCGGCCGCTGCAAAAAATTCGGGAGTTGCGAGGGCTCCCGACCGACCACTGGCGTTGAGCGCCGTGATCTCGCCCGTATCTCCATCGTAAAAAATCCCGAATGCATCACCCCCTATCCCGTTCATGTGCGGACGCACGACAGCCAACACTCCTGCCATCGCAATTACGGCGTCCGTCGCATTTCCGCCGCTTTGCAAAATCTTAAGCCCAGCCTGTGCAGCCAGAGGATGTCCCGCAGAAACCGCGCCAATCCTGCCTCGCACGTCCGGTCTATTCTGTAGGGCATATTCGGTAGTTAAGGGAGATTGAGCCGTACCCAATTTCGCAGCCAATTCTGACTCAAAAGGATCCGGTTGTGCTTCACCACAGGATGTCAGACCCAGTGCTAGAACACAGATTGTAAAGAAAAGATGACGAGTTTGTGTTCCCAACATTATGGAGCTCCAGAAAACGACAGGCCGATCAACAGTATAAACTTAAGTCCCAGCGAGGATGAATAGACAGTCACTGACAGTAACTGCGTCCGCAGCTTACCGGGATCATCTACTTTGCTGATAGTGATGATTTAGTGAGTCGAAATGTGTTCCGATTGTTCGAAAAGAGTAATAATTCCCGATAAATGCTTAATTGGCTTCTCTATATAGCTTCGCGCACCTGCCGTCCTGGCAGGCGGTTGCCGGCATAAGCAATAATGCACCAGTGGCAGATATAGCGTACGCCAAATGATATGTGACCGCCTAATGTTTGGCGCTCCGACAACTCAGTGCGTAAGATAGATTCCCCGATTGTGAAGGCTGTGACGAACTAATTTCACTTTCCAAAGCGAACAAGAAGTAAACTTTGAACCGATTCATCCAACAGTTTGACGAGAGCGCTCGAACTGCAGTCACGCAAGATGAGACCGTGCCCGGCTGGTCTGTAGGCCTCGTCCTTTTCGGCATTTGCTTAACCCTTCCTACTTTGTATACCGGGGCAATCACTGCTGGACAACTGGGTTTCGTCAATACCGCAAAAGCGATCGGATTAGCCTCAGCGGTGCTTGCCTTGATGTCAATTCCTGCTGCGATTGTTGGTGCAAGAACCAGACTCAGCAGCTATCTCATCATAGAATTTGTTTTCGGAAGAAAAGGCTCTGATTATGTCAATGCCTTGCTAGCTTTTTCCTTGTTGGGATGGTTCGCGGTGACAGCAGGATTCTTTGGTCAGACGCTCGCGATTGCGCTCAGTGAAATATGGGACCTTTCGCTACGTACTTGGCCCCTCACCCTTATCTCTTCCCTACTGATCTTATTAACTACCCTATTCGGATTCAGGGCTATTGACCGCCTGGCCCTCTTTGCTGTCCCTTTGCTGGTCTGTTTTCTGATTTATGTGAGCATGCTTGCCATGACAGGCGTAAGTTGGGGTACGGTGCTTAGCATCCAAGGCACTAATCCGGACTACTTTTTTACCGCCGTCTCTACGGTAATTGGTAGCCTCATAGTCGGTGTAGTATTGATGCCCGATCTGTCGAGGTATGCCCGCACTACGGCAGACTGTGTCTCCGCCTCACTGCTGGGCAATGGCCTGGGCAATTTCTTTGCCATGCTCATGGGGGTGCTGCCAGCCATGGTCACTGGCCTATTAGATCCAATGGCATACATGATCCACCTTGGACTAGTCGGCAGCGCATTCATTATTCTGGTCTTCGCTACCTGGACAACCAATAGCGTAAATCTATACAGCACAACGCTGGCCGTTGCCGTTGTCAGGACGAAAACGCCAGAATGGCAGCTGATGCTCGCCAGCGGGGTTGTCGGAACGGGCCTGGCCGTCCTGGGCATCACAGAACATTTTATCGTGTTTCTAGAATGGTTGGGTGTTATTGTCCCGCCGATCGCAGGCATTTACCTGGTCGACTACTTCGTGCTCAGACAACGGCGGTTCTCACCAGACTTGCGCGAAGGCGTTCCTGACTATGACAAGGCGGCGATGGTCGCTTGGGTCATTGGCACAATAATATCAGCGATTATGTTTCTGACCGAGTCATCGTTTTCTAATATTCCAAGTCTCGACGCTCTGGTGGTGACAGCTCCAATTTACCTCGCCTGTCGCAAACGCTGGCCGTCGTCACTCAGCCGGAGCCTATCCGCACCATGAGAATCGGTATAGACGTCGGTGGCACCCACACTGATGCAGTTCTCATGGATGGCATGGAAATCTTGTGCGCCCACAAAGCCCTGACCAGCAACGATGTGCGTCAGGGCATCATTGACGCACTGGACCAAGTGATGACTGAAGGGCGGGTCGATTTGAATGCGATTAAGGCAGTTATGATCGGCACGACACACTTTACCAATGCTATTATTGAAAGAAGGCAGCTGAGCCCAACAGCCATTATCAGAGCCTGTCTCCCGACTGGCTCGGGCCTCCCTCCAATGTGCGACTGGCCGTCGGACATCGCCTCCGTGCTGGGTTATCACGGCTACATGATCGGCGGCGGACATCTGTTTGACGGCAGGCAAATCTCTTCTATCGATGAGACGGCCCTTGATCAGGCGATCACCGACATTATCTACAACGGAGTGAAATCCATTGCAGTGTCTGCAGCTTTTTCTCCGGCTAATAATCTTCATGAACTCAAGATTGCAGCGCAAATCAGACGCCGCATACCTGACGCCAGTATATCTATGAGCCATGAAATTGGCCGTCTGGGCATTCTTGAACGCGAAAATGCGGCACTGCTTAATGCGAGCCTCAGCGAACTCGCAGCAAAAGTAGTATCTAGCATGGAGGCCGCACTCACTGAACGCGGCTTACAGTGCCCATTTTTTGTCAGTCAGAATGATGGCACCCTTATGTCTGCCAAATTTATCGCACGCTATCCAGCCCTGACTTTCTCCAGCGGGCCAACCAATAGTCTTCGAGGCGCAGCGGTTCTGTCCGGGATGAAAGATGCTTTGGTTGTCGACATCGGCGGAACCACCCTGGACGTCGGAGTTCTGTCTAACGGATTTCCCAGAGAGAGTAACAGTCATATAGCCGTCGGCGGAGTGCGCACCAATTTCCGAATGCCCGACATTCTTCCCATCGGCCTGGGCGGCGGCAGCCTGGTTACCGATGAGGGCGCAAGGGTGGGACCACAGTCCGTCGGCCATAAACTGGTGAGCGAGGCCATAGTATTCGGCGGTTCAACCCTGACGGCGACCGATATCGCAGTAGCGAATGGCTCAGTCAAAGTCGGAAACACGTCCCTTGTGCAGACGCTGGACCCTGCTTTGGTGGAGCGGTCAACGAAGCGTATCCATGACATCATAGACGAAGCCATCGACAAAATGCGCCCCAGTGAAACGCCCGTTCCTGTCATCCTTGTCGGTGGCGGCGCGATTCTTGTGTCCCGTGAGTTAGACACCGCTTCCAGCGTTATCGTGCCAGACCATGCGGGCGTGGCTAATGCCGTTGGTGCGGCAATTGCTCAGGTGGGGGGCGAAGTCGAACAAATCGTCAGCTTCAGCAAACAAGACAGGGCTCACGCGCTGGAAGACCTAACCCAGCAAGCACAGGCCAAAGCGATAGCCGCAGGCGCCGACCCTAAGTCACTTAGGCTGCTGGACATCGAAGAAACTAGCGTAAGCTACATGGATGATGAAGCTGTAAGAATTCGGATCAAGGTTGTCGGAGAGCTTCGTCACACGAAATGAAGACTATTGGAGCGGAACACATAAAGGATTTATGCAACGGCGCAGCATTTCTCGCAACCGGCGGAGGCGGCGATCCTTATATTTCGCAATTACTGGCAGAACGGATACTACATCAGTATGGTCCAGCCCAACTAATCTCTCCGGATGATCTACCAGACGAAGCGTTTGTGGTAAGCATTGGTATGGTTGGCGCACCCACGGTTACCCTTGAGCAGCTACCCACCGTTGATGAGGCAATCTCCGCTCTTAACCGGTATGAAGCCGTCACGGATAAACATATCGACGCCGTCATTCCGTTCGAAATCGGCGGCGGAAACAGCACCATCCCGCCCTTTGTTGCTGCGATGAAAGGAATTCCCTGCGTCGATGGGGACGGCATGGGCAGGGCGCTGCCTGAGGCCCAGATGATGACTTTCCCAATCTATGGCGTCAAACCGACACCTGCCATTATTGTCGATTCATTTGGCAACTCGGAGCTGCTGGAATGCGCAGACGCGCTGAGCTTCGAAAAAGAAATTCGGGCGAAGGCAGTAGCTATGGGAGGCATGATCACTTCCGCAGAACACGGCATGACCGGCGCTCTGGTGAAGCGCAGTGCGGTTCCGCATACCCTTAGCTTCGCGACTAAACTCGGCGCGCTGCTTCGACAACACGATGGCATTATTGATGCAATCGAACCGGACCTTTTTGCTCTGTTTAATGCCAGCGACTACGGGGTAATCAAGCGCCTTTTCACCGGCAAGGTCGTCGATACCACACGCAAGATTATTAGTGGATACGACGTCGGCACAGCCACGTTGCAGAGCTTTAATGACGCCAGCCGCAAAATGGAGATCCTGATTAGAAACGAGTATCTCGTCGCCAGCATTAATGGGCGGACGGTAGCCAGCGTACCGGATCTTATCTGCATCGTGGAGCAGGAAACGGCGCGACCTCTAAATGCTGAACGAATGCGGTATGGACAAAGGGTAGCCGTTTTCGGCATCGGTTGTACCCACCACTATCGCACTGCGCGGGCACTGTCAGTAACAGAGCCTCGCGCCTTTGGGTTTGACCTCGACTACATTCCCTTAGAAGAGATCGACTTTCCCTAGTTATTATCTCGAGCTGAGATAAAGCCGCTCGATCTCCCATGACAAGAGTGACGGAGAGAGGCTGACATCATTACACAGCAGGATAGTAGAAAATTGTTCCGTGGGATAACGCGCATAAAAAGTGGCCACTCCGAGCCACCCGCCACCGTGATAGATCCGCTCTTTACCGTTCGCTCTGCCGATGTTCTGGCCATTGGCATACAGCGTATTCGGTGCGGAGGGCATGGGGCTGTTGGGAGTCAGAAACTGCGCCATCAACGCTTCGGGATTGAGGCCCAGAGTCGGCTTATAAAAGTGAGCGTCCCAAAGCGCCAGGTCGTCTAGATTGGTATGTAAACCACCATCTCCGACCCAGAAGAGATTGGTCATATCAGTCACATAACCGCCGGCCTCGGGGCGATAGCCGCTAGCTCTGTTCTTTACGATTTCAACCGGATCGTCACTGAAAAAAGTGCTGCTCATGCCAAGAGGCTCAAAGATCTTTCTGGCGGCGTATTCCCGCAAAGATTCGCCGGACACTTCCTCTACCAGCATAGAAAGCAGGAAATATCCCAGGTTGCTGTAGCGATAGGATTCATCCGGTGGTTGTCGCAACGGGATCTGCTTCACCACGTCGAAGAACTCGTCAATACTCAAATAATCTTCATTGCCAAGGCGAAAAAACCCTCCGGCAACAGACTCAAGGTTAAGCCCGCCCTCGACTGGACCGTCTTCACCTCCAGAGACAAAGTCATAGTCTGCCATACCGGCTGTGTGCCCGAGCACCGCATTGATACTGACCGAGTAGCCGTAGCTGCGTAGCTCTGGCAAATATATTCGAATGTCTTCTTCGAGGTCGACCATACCTTCTTCAGCCAACAATAAAACCGCAAACGCGGTAACCTGCTTTGACAAAGATCCGGTTCGATGCACCTGCGTACCATCCAGCGGAACGTCTAATTCGAGATTAGCCAGCCCATAGCCTGACCGGTGAACCAATTCGCCTTTCACAATCACACCAACACTGCAGCCAGGATCAGTAACAGCATCTATATGAGCAAAAACGGCATCTACCCTATCGCTGAATTCATCGGCCGTAGCTAATGAGGGAGTCAGAATTGCAATGAGTGTTGTGCCCAAAATTCGATTGAGAAAACTTGTCACAGGGAGATTCTCCAAACCTTATTTGCCAAAATTATCTCGGATTAACGCCGGACTATACACTTCGACTTTCTCTTTGTCAGGATTGAGGGAGTATTTGAGAAATCTAAATTCCAGCTTCATCAGCAGGCCAACCGACTACAAGTTGTTCTCTGCTGTAATTGGCCAAATGCCTCGGCCAAACGTCGCAACTTCAACTCTGGCCAATCTTAGCCTTAAACGATCTACTACTGTGAGACGTTCGCCAAATCTCAATCTTGGTCGCCATAATGCGCTGAGCGAACGCGCTGATACGGGCCGACCACTTTGACCAATCCCCCTGATTTTAGGGGTTCTAATTTATCGCAAAGCGAATGCAGCTGAGGGCTCATTTTCTTGCCGTTAGTACACTAGCACGCCTTCCGTAAATTTAACGCTACAAGCGACGTGATATGGTTCGACTTCCACCAGCAAGGCAGTGCCTCGTAAGAACAGCGAAATCATGAAAACACCAGGCAACTAAGTCGTAATCTTTTTAGTAATAGTCGGCAAATTGCACTGAAATACCTCGCTGCCAAAGGTGTCGGACTGTTAATCGACATTCTCTGTCTGGCGCTCTGGTTTTGCCCTTTTGGATCATCGCAACCTCGAAGAAACCAACGGACTCACAAAGATAGACTGGCTATCAGACATGTCCTGTTAAAGCTAGCTTGCCTGAGTGTTCGACTTTTTCTCACAGCCATCAAACCCAAACCACCAAGCGGACATTTTGGTCAGTATCATACCTAAATGCGCTTCGTTTTTGATTTTATCCTAACTAAGGCGAGAAACTGGAGGCACGGGAAAA
>TARA_B100001057_G_scaffold9898_1_pt1 | contig 10624 bp, 11 predicted proteins | sample TARA_B100001057 | Tara Oceans TARA_B100001057 (sample SAMEA2621839) | marine metagenome | biome: marine biome (ENVO:00000447); feature: surface water layer (ENVO:00002042); material: "saline water (ENVO:00002010), including plankton (ENVO:xxxxxxxx)" | depth 5 m | reverse complement strand
TTCAACTTTCCAAATTCCGTCGGAGGTCGGTGGGGTGGGTTGTGCTTCGAAAATCAGATCGAGCAAATCATCCTTCTTCAAGTTTAAGTCGTTGTGCAGGTATCCCGTCCTAATTTCAGGGCCCTTTACGTCCATCATAATCGCAGGTTCGCGATTCAACCTTGTTCCAACGGCTCTTATTCTCGTTGAAATTTCCCGAACCCAATCATGATCCGCGTGAGCCATATTCAGCCTGCAAACGTCAACCCCTTCGTTGATCAACTTTTCGAGCATTTGCTCGCTTTCGGTTGCAGGTCCAATGGTAGCTATGACTTTGGTCTGCCGAGGTAAGTTTTTCATAATGGGATGGATTCTGCAGAAGATGGGTCGACGACGTAAGTGGAAAAACGATCGCCCAATCCCTTTAAGGCTCTGAACCGATCTTTGACCAAGTCAACGTTATTGCAGTCTTTGCTGAGGTGCATGAGAAAAATTTTCTCCCAACAACTACCTTCCATGGAGTTGAGTAAGTCGAAGGTGGATTGGTTGGACAAATGTCCGTGCCTTCCCCTGATTCTTTGCTTGAGGCTCCACGGTCTTCGCGTGTCGTCTTCAAGTAATTTAGCGCAATGGTTGGCTTCGACGACTAAAATACGGGCTTGCCGTATCCTCTCTTTGACAAGTGCCGGGACGTATCCAAGGTCCGTTACCCACGCTAGACTGGACCATGGGTCGAATAGATCGTCTCTTCCCCATTGGAAATAGAATCCAACCGGGTCGTACGCATCATGCGGTACGCTGAATGGATGGATCTCGAACGATTCGAAAGAAAAAGGTTTTCCAGTCTCGAAAATTTTCCAGTTAGGTCGCCTTGGGAGTTTGGCTTGGATTGCTTGAGTGGTATCTCTATTTGCGAAAATCGGTAACCTGGCAAATTTTGAAAGCCCTCTGATGCCTGCCGAATGATCATTATGTTCGTGCGTAAGAAAAACAGCATCCAACTCCTCAAGGGCAATCCCTTCATTCCCCAGTAAGAGTTGAAGCTTCTTGCATGAGAGCCCCGCATCGATAAGTATGGTCTTTTCACCAACTCGCAATACAGCTGAGTTACCAGAACTGCTCGAGCCCAATATCTTGAAAAAAGCTTTCACCTGCAAAAAAGTTAAAGAAGATGGACCGAGCTTAGCCAACCTTAAACTTTAAAATCTTTTCCAATGTTACGCAGAAGTGAAGTTTTCGACGTAGTGGATGCAATGGATTGTGTTGTCGGTGAGGCAAGTCGCAAAAAGGTTCACGATCAAAATTTACGGCATCGAGCGGTACACGTATTCATCCAAACCCATTCCGGGTCTTGGATATTGCAAAAGAGATCGGCTCAAAAAGATTTGGAACCCATGCTATGGACGTCCAGTTGTTCTGGTCACGTCGACAAAGGAGAGGATTACCTCGAGTCTGCCGTGAGGGAATGCAAGGAGGAGCTTGGACTTGTGCTGGCGCGTTCTGAATTGAAAGAAGTCTTCCGATGCAGTCCATGCAAGGAAACGGGAAACGAGTTCGTTCGAGTATACAAGGCGATAGTTTCGGGTCAGGTGACTCCATGCCCTGAAGAAATTATTGATACCGTTGAGCTCAGCCTTCATGAAATGGAACTCGAATTGGCAAGCAAACCCGAATATTACGCTTCTTCATTGAGGCATCTTTTTCCTTTCTTGAAAAAGAAGTTAAGCCTCACATGAGTTCCATCTGATCCGAAATTGAAGATTGCCCGCTCCCGAAACCTGAAATCTCCCATCCTTTGGCAGTGAGAACGCGACCTTGCGCCGTTCTTTTGACGTATCCCTCTTGTATGAGAAAAGGTTCGTGAACCTCCTCCAAGGTATGTTCTTCCTCACCCACGCCAACTGCGATCGTACCCAGGCCAACGGGTCCACCTTTGAAGTTCTGGGCCATAGTGGACAGGATTCGCTTGTCCATTTCGTCCAATCCATGGCTATCAATGGCCAAAAGTTCCAAGGCTTTGCACGCGATCTCACGAGTGATCTTTCCGTCGGATCTTTCCTCCGCATAATCTCTCGTGAAATGAATCAGATTGTTCGCGATGCGAGGGGTTCCTCTTGCTCTTCCGGCAAGCTCCGTGGCTCCTTCTTGGTCGATTGGGCAATCGAGCAGTTTGCAGCTACGAAGGACGATCTTGGTAAGATCTTCTCTTTTGTAGTAATCCAGTCTGGTTTGAAGCGTGAAACGACTGCGCATGGGAGAGGTGAGCAATCCCACTCGTGTGGTTGCCCCGACGAGGGTGAACCGTGGAATTTCCAACCTTACGCTTCTGGCGTTGGGGCCTTGATCGATCATAATGTCGATTCGATAATCTTCCATAGCCGAGTAGAGGTACTCCTCAACGGTTTTTGGGATACGGTGAATCTCGTCGATAAAGAGGAGATCGCCTTCCTGAAGATTGGTGAGCAATCCCGCGAGGTCTCCGGGTTTGTCTATAACCGGGCCCGAAGTAATTCGCACTTCTCTTTCGAGTTCCCGGCCTATGATGTGGGCGAGGGTAGTCTTTCCCAACCCCGGTGGTCCGCAAAGCAAAATATGTTTCAAGGATTCTTCCCTCTTTCGAGCGGCCCCAACCATGACGCGTAGTCGCTCAATCGTCTTGGATTGTCCAGTGAAGTCCTGAAAGGAGGGAGGACGAAGAGCGGCGTCTACGTCAGGAGAGGGTTGAAAGCTTTCGGCTGCACTCGTTATGTCATTACTCATTATTATAAGGCTCGCACGCAACTAGGCGGAAGAGGTATCGAAAGCCTTTGGCATATCGCTCTCCGGCAACCTTTCAACCTCTGCTCCCAGTGCTTGTAATTTCTTTTCGAATGAATCATAGCCGCGATCAAGGTGATAAATCCTTTGAACCCAAGTCTCTCCTTCGGCCGCCAGTCCTGCAAGAATTAAAGCGGCGCTTGCCCTTAGGTCCGAAGCCATTACCGGTGCCCCGGTCAGAGGTCTTCCTCCTCGGACAATGGCACTTGTTCCCTCTAGAGAGATTTCCGCTCCCATGCGCAGAAGTTCGGGGACGTGCATAAAGCGACTAGGATAAACCCTTTCGGTCAAAATACTCAGTCCGTTCGCCTTGCATGCCAGGGCGCAGGTTTGGGCTTGCAGGTCGGTAGGAAAGCCGGGGTAGGGCAGGGTGATCGCTTCAAATGAATTCAAGCTTCCATTGCGCAGATCGACCGATATGTCATTCTTACCCGAGTTTTCCACATTGATTCCGGCATCGGACATTACGTTGAGAAAGGCACCCAAATGATCGGTTTTTGCCTGTTCGACTAAAATTTTACCATTGGTAATGGCTGCGGCAAGAACATAGGTTGCCGCTTCAATTCTATCCGGAATGACTCGATGCCGACACCCCCCCAAACTTTCGACCCCTTCGATTTCAATCATGTGAGAACCAATTCCTCCAATCTTAGCTCCCATGCTTGTCAGCATACGGCAAAGGTCAGTTATTTCAGGTTCGCATGCCGCACTGTCTATGGTGGTTCTGCCCGGTGCTAGAGTTGCAGCCATTATGGCATTGGCAGTTCCCGTAACGGTGCTTCCGTGCCGCCCTCCCATAAAAATAGAGTTCCCCTTGAGTGAGTTGGCTTCAACCTGTATGACGCCGGCTTTCAATTCGACGGCCGCACCCAATCTTTCCATTGCCCTTAGGTGTAAATCGATGGGTCGGTGTCCAATGACGCATCCTCCGGGCATTGGGATTTCAGCGCGTCTCAATCTTGCCGTCAATGGGCCTAGAAGGCAAACGGAAGCACGCATCTTCCGAACGAGTTCATAGGGTGCGTAGTGAACAATTGAGCGGGGGTTGATCTTCCAAGTGGTTTGATCCAACCTTTCGACGCTTGCCCCCAATTCGGTAAGAATCTCAGCCATAAATCGAATGTCACTGAGATTAGGAACATTCTCCAAGACGCTTTCTTCCGAAGAAAGCAAGGCTGCCGCAAAAAGGGGCAATGCGGCATTTTTGGATCCGCTTACTTTTACCGAACCCCGAAGAGGGGTCCCACCTTTTATTCTAAAGACTTCCACTTTGGGCGTGGACCCTTTGCGTTTGCATTTTCAAAGTAATATTAATTACCGAAGAGTTTGGATAGAAAACCACCGATACCTTTCTTTTCAGGGGTCTTCTTGTTTTTGGCATTGTCCGAGCGATGGTTTTTCCGAGAGTTGGAATCGTTTGGACGTTCTTCGCGTTTATTTCTGTTCCTATTTCGTGACCTTTTCCTTTTCCTTTGGTCTTCGTCGCCGTTTCTGTGTTTCTTATGAGAGTTGGATTCTCGGCCATCTTCGTTGTGATTGCCTCTTTCGCCCTTTGGTTTGTCGTTTCGTGAAGGGCGTTCTTCCGAATCGCGGCGGGATTGTTTACGAGGATCTCTCTTTCCTCTGTCATTGCGGTCTTCCCTCTGTCGTTTTTCGCGACCGCCTTTGGGGCGTCTTTCGCGTCCATCTTTAGAACGTTCTTGGCGCCCGTCTTTGGACCGCCTATCTTCTCTTTCTCTAGGGGGACGTTCTCTTCTTTCACTCGCTTTAGGAGGAGAGGCGTTACTTAAATCGTCGGACAAGATTTTATCTTCCGAAAGATTGATTTCACCGAATGGAGCTTGTGCGCTGGGCGTGGAGGAGTTCGAGTCCAACGGTTTTTCGTTGGATCGATACCAACGTGATCGAATTTTTGATTTCATGGATTTGGGTAATCGTGAGGGTTTGCTGAGTTTTCTTGATCCATTGGGGTGTTCAAATTAAGTAATTTGCGTTTGCCAATCAAATTTGAGGGCAATGATTAATTTGTTACCTTGGGCGGTCTTCCCGATACGCGTTACCTGTTGGAAATGGATCGAAAGCATTTTTACATTCGCTTGGCTTTTCACACAAGGGTAAAGAACGTCACTAGGTAATTAAAACCACTTGCCTAATTGCTACTCTTAGTGCTTATCGAATGGATGGATAAACTTGAGAATATTTTCGATCTTCAGGAGCAATTGAACGTTAGGATTGGTGTTGATATGAAGGACATGGATGATGAAGAACGCGCTAAGTGGATTCTGAACTATGTTCGAGCAATGCAACAGGAACTAGCTGAATTGACGGATTCGGTGCCGTGGAAATGGTGGGCCAACTACCAGGCTTTCGATAAGCAAAATGCGAAGGTTGAAATTGTAGACCTTTTTCATTTCCTCATCTCACTAGCCCAAGTCATGGGCATGAGTGCGGAAGACATTCACGAAGCATACTTGAAAAAGAATCAAGTTAATCACGACCGACAGGAGACTGGGTACTCAAGCAAAGACGAGAACGATTCTCGCCATATTTGAGAATGACGAATCAATTCTTGCTTTAAGGAAGCAAGATCAACTCCCGAGAGCAGCAAGTAATTCGGCGCAGCGAGATTTCTTTCGGGAAACCTTGTTTGCGTGAACCAAGTTATTCTTTTTAGCTTTTTCCAATGCGGAAATGAAAGAAGAAGCGAGTTCCTTTGCCAAATCCGCACTCTTGTCGGTTACCGCGGAAAGAAACTTTTTTTCCAAGGTCTTGAGGCGAGTCAAAATAGCCCTGTTTTGCAAATAGCGGGCTTTGTTCTTACGAATGTTCTTAAGTGCGGATTTTGTATTGGCCATAAGCGGTGAGTATTTTGCACCCTTTCAATAAATCGTCAATTTCAAAAGTAAATGGAGAAAAGTGAATTCCGAGAAGCTGTAAGCCAGATTTTGTTATTCTCCCGGTAAAGGGTTCGAATAGTCATTCATTTATCTATCAATGCAAGCATTGATTCCCCCTAGGGAGATGCGGCGTACCCGAAACCATGGGGCGGGCAACCCGGTTTCCTATTTCACCTTGCATCGGATTGGGTTTACATTGCCCACTAGGTCGCCCTAGTGGCGGTAGGCTCTTACCCCACCATTTCAACCTTACCTTCAATTGAGGGCGGTATATTTTCTGTTGCACTTGCCGTGAGCTTGCGTTGAAGCAAGCCCCCCCCGATTTCACGGGGAATCCTGCCCTGCGATGTCCGGACTTTCCTCTGCACCTGCTCGCGCAGGAGCAGCGAATGACCGCTTCTCGGAAATATAATGAATTTACTGCACCTTGTTTTATCGCCATTTCAATTATGGTTTGTAGTGCGATTATCTATCGACATAAACAATACGACCACATTGGTCGCATTGAGTGAGTTTCTGTTCGACTAGAACGGATGAAATGACGTCATTGGATACCCGCAGGTTACACCCGGAGCATTTTTGATCTTGGATTGGCGCTATGTAGGGAGGTTTTGTCAGAATCTTTTTCGTTCGGTCGTAGACTTCCAACATTTGTGACTCGACTTCCTGTCGGGATTCAGAGATTTCGCGTGTGAGCTCGGCTATACTTTGCTTGAGTTCATTTTCTCTCTCGTCCAATTCAATTCGTTGTTTCTCCAGGTCAGCAACTCGGAGGGTAATCTTTTCCTCTGCAATTTTCGCGGTGTTGCGGGCGTCGTCTATCTGAATGAGAACTTCGATTTGCTCATCCTCTTTTTCATTTATTCTAGAAGCAAGAGTCGCGATTTCATTTTCAAGAGCTTGGTACTCCTCGTTTTTCTTTACCTCAAGCTGCTTGTTTTTTTGCCTAATAATTTGTTCGCCAAGCGATGTAATTTCACCATCTAAAGTTTTGTTGCGAGTCTCCAAGGTTCTTAATTCGGAGTTAGCGATAGCGATGGATTCTTTTTCGACGAATATCGAGTGATCAAGCTTCTCCATTGTTTTGGGTAAGTTTTGGAGTTCGTTCTCCAAGCTTTTGCTTCTGCGGTCTCGGCTATGAAGAAGGAGCAAGTTTTTAAATTCGGTGTTGTTTGACAGCATGATTAGGGAAAATATGGTTTCGCAGGCGTGTAGCAATCATGCATACATGGGAAGATCATTACAAGAAATTAGCTGTCGCGCTATTTAGGTTGTGGTTTCGAGTTGAACAATGTGCCAGCTCTTTAGAGAATGAGGAAACAATGAATACGAAAGATCGAGTGGATGAGGCTATTTTGGCGTTTTCTATGGGAGAAGATGAAAAGGCGGAAGCATTACTCAATGATTGCCTTTCAACTCATCCTTCGAGCGTGGATGCAATGAGAGCCCTATCTGAAGTGCTTCTCTCAATGCAAAAGATCGAGGATGCAGAGAGCGTTTGCAGGCGTGCTCTAAAGTTGGAACCGGAAGATTTGTCTCTCACGGTAAGCCTAGCCAGGATCCTAGTGAGGAAAGGAGATAAAGAGGGGGCCGAGGATGCGACCAGTAAGGCTAGGATTCTTGGTTGGAAGGAAGAACTTGCCGAAGGCGAGTAGGACTATTAAAAGACAATCGTACCTTATCCATACCATTTTACCGTACAGCATTAATGCAAAACAAAAAGCACAGTTTGGAATTTGAAAAGCCTTTGCTCGACTTGGAGAGGCAACTTGATGATCTAATGCAATCGTCTCAAAATACTGATTTGGATTTTTCCGATGAAATCAGAGGGATAGAAAAGAAGATCGAGTTGACCAAAAAGGAAGTTTACTCCGATTTGTCTTCATGGCAAAAGGTCCAACTCTCAAGGCATCCGAACCGTCCCTACGCCTTGGACTACATTCAAAGGGTCTTCGTGGGTTTCGAGGAATTGCATGGCGATCGACTGTTCAAAGAGGATGCGGCAATCGTCGGAGGACCGGCAGAGCTGAATGGCAGGAAGGTAATGATTCTTGGCCAACAAAAAGGTAGAAATACTGAGGAAAACCTAAAAAGAAACTTTGGTTGTCCGAATCCCGAAGGTTATCGCAAGGCGCTTCGACTCATGAAAATGGCCGACAGGTTTCAACTTCCGATTATATCAATTATAGATACCCCTGGAGCCTTTCCTGGAATTGGAGCGGAAGAAAGGCACGTAGCTGAGGCTATTGCTGTGAATCTTCGGGAAATGGCTTCTTTTCGGGTTCCTATTATCGCTCTAGTTATTGGAGAAGGAGGTTCTGGAGGAGCTCTTGGCGTAGCTGTAGCAAATCGAGTTATGATCCTCGAAAACGCCTATTACTCAGTGATTTCACCAGAAGGTTGTGCAGCCATCTTGTGGAAGGATCGAGCATTTTCGGCTGATGCTGCTGAGGCGTTGAAACTAGATGCCAACGAGTTGCTCAATTTGGGGATTGTCGACCAAATACTACCTGAACCCATCGGAGGAGCACATCGAAGTTGGGACGAGACTGCTCAGACTGTAGCCAATGCCTTGAACAAAGAACTGGACTCCATGTCCAAAACAAATGGCGAGCAGCTTGTTAGCTCTAGATACGATAAATTCCGCAAGATGGGAGAATTCATTAGCCCCTGAGGTTCTTGATTCTAGTTCCGGTTCCTTGTGGCCGTACCGCTACCATTGTCGTTTTGATCAATGACACCAATGATGTCATTTCTCAAACGCATACGCATCTGCTGAGTAGCCTCGATTTGTTGCATTAGGTTGTTATTATCTGCATTGAGAATGGCAATCTGACGATTGTATTCGTTTTGCCTGCTTTGGCTGTTGAGCAAATCGTTTTGCAACCGGGTGTTATCAGATTCATAATTCTTCAAGTTGTTTTGCAAGGCCAACTCTCTTCCTGCAATCTCGTTGAGTTGTAGTTGCAGTTGTTGCGCTTCTCTTGCTAGTTCCTCGTAGGCTCTGTTGCTACTGTCCTTGAGGCGAGCGACTTCACTTTGCAACTGAATGTTTCGGTCTTCCATCGTTCTAACGTTTTCGTTGAGAATTCTTTCATTGCCGACGGATTGCGTGAGTTGAATTTCCAATTGGCGAGATTTGTCCTTGTAGAAATCGCTTTCGTCTTTGAGCGCGCTGGATTCTTCCAACAGAGCTTGATTTTGCATATCAATGTTGCGAACTTTGGATACCAAACCCTGCTCATTGGTATTCATGTTTTGGAGTTCCACTTTCATTAGATCGATAGCTTCTTCCATTCCATTGTTTTCCGATTCGAGATTTTTTGTTTTCGAGAGCAGCATCTCATTCGCGTCGCGGAGTCCTAGAAGTTGCTCGGAAATCCTAGACTCTTCGAGACCCAACGAAGTTAATTCAGAGCGAAGTAATGACAACTCTCCTTTCATTCCGGATTCCGAAAGCTTGAAATCATTATTTCTTGCAATCAGTTCTCCAATATCGGTTTTCAAATCATTGTTGAGGGCTTGCAGATTGGCAGTTTGTTCACCTTTCCTTGTGGATTCGAATTTCAATTCGTTGGAAAGGTTTCTTAGCGATTCAATTTCAGCCAACAGGGCCTCGTTTTCAATTTCGATCTCACGATATCTATCTTTTGCCAATTCACCTTCGTCTGCAAGATTGGCATTTCTGTCCTTTAGTAAATCTTCGACTCCAGCCAGTCTGGCTACTTCGTTTGTCAAGCCGTTGATATCTTCCTTCAGTTTGATTTCATTATTCTCAAGTCCCTTGACTTGAGCATCCTTGCTTTTAAGGAGGGCCTCGGTGTCGTTGAGACGAGCGGACTGAGAATCCAAATCAATACCAACTGCGGATAATTTTTGTTTCAGCGTATCGTTTTCCCTCTGAAGTTTTTCTCCTAATGCTTCCAACTTTTTATTCGTCGCCAAAAGCGTATTGTTTTCCGCCATGACATTATTAGCTCTTCTCTGGATGGTAGATTTCCCAAGCTCCAAGTCCCTGATTTTGGAATAGTTGTTTTTCTCCTGAGCGTCGAAAGACCTTTGAGTGTTGGAAAGCCTTCTGTTCTCGACAGTCAATTCTTTGTTTCTTTGAGCAAGTTCCTGTTCGTCAGCTTTAAGTTCCAAAAGTTGTCTCCTTAACCTTGCATTAGTGTCGTCCAAGTATTGATTGCTAGTTGTGGTTCGCATGCCGTCCTGCTTTATTTTTGCCAACCGGTTTTCAAGCGTTGCAACCTGAGCGAGAGCATCGTTGAGGGACTGTCTCAGCTCGTCGTCGGCTTCGGCTTCAATAATCTGCGGTTTGCTCTTCAGGGCGATCAAGCCTCTGGTTTTCTCGATCAAAGCATTATGTTTGGCAACCAATTGATTGTATTGTTCGATTAGGTATTCCGGATCTCGCAACTGTGATTCGGTCTGTCCGAAAACAAATAGAGGAACGCAAAAGATAAGTACTAGGGTGCGTGAACAAGCTAAATTCATAATAAAATAAGTTCGAATTCCTAACATTTCATTATTGAAGATCGAAAACAAGAAGAATTTTTCCATATCGGCACGAGTTTGCGCTCAAATAATGGAGGCTCTTCTCAATCTGTCGTTTATCGCCGCAACTATGCCCCCTGTTTTTTCAATCAGGGGTATATGGATAGTTTTCTTTTTCAAAAGATCGCCTTTAACCATGGTGGTGTAGAGATTCCTTCCAATTTCCTCCGGATCCCCGGTTTCGGAAAAATACATGACTGCCGCTGAGTAGGAATCGAATAACGGAAGAGATTTTTTACTAGGAATTATTATCAAGTTTTCTGAGGAGGTCGGTTCGAGACTTAGCAATTCCTTTAAAGATGGATACAGACGAAGTGGAGTCTCGGGTGCGTAATGTCTCACTGAAAGTCCCGGAGATTTGCTTGGACTTCCGG
>TARA_B100001057_G_scaffold163930_1_pt1 | contig 10625 bp, 8 predicted proteins | sample TARA_B100001057 | Tara Oceans TARA_B100001057 (sample SAMEA2621839) | marine metagenome | biome: marine biome (ENVO:00000447); feature: surface water layer (ENVO:00002042); material: "saline water (ENVO:00002010), including plankton (ENVO:xxxxxxxx)" | depth 5 m | reverse complement strand
TATAAAAAGCAGATAGTGTTATAAAAACCTATCATCGGTAATATTATTACTAGTCAACCATGTCCTTCAGAGACCATGGCTGTTTTATGATTATGAATACTCTTTTGTGGTTTACGAGAAGAATGTCAGAATTCATCCTGACTAGTCCGACGGCAAATCTTAAATTTGCAATCTCAATCCCGTGTCGGCAACCCGACAAACGATTCCACTATGTATGCTGAGATATTAGTCATTCCCTATTCCTATTCACCGAGTTATATATTAGATGTATTAGTCGTATTAGTTTTACAATATTGGCATTCCTGCCTTTTTACTCATTTCAAAGTTTTTCTCAATAATTTTATTGAGATGCTTAATATGAGACACTGGCATATCGTGTAGATCCCGAATCGAAACCCCACCTCTCATATACCAACTTAATTCTAACAAATTATAGTGTAGTTTGTCAAGTTCTTTTTCAAACTTTTTTTGTTTTTCTACAATTTCTTCACCGCTGGCGGTTGCTAACCAGCTACGGAAAAATTTATAGGGTTCATTTCTAAGCTAATTGTCTCTTTATGACCGCAATCTTCAACTGGACAAACAAAGTTAAACTTGTTTAATTCTGCTGGTTTTCTTGTAATTTTTTCTACTGATTTGTTGATATTAGTTACTAAACTTGCAGGTATATTAGCTAGAAATTCATTAATTTGTACTCTATCTGTTATATCTGCCTCTTTAGTACGTATCATAGAAACTGTTTCAGATAATAAATCTACATTTTGTCTAGCAACACGTTCAAAACTTGAATAAAAACGTTTGGCAAGTTCTAACTCATCAGCATCATCTTTACTTTGTGTTTTGATGTTATTAACAATTCTTTGTTCTTCTAGCTGAATGAGAGCAACCCGTGTTACACTCTCTAAACTCGGTGGTTTAACATGTATCTCTAAATCTTCATACATTATAGGTTCTACAACATCTATATCTGGAAATTTGTTCAACAAAAAGTTAATGTCAATGTTAAAATCGCTTTGATTATCACATTTAGTACATTTGTGTGTATGTGTGACTTCTTTTCCATATGTAGCATAGCTGATAGCTAAAAATAATGCCTCAGCATCAATGTTGCATAAGTTTCTTGGGTTCGGTATTGATGGACAACAACTTTTAAACAAACTAATCATAGCTTCACCGTTTAATAGTGAGTCAGGGTTTCTTAAAGTTATTTCATCAATAGCCGTCATAGGCATAACGCCTATTTCATCAATAATAGTTTGGTCTATTTCAGGATTAAATCTTCCTTTAGTAGGCAAACTTACATAAATTGCCGGCTTTCTAAAATACTTAGTTAGCGGATTCTCGTTCATTATTAATTCCTTGATTTGATAAATACACTTATATAAATTACTAAGTGGTTATATACGTATATTTAGACATATTATAAACTACGAAGTTTAACTTGTCAAGAGAGAAATTTAATGGCTGAAGGCGATGTAACAATAACAGGTTTGAGTCCGAATGTACCACAATGGTCTACGGAACAAACATTACTTAAAGTAACGCAGATTTTACAGAAAGAAAATCTACTTACTTCACAGGTTATTAAAAGTATTAATGCCCTGGCGTCAGGTAATGCCGAAACAGTAAAAGAAGTACGTCAAAATGTACAACAAGCCAGAGAAACCGCTAAAGCAACAAAAGAATTAGAAAAAACCACTGCACAATCAGTACAAGAAGAAAAGAAGTCTTTTAATATCTTTAGTAATATCTACAAAGGCATAGAAAGACTAGTAAGAGTCGAAGAATTACAAAACACATTACAAGAAAAAAGAACAAAAGCACTTGAAGAAAAAATATTTCAGGCAACAATGAAATCGGCACCTGATGGCGATGTACAAGCGGCTAGATTAGATGCAAAAATGAAGGCGGCAACACAGGCAACGAAAAACTCTGAAACAAATATTCTTAGTGGTGACATTAATCCTAACTTTTTTCAAAAAACTATTAAAGGTATTGCAGGCATGACAGTTGCGGCAGAAGGATTTAATGCATACTTAGGTCAAAACTTTGAAGATAGATTTAATCTTGCAAACGAAATAAGACAATCTGGTTTATTTGCAGGTTTAGATTCTGCTTCTGCAGGATTAATTGGGTTTTCAGAAACAGTTAATGATAGTAACTTTACATTAGGTCAAGCGGCAGAATTTACTGAAAGATTTTCACAAGCAGTTGGTAGAACAGGCGTTGAGGCGGCAATGAGATTTGTAAACGCCATGGCATATGATAGGCAACTTGAAAATGGAGAAAAAGCATTAGGCTTGATGGAAAGATTTGGTATGGACTTTAGACAAGTTAGTATTGTGTCAGGTGAATATCTAGAATCTTTAAGATCCGCAAACGTATTAGGAAAATTGTCACAAGCACAAATGGAAGCAGGCATGGAAGACTTTATGGATGGGGTTACTGCAACATCTAACGTCTTAAAAATTAGTTTAGAAGATTCTGCAAAGATGATTGCAGATAGATTGAACAGAGATGATATTGCTGGGTTCATGGCTCTTATGAGTGATGATAAAAAACAACAAACAACGGCGGCATTAGCAGGTGTTGGTCTTGAAGATGGAAGTGTATTAGGTGAGGCAATTATTAAAAGGATTGCAATGGGTAGTGAAGGATTTTTAGTTTCAGATGACAGAGCCCAACTAATGGAAACAGCCCAAGGTGCAGAAATAGTTAGACTTATTGAACAAGTAGGTTTAATTGCAGACCAAGGCGGAGACGTAAGTGCGGCGATGAAAACATTTATGTCTGGCGCAGGACAAATGGTTGATGCTAATCAAGGTGATGCTACTGCTAAATTACTGATGGCTACTGGACAAGGCAATATAGGAAAAATGTTTACTGAAATTGAAAAATTTTCAGGAACTATTGGTGACATTGACAAAGGAATTACACCGTTAGCTGAGGCAGACGTTGCCCAAGTTGCTAAAGACGATATTGCAAGAACGGCCACAGTTGCTATCGAAGGATTGGTAAACACACAAATGCCAGTCTTTGCAGAAAACTTAAAAGGTATCAATACACAAACTGCTGGTATAATTAACAACTTAGAACAAGTAGGACTTAATCTAGCACCAGCGGCCTCGGTAGCCGCTAGAACGGCAGGAATAATAACTGAGGCAGGCAGAGGCATTGGAGATGCAATGCTAGACGCCTTAGAATTTATAACATCACCATTAGATAATGCCGTTACAGGTACTGTAAAAGTAATTGGAGCAGATGATACTAAAACAGGACAAATTATTACTGATACTCAACAAACAGATGAAGAAAAAGATAAAAACATAGCAACAAAACGACAGACCAAAGATATCACAAAGGGCGAAGAAAGTTTACGTGAAGGTGGTATTGTTAATATGTTGATAGATGGTCAAGCAAAAAATATGTTTGACGAATTATTTGAAGTTTTATTAAAAGATAAAAATGCTGATATATCAGGAAACGTATCTGAACTATCAGATTTAATGGGATTTGATAGTTTCTTTAAAGATGATGCAGAATCTATAAAAGAAAGTCAAGCAGAATTAATGAGAGCAATCGAAGCCATTAAAGAAAAAGACGAATTCAGGGCTGAAGGTGGACAAGAAAAACTACAGAAATTATTAGATGCACTAGAAGCCATGCAATCAGAAACATATGAAAAGAGTATGTTCAGAGGTGACGAAGCAACAAAGGCAAGAAACGATGAAAACGCCACAGAAAAAGACGCTTTAGTTGGAGCAATTAGAGATTTAATAGACTCAATCAAGAGGCAATAAATGGTGTTGACACGGTATCTTAAATATGATACTATAGGAGATAAGGATTAAAAATGAGTTGGAAAAAATATTTTAAAACGTATGACGGTATGCCCGAAAAAATGCCAGCATCAACAGGTGCAGGTGTACAGGCAGACGCCGATACAAAAAGATACTCTAGTTGGCTCCCAGAAGTCTATCAAGGACAACCTAATCGTGTTCAAAGATACGGACAGTATGACCAAATGGATTTAGATAGTGAAGTGAACACTGCATTAGATACTATTGCAGAATTCTCTACACTAAAAAATGAATATACAAAATTACCCTTTCAAGTTGAATACAACGAAGAGGCAAGCGATACTGAAAATGATATCATTCAGAAGTCTTTAAAACAATGGTGTAACTTAAATGAAATACACAAACGTATTTTTAGAATTTTCAGAAACTCAGTAAAGTATGGTGACCAAGTTTTTGTACGTGACCCAGAAACATATAAATTATTTTGGGTAGATCCTGCAAAAATTGAAAAAGTTATTGTCAACGAAGGTAAAGGAAAAAAGATTGAGGCATATTATATTAAAGATATGGATATCAATCTACAAAGTTTAAATGTAACCGCAGACGAAAATAAACTCTTACACTCATCAGCAGGATATCCTAACAATCCTAATGTCAACGCAAACACAACTCAAGGATATGCCGCTGGTTCTGTAGGAGGAACAAGATACGTTTCGGAACAAACATCAACACCAGTTGATGCAAAACACGTAGTACATATTTCATTAAGTGAAGGTATCGATGGCTTCTGGCCATTTGGTAATTCAGTTTTAGAACCTGTATTTAAAGTTTACAAACAAAAAGAATTACTAGAAGATGCAATCTTAATCTATCGTGTACAAAGAGCACCAGAACGTAGAGTATTCTACATTGATGTTGGTAATATGCCTACACACAAAGCAAGAGCCCACTTAGAACGTATCAAAAATGATATTCATCAAAGACGTATTCCAAGTAAAACAGGTGGTGGACAAAACATTACAGATAGTGCATACAATCCATTATCAATTATGGAAGATTATTTCTTTGCACAAACGGCTGAAGGTCGTGGTTCTAAAGTTGAGACATTACCAGGTGGCGAAAACTTAGGACAGATTGATGATTTGAAATATTTCAATGATAAGTTAATGCGTGGTCTAAGAGTACCGCCAAGCTATCTAGGAAGTTTAGATAGTGATGGTAATGGTTACAATGATGGACGTGTAGGTACTGCGTTTATTCAAGAATTCAGATTTACAAAATTCTGTGAAAGATTACAAAAAATAGTCGGTGAAGAATTAGATAGAGAATTTAAAATGTTCTTAAAACACAGAGGTGTTATAATTGAAAGTTCTTTATTTGATTTAGTATTCAATACTCCACAAAACTTTGGTAAGTATCGTCAAGCAGAAGTAGACCAAGTAATGATGAATGTATTCACTGCTATTGAAGGTGCTGAATACGTAAGTAAACGTTTTGCAATGAAACGTTTCTTAGGTTTAACAGATGAAGAAATCTTAGAAAACGAAAAACTTTGGTCCGAAGAAAAAGGCACATCAGATCCTGAAGGACAAGACGGTCTGAAATCTGTAGGAGCATCAGTTCCTGGAGGAGACTTTGAAGGCGGTGCTGAACCTGAGTTTGATGAAACAGATGCCGAAGGCGCAGATACAGAGTCAGGAGATTCACCAATCTCGGGCGCTGAAGGCGATTTAGTATCAGATGATGAAGAATAAAGATAAATACATTTGTTAGAAACATTGGATTTTTATAATGAAGTACTCAGAGATTAAGGAAAATTATTCTCCTGACAGAGATAAACACAATAGTATAGAGTTAGGCGATACTAGAAAGAAACGTCTAACACTTTCGCACCTTAATGATTTGAGAAAAATGAGAACTTATAGAGAATATAAGAATGACGAAAAGAAAGGTCAACTTAAAGCCCAATACGGCGGTTCTGCTAAAGGTTCTGAGCAACCTGAACTATAAAACGTCAAATTTCTTACATACATAGTGCAATATGTACGTATTTAAAGAACATAAGTAGTATTCTAAATAACTTATGATCCATAATGGCTTAAAAATTAGCCATTTTTGCACATTTCCGTAATAAACCCCAAATACCTCTATAAATACATGTGAAACAAATTAGAAGTGTTTCTACAACCTTGCCACAGTTCATGTTTTGTGGCTTATATAGATAAGGAGACGTATTATGTCAAGAAGTACACTAGAAAACGTACTAGAACTTCTTATCAACGAGGAGCGTGAAGCCGCCGAAGCCATGTTACATGACTTTATAGTGGCCGAGGCTCGTAGAATCCATGAAGAACTTCTGAACGAAAGTGACGAAGTTGTAGAAGAAGACCTTGAGGATATTGACGAGTCTGAGGACGAAACCGTTGAAGAAGCATCGATTGAAGCCGATACAGAAGAAAATAATAACGAAATTGAATCTGATAAAGCAGAAATCGAGAACGAAGAATTCTATGACGAAGACGAATCAGAAGATGAAGCAGTTGACGACCTAGAAATGGGTGATGCAGAATCTAAAGACGAAGAAATCGAGGATCGTGTAGACGACCTAGAATCGAATCTTGCTGATTTAGAAGCAGAATTCGAAAAAATTATGTCAGGCGAAAAAGATGACATGGAAGATGAAGCCGATGAAGAAGAGGCTGAAATGGACATGGAAGCTGAGGCAGTTGAAGAACCATCAATCGAAGAAACATCAGAAGTAGAAGAATCATCAGATGAAGATACAGAAGATAAAGTAGAAGAAGGTTCAGAAGACGAATTAGAACTTGACCTAGAAGAATCAGATGAAGATTCAGACGATGCGGAAGAAGAAAAGTTGGAAGAATATAAAACTCCAATGACTGCAAAAGCAGGCGATAATGGCGACAACGCTAAATCACCAGTTAATGCAAATCCAAAACGTCCTGGAGATGATTCAAGTGCGGCACCAGTAAAAACCCAAGATGGAAACACTGCGGGTGGTAAAGGTGATGCGCCAAAAGATATGAATACAAAAAATGTAAACGTGTCTGGAAACAGTAAAGCACCAGCAATGAAGTCGGCAACGGCATCAGCAGGTGATAATGGGGCTAATACTAAGTCTATTAGTTCCTAATAAAGACTTTTGGAGATAACCAATGACCGTTCTTATAGAAAGGCTATCACACAATCAAGCGAAAGTTAAGTCAAGAATCGTTGAGGGTGATGACGGTGGTAAAAACATGTTTATGGAAGGCATTTTCGTTCAAGGTAACGTTAAAAATGCTAACCAACGTGTGTATCCGGTTAACGAAATTGCGAAAGCAGTTGAGTCTGTACAAAAGAAAATCGAAGACGGTTTTCCAGTACTAGGCGAATGTGACCACCCACCAGAATTGACCGTTAACGTTGACAGAGTTTCGCATATAATTGAATCTATGTGGATGGATGGACCGAACGGGTATGGGAAACTTAAAATTGTTCCGACACCAATGGGTAACATTATCAGAACATTAATCGAGTCGGGCGCCACTTTAGGCGTTTCATCTCGTGGTTCAGGTGAAGTTGGCACATCTGGTGAAGTGAAAAATTTTGAGATTGTCACTGTAGACATTGTAGCACAACCAAGTGCTCCAGAGGCCTACCCGAAGGCAATCTACGAAGGTTTAATGAACATGCGTGGTGGTTACCAAACTTGGCAACTAGCACAAGATGTACAAAAAGACAAGGTCGCTCAAAAGTACTTGTCAGAACAATTAGTTAAGTTCATCAATGAACTTAAACTTTAACAGGAGAAGCAACAATGGCAAACGAAATCCTTGCTAATCTTCTAGAGACTGGTGTATTATCCGAAGAGGCTAGTACACAAATTAAAGAGGCTCTGGACAAAAAACTTATTGAAGCAAGAGAGGAGATTACAGCCGAGTTGCGTGAGGAGTTCGCACAAAAATTTGAACACGACAAATCAGTAATTGTTGAAGCTATGGACAACATGCTAAACAATTCAATTAAAACTGAAATGGAAGAGTTTAAATCGGACCGTGAACAACTTATCGCAGAACGAGTTGCATATAAGAAATCTATTTCTGAACATGCAAAACTCCTTGAAAAATTCATTACTTCTCGTTTGGCGACCGAAGTTAAGGAACTTAGAAATGATAGAGCAAAAGTTAACGAAAATCTTGAACAAACTAAGAAATTCGTTGTTAAGCAACTATCACGTGAACTATCTGAGTTTCATAATGATAAACGTGAATTAGTAGATACTAAGGTACGTTTAGTAGCAGAAGGCAAAGAACTACTTAACAAGACTAAGCAGAACTTTGTTAAACGTTCAGCAGAATTAGTAGAGAGTACAATTAAAAACGCTCTACGTTCAGAAATGAAAACGCTAAAAGAAGATATCCAATCAGCTAAAGAAAACGAATTTGGCCGTAAGGTATTTGAAGCGTTCTCAGGCGAATTTATGACTTCACAATTAAATGAAGGCACAGAAGTAGCTAAAATGAACAAGAAGTTGAATGAATCAGCTACTAAGGTTAACGAACTTGAAAAAGTGATTGCTCAAAAAGATTCAAGCATTGAAACTGCTGAAAAGGCAAAACGTGTACTAGAAGACAAGATTAATCGTAAAGAGGTTATGTCAAGTCTAATGGCACCGTTAGGCAAAGAAAAAGCTAAAGTAATGAATGAACTACTTGAGTCAGTAAAAACTTCAAATCTAAAAACTGCATTCAAAAAATACCTACCAGCAGTATTAGACGAGAAAAACGTTTCAACGAAAGAAGAAACACAAACATTAACAGAAGGCAAAATGACCGAACAAACTGGTGACCGTGAGGTAGTTACGGAAGAATCACAGTCGTCAGGAAGTGATGCCGAAATCATCCAGCTTAAGAAATTAGCTGGGTTGAAAAATTAACCAGGATAATATCAGGAGAATAAAAGATGGAAAATCTTTTTGAAGGAAATAACTGGGACAACACAAGAAATGCCTTACTAGAAGGTCTAGAAGGTACAAAACGTGACACAATGTCCGCAGTTTTAGAAAACACCAAAGTCGCTCTTAATGAGAGTGCAACTGCTGGTGCAACACAGGCTGGTAACATCGCAACACTTAACAAAGTGATCCTACCAGTTATCCGTCGTGTAATGCCAACAGTTATCGCAAACGAAATCATCGGCGTACAGCCAATGACAGGCCCAGTGGGTCAAATCCACACATTACGTGTAAGATACGCAGAAGCAAAAGCTGGCGTATCAGCAGGTGATGAGGCTCTATCACCATTCGAAATTGCAAACGCTTACTCAGGTGACGCATCAGCGGCACCGGCGGCGACTGCATCACTAGAAGGTGAGCCAGGCTCAAAAATGTCAATCCAAGTTCTAAAGCAAACTGTAGAAGCTAAAACAAGAAAGCTATCTGCACGTTGGACTTTTGAGGCGGCACAAGATGCTAACTCAATGCACGGTCTAGATATTGAAGCTGAAATCATGGCGGCTCTAGCAATGGAAATCACTGCTGAAATCGACCAAGAAATCTTAGGCTCACTATCTGCTCTAGCAACAACAGGTGGAACATATGACATGTCAGGTTCTTTCACAGGTACACCAACATTTATCGGTGACAGACATGCCGTTCTTGCGACACTAATTAATCAACAAGCAAACCTAATCGCTCAACGTACTCGTAGAGGCGCGGCGAACTGGGCAGTGCTTTCACCATCAGCTTTAACAGTTCTACAATCTGCTACAACATCAGCATTTGCTAGAACAACTGAAGGTACTTTTGAAGCACCAACAAATACTAAATTCGTAGGTACTCTAAACGGTACAATGAGAGTATATGTAAACACATATGCATCTAACGATGACGTACTACTTGGTTACAAAGGTGCTGGCGAAATCGATGCGGCGGCTTTCTATTGTCCGTACGTTCCGCTAATGTCTTCAGGCGTTGTAGTTGATCCGGCTTCTTTTGAGCCAGTAGTATCATTCATGACTCGTTATGGTTATGTTGAACTAACAAACACTGCATCATCTCTAGGTAATGCGGCTGACTACGTATCTAAAATCGCAGTTAGCAATCTAGCTTTCGTATAATATTATATTATACTGCTATTAAAGAAAACCCGGGAGCAATCCCGGGTTTTTTTGTTTCTACTTTCCTAACAAAACTGATAAATACATTTATAAATCATTCGTTTGAGAGAGAAAACACATGGCAGAACAAATTAAATTTGGTGACAGATTATTTTTAAAGGGTGCAAAAGTCTTTTTAGATAGTGGTCCAACAGACAATGCTATACTAGAAACTAGAAGTGGAACAGTAGAGATTGCAGGTAATCTTGTAGTTCAAGGTTCTACTACTACAGTAAATTCAGAAACAGTTTCAGTTGCAGACCCATTTATGTTATTAAATGGCGACCACACTGGTGCGGCATCAGAAGATGTCGGTATCGAAATTAATAGAGGTTCAGATGCCAATGTTAAATTTGGTTGGAATGAAACAACAGGCACATTCTCAACTTTCGCTGAAAGTTTAGAAACAGGTGCAATATCGGCTACAAATATTGTAGCATCAGCAGGTATTGTTGCTGATATCAATTCAGAAAATGCAATAAAAATCATTGATATAACAGGTGATGGTACAGTTGATATAAATGCAGGTAATATAGATGGTACTGTAATAGGTGCGACTACACCAGCACAAGCAACTTTCACTCAACTTACTTGGAACACAACAACTAATACTACAGATGATTTACCAGAAGGTACAAATCAGTATTTTACAGACCAAAGAGCAAG
>TARA_B100001057_G_scaffold206900_1_pt1 | contig 10629 bp, 10 predicted proteins | sample TARA_B100001057 | Tara Oceans TARA_B100001057 (sample SAMEA2621839) | marine metagenome | biome: marine biome (ENVO:00000447); feature: surface water layer (ENVO:00002042); material: "saline water (ENVO:00002010), including plankton (ENVO:xxxxxxxx)" | depth 5 m | reverse complement strand
CTCAAAACCAACCAAGATCCAGAAGGATCGTGGGGAGGGAAAGACAAAGACGATCAGGGAAACCCAAAACCTTCCGACAAAAACGCCATGACCGGAATGGCTCTTCTTGCTTTTCTCGGACACTGCGAGTTGCAGGATTCGCCCGACTATGGTCCGACCGTACAGAAGGCGATCAAATTCATAACCTCAACCACCCCGGAACCTGCAATTAAAGGGGGACCCGGATCCTATTCTCACCCCATTAGAACCTATGCACTTTGTGAAGCCTACACCATGACCAAGATCAAGAGGTTGGAGGAATATGCCAAACGGGCCGCCGTTCACATCATCAAGGGACAGAATGAAAACGGAGGATGGGCCTACGGATACGGCAAAGGCGTGGCCGCCCACACCGACCTTTCGGTTACCGGATGGAACATTCAGGCACTTAAGGCCGCCGCACTTACCGGTATCTCGATCGACGGATTGGACGAGGCCATGGACAAGGCAATCGAGTACACCAAAAAATGTCAGGATCAGTCGGGAAAGTTTGCCTACAAAATGAAAGGGGGAGGGAAACCCAGCCTCACCGGTACTGGGGTTCTTTCTTTGCAAATTTGGAAAAACGCCAAATCCGAGGAAGCCAAAAAAGGGCTGGAATGGATCGTCGCAAACCAAGCAAAGGAATGGAAGAAAGTGGACGTCTACGAGTGGTACTATCATGCCCAAGCCTGCTTTGCCGCAACAGGTGTTTCGGGAGGGGCCGGTTATTGGAGGGCCTGGAACAAGGATTTTCAACAAATCGTTTGCGGAGCTCAAGCCTCCGACGGGCATTGGCCACACGGGGCTCATTTTCACGGTGACACCGACATATACCGCACGACCATGACCATTCTCATGCTCGAGGTTTATTATCGGTACATGCCTTCTTCAAAAGTCTAAATTACGGATTTCGTTCCTAACGATCTTGCATTTGGCGGAATCTTGCATAGTTTTAATACTATGAAATTTGCTTCATCATTCACCCTTTCCTTAATGCTTTGCTTTGCTTCCATCCAAGCCCAAGACAAGACTGTGAAAGAAGTTACCATCACCGGTAACGACACCATGCAGTTCGACGTGAAAAATTTCGAGGCCAAGGCGGGCTCAAAAGTAAAAATCACTCTCAAAAACATCGGGCAAGTTCCGAAAATTGCAATGGGCCACAATTTAGTTGTGTTGAAAAAAGGGGTCACTGCGATCGCTTTTGGTCAAAAGGCATTAGGTGCGGGAGCCAACGCCACGAACGCGCTTCCCGCATCTCTTATGGGAGACGTGATTGCCGCTACAAAACTCCTTGGACCTGCTGAGTCCGACACCATTGAATTCACCGCACCCAAAGAGCCGGGTTCATACGAGTATGTCTGTACTTTCCCCGGCCATTTCGCTCTCATGCGCGGCACTATGACCGTGAAGTAGTTTCTTCTTTTTGTATCGCGCCCGACTTTTTGACACCTTGACATCTTCCCTTCAGAAGATGATTAAGGGATCATGTCCTCAATAGAAGAAGAAAAACAATACCTAGCGAACGCGGAAGCATCCGGCCTTGTTTCCAGACTAGGTGCCTATGTCAAGCTATCCGGCCCAGGTTGGTTGCAGAGTGCGATCACGCTTGGCGGTGGTTCTCTTGCCTCCAGTCTTTTCCTTGGTGTCCTGGCAGGTTATTCCCTACTTTGGCTTCAACCCGTGGCCATTGTTCTTGGAGTCATCATGCTCTGTGCCATCAGTCACGTTACGCTCTCTACCGGACAAAGCCCATTCGTCTCGATCAATTCCGAAATTAATCCTGTTCTCGGATGGGGATGGGCCATCGCCACGATCATGGCCAACGTGGTGTGGTGCCTTCCTCAGTTCAGCCTTGGCACTGCTGCCGTCACGCAAAACCTTTTGCCTTTTCTTGACAATACCGGAGGGAAAGTAGGCATTTGCGTCGCCCTCCTGGTTTTGGCCAGCTTGGTGATTTGGGCCTATGACAAAGGCAACAAGGGAGTTAAGGTTTTTGATTGGGTACTCAAAATCATGGTCGGTCTTGTAGTTGTATCCTTCCTTGGGGTCGTCATCACAATGGCAACTTCCGGTGAAATGGAGTGGGGCAAAATAGGAAGAGGCTTCATCCCCGACCTTTCCCTGCTTTCTCAACCCGCGGAAGTTTACGAACCTTACCTCGACAAAACGGGAGAATTCCGCACCTTTTGGGAAAACAAGATCGTTGGAACTCAACGAGACGTCATGATCGCAGCCGCGGCTACCGCGGTCGGCATCAACATGACCTTCTTCATGCCCTTCGTGCTCTTGCGCCGGCGATGGGGAAGAGAGCATCGGGGGTTGGCCAAATTCGACCTCTGGACTGCCCTCCTCATACCTTATGTCGTGGCAACCTCCTGCGTCGTAATCGCCGCCGGTTCCCAATTTAACGGCAAGCCCGAGTCAGCTTACGAGAACTATGCGGAAAAGACCCTGCACCCGAACCTGGAGAAAGGATTCAACGAATTGGTAAAGGCAAGGCTCGAGCAAGAAACCGGCAAGGAAGCCTATGCCTCGCTCGCTCCGGTCCAGCAAGATGAGCTATACGCCAATCTATCCGAAGCGAACAAGCAATTGGCCGCCATGCTGGTCAAGCGGGATGCCTTTAACTTGGCTGCTTCCCTTGAGACCCTTTTTCAGAGCAAGGCCTTTTCACACTATGTTTTTGGTATCGGCGTCGTCGGCATGGCCTTGTCCACTATCATAATTCTCATGACGATCAATGGGCACGCGGTATGCGAAGTTTTGGGGAAACCTCATAAAGGCCCCGTTTTTCTTGGTGGTGCTCTCATTGCCGGAATCGGTGTTCTCGGTCCTTTTGTTTGGAGTGATGCGGCTTTTTGGCTCGCAGTTCCTACCTCCATTCTCGGTTTCACCTTAATCCCCGTGGCCTACCTGAGTTTCTTCCTTTTGATCAACAACAGGAAAATCTTGGGGAAGCAAAGGCCTTCCGGTGCAATCAGATTCATTTGGAACATTGGCCTTATCATGGCATTGGCAATCATGGGTTCCGCCGCCACCTTCGTCGCTTGGAACAAAACTTGGGGGGACGTTCCTTTCGGAAGGTACGCCCTTATAGGATTTGGGATTCTGCTTGTCTGCGGACATTTTTCTTTGAAAAATTCAAAGCTAACTGCCAAGGTAAACGCCATGGACCTCAAACTTCAGAGGTTGGACAAAAGCTAAGTCTCTTCCTCCCTTTTTGTTTTCCAGGAATCCATCCGGGACAATCCTTTCTTAAAATTTGGCATGAATAAAGTTCTTCTCACCACAACTTCCTATCAAGATACACCAGGCAAGCATCACGAGTTACTCGAATCCCAAGACTACGAGATTGTGCGTGAACGGGGCCCCCTCAACGAAGAGCAAATGCTCGAATTGGCGGGTGATTTCGATGCATTCTTATGCGGAGACGACGCGATTACTGCTGAGGTCCTTAAAAAATCACTTCCCAAACTTCGTCTAATATCAAAATACGGAATCGGATTGGACAAGATCGATCTCGACTTTGCCACTCAAAACAAGATCCCCGTCACTTTCTGTCCAGGGGTCAATCATACGACCGTGGCCGAGCATACCTTTGCCCTCCTCTTGGCCATCAGCAGAAACCTTTGCGAAGAGGTCAATCATACCCGAAAAGGAGAGTGGACCAGGCTAACCGGAAACGAAATCATGGGGAAGACTCTTTCCGTCATCGGTTTTGGGAGAATAGGCAAAGAAGTCGCTCTACGAGCCAGAGCCTTTCAAATGGACGTGAAAGCCTATGATCCTTACTGGGATAGCGACTTTGCAAAGGCCCATCAAATTACTCGGGCCTCTAGCTTGGAGGAAGTTCTTCAGGATGCCGACGTCCTCTCCCTTCACCTCAATCTCTCTGAAAATACCCACAAATTGATCAATTCGGCTTCATTGAAAATGATCAGGGACGGAGCCATTCTCCTCAACTGCGCCCGGGGCGAACTCGTCGACACGCAATCGATCGTCGAAGCTTTGGAAGTAGGCAAACTCAAGGGTTATGGATCGGATGTTTTGGATATCGAGCCACCTCCGCCCGACCACCCGCTCCTTCATGCGCCGGGTGCTGTGATCACCCCCCATATCGGTTCCCGCACCTACGAATCGGTTGTTCGGCAAGCGACTATGGCTACGCAAAACCTCATTAACGTTCTCAATGGCGAACCAGCTCTGGCTCAAGCCAACGAGGTCTGACTCCCGAACTGCCATGGAAGATACTTTTTACGTCGTACCCGAAACGGTTCACAATCAACTCGTCGGCCAGGTATTTGAGAACCGTGGGTTTGATCAGGAAGAATCAGCGGCGGTAGCCGAATTCGCGGCCTTTGCGACCCGCCATGGCGTACGGACTCACAATGCTCTCAAAGCTCTTCACCTCGATGAATTGTTCGGCTCAGCCGTCGGTGGATGCAAGCCCCAGGCCCAAGTCGAAATCAAGAAGTCCAGGTTCGATGCCTGCCAAACCTGGAACGCCAACCTCAAAGTCGGGCAAGCGATTGCCTGCGACGCCATGGACGCATGCATCGAAATGGCTGAAAAGCATGGCTCAGGTACGGTAATCGTAGACAATGCCTTTCACTACCTTTGGGGAGGCGGATACGTAATGAAAGCTGCAGCCCAAGGCTATTACGCTTACACCAACTGCACGTCCACCTTGGCCGAGGTCGTACCTTTCGGAGGCAAGACCCCGACCCTCGGCACCAACCCTCACTCTTGGGGGTTGCCGACCACGGATGCCGTTGGCTTTCCTATCGTCGTGGACTGGGCAACCTCGGTTATAGCAATGGGGCGAGTCCAACAATTGAAAAGGGAAGGAAAAAACTTACCCCTCAAGGCCGCCGTTGATGGCGAAGGCAATGAGACGACGGACCCAAATCAAGCCGTATCACTCCTGCCTTTCGGGGCCCACAAAGGATACGGACTAGGGCTGCTCAACGAGATCATGGGAGGGATGATCGGGGGATCTCTGCCTACCGTACGCGGAATTCCAAAAGACATCCCGGAAGAAAAATTTTCATGCACCTTTTTCTTTCAGGTCATTCACCCCGAAGCCTTCGACGCTGGAAATTTTGCCGGCAACCGCAACCAAGGATCAAACTTGAAGGCCGTGTTGGAAGACATACTCAAGGAAGGAAATGAGAACTGTCTGCTCCCTGGCGAAATGGAAGCCAAGTTTGCCCAAAAAACTGAGAAGAACCAAGGCTTGCTCTTCAGCAAAAAAGAATTGGAAGAATTCGCTCATTTGGCTCATGAAAACGCTGTGGCATTTGACGTCGGACAATTTCCCGTCGCCACCTGATCCACCACTCTACTTATGAATACTCTTGATCTTCGACCTGCCTCCGATTGCAAATGGGACCTAATCTCCTTTGGAGAAATCATGCTCAGACTCGATCCAGGCGAGGGGCGAGTAAGAACTACCCGCTCATTGAATGCTTGGGAAGGCGGAGGGGAATACAACGTCGCCCGTGGGCTTAGACGATGCTTCGGTTTAAACACCGCAGTGGCCACCTCTTTCGTTGAAAACGAAGTGGGGCGCCTCCTTGAGGATTTAATCCTGCAAGGCGGAGTCTCGACCGACCTCATACGTTGGGAGGATTTTGACGGAATCGGCAGGACGGTCCGAAACGGGTTGAATTTTACCGAACGCGGATATGGATTGCGTGGAGCAGTCGGGACGTCCGATCGAGGTAATTCAGCGGCATCCCAAATCAAGCCGGGCGATTTTGATTGGGATGAAATTTTCGGAAGACAAGGAGCCCGTTGGCTCCATACCGGGGGAATTTTCGCCGCCCTCTCCGAATCGGCAGCCGAAGCCGTAACCGAAGCCGTTGAAGCTGCGAAATCACACGGTGTTGTCGTTTCTTATGATTTAAACTACCGCCCATCTCTTTGGAAATCCATCGGAGGTATTGAGAAAGCTCAGGAAGTAAACAGGGAAATTGCCAAGCACGTCGACGTAATGATTGGCAACGAGGAGGACTTCACCGCATGCCTCGGCTTTGAAGTCGAAGGTCTCGACGAAAACATCAGTAACATCGAAATTGATTCCTTCAAGGCAATGATCGAAAAGGCGACAAGCGAGTTTCCTAATTTCAAGGTAACCGCCACGACTCTTCGTTCGGTTAAAACAGCAAGTATCAACGACTGGGGGGCGATTTGCTGGGCAGACGGGCAATTTCATCAAGCAACCCATCGCGAAAACCTCGAAATCCTCGATCGGGTCGGCGGGGGGGACAGTTTTGCATCCGGATTGATCTATGGACTTCTGACGACCAATGACCCGGCTCAAGCCGTGGAGTATGGCGCTGCTCACGGAGCCCTTGCCATGACCACCCCGGGAGACACCTCAATGGCTATCTTGGCAGAGGTCGAAAAGCTTGTCGGAGGCGGAGGCGCCCGCGTAGACCGTTAAACTCAAAACCTTACTTAAAATGAATTATTTGGAAAATTTATTTGGATTGCGTGGAAAGAGCGCCGTCGTAATTGGTGGAACCGGCGAACTTTGTGGAGCCATGGCGGAAGGCTTGGCCGGTGCCGGGGCTTACGTTTACCTCGTTGGTCGAAACAAGGAAAAGGCCGAAAGCAGGCTTGAGAAAATGAGGAGTATCGATGGGCAAGGGGAATTCATTCCCTGCGACGTAAGCCAAAAGCAGGAACTTGATCAATTACGAGATCGGATTCTTGAAAAAACCCCAAACATAGACGTGCTCGTGAATGGAGCGGGCATCAACTCCCCTACCCCGTTTCTTGAAATTACCGAAGAAGAATTCGATCGGATTCTGAGCGTCAACCTCAAGTCCGTCCTGCTAAGTTGCCAGACATTCGGACAGGTCATGCTCGAGCAGGGTCAGGGAGGTAGCATAATAAACCTCGGTTCCATCTCCGGACTCAATCCCCTCTCCCGAGTTTTTTCCTATTCCGCCAGCAAGGGGGCGGTTCATAATCTAAGCAAGAACTTGGCTAGAGAATGGGCACCCCATAACATTAGGGTGAACATACTCGTTCCTGGTTTTTTTCCGGCCGAGCAAAATCGCAAGGTATTGACGCCCGATCGCGTGGAATCGATTATGAACCATACTCCCATGGACCGCTTCGGCGACAAGGAGGAGTTGATCGGAGCAACCCTTTTATTGGCGTCCGCCAATGCAGGGTCCTTTATTACCGGTACGGAAATGGTTGTGGACGGCGGCTACAACTGCATGACCATTTGAAAATTTAACTCAGCATAGTGGGTTCTGGCGATCACAGGAACCGAGCCTCTGCATTCGTTATCGCCGGATGGGTTTGTATTATTTCACAAATAAGGCGCCATTGATTTACTCATCCGGTTACCAGCATGACCCTTCGGCACAAAAAAGCCGTCGGTCTTGCCCAAACCGACGGCTTAATTAATTTGTGTTTAAAGGAACACAGGTCCTTCCGTTCTAATATTCCAACTTGCATAGCCTAGTAAAGCTTAAGAAATTTCTATCACTGCTTTTACTACCTTTACCCTAAATTAATGTAATTCAAATTACGCAAAAGCAGGATCGTGCAACTACTCGTCCTCTTCTTGAAGAAAGACCAAAGCCTGATGCCATTGCCCATTTTCAAAAAAAGGAGCACCCAAGCATTGCCAACGCCCAGACGATTGATAGAGAAAACCCTCCTTGTCCTTGTATTCACGTTGGATTTGGTCATTCACTTCCTTGGTGATCCCTTTTAAGGAAGAGTCCTTAATTATCTTGTATTTTCTCTGAACCATCGTCATCTATAAATTTGCATATATTAGGAGCTTAGATCGGTTTTCGGAAGATAAATAAAACAAAAAAACACTTCATATTTACTCACTTCAATCATGCCTCTTTTGACAACACCTTTTCGAATGGAAACGTCAATCCAGTAGAAATCCTGTCCTCCCTTGACCAAGAAAGACGCAGTATCATAATTTCTCATCAGACTTGATGATTTTTCCCGCACCATTAAAAAAATTTTGTTTTTCGAATCCAAACCCAAAAAGAAAACGAAAACTTATTTGGAGTAAAAAGCATTCTCTCCTTCATCTGCAAAATACGTTTCACTCCTGCACCAACTTAGCTCAATCAACATGCCAACAAAATCCACTTCAACGAACAAGACTTCCCAAGAAACCGCCCTCTCGAAAAACGACGTAGAGGCGATCGACGAACTCCGGGAGTCTTATGCAGGAATCAAGGCAGAACTTGGAAAGATAATCATAGGGCAAGAGGAGGCGATCGAAAGGATGTTTCTTTGTATGTTATCCCAAGGACACGCTCTGCTTATGGGAGTTCCCGGATTGGCAAAAACTCTTTTGGTCAACTCGATATCCCAAACAACGTCGCTGTCTTTCGGGCGCATCCAATTCACTCCCGACCTCATGCCTTCGGATGTCACGGGCACCGAAATTCTACAGAACAAAAAGGATGGAGACGGCAGGGAATTCGTCTTCATCAAAGGACCGATCTTTGCCAACGTAATCCTCGCGGACGAGATTAATCGAACTCCTCCCAAGACTCAATCCGCCCTCCTTGAAGCGATGCAGGAAAAACGGGTGACGGTTGCGGGAACCAACCACCAATTGCAGGAACCATTCTTCGTGCTTGCCACCCAAAACCCGATCGAACAGGAAGGCACTTATCCACTACCTGAAGCCCAGTTGGACCGCTTTATGTTTCTAATCCGCATGGATTACCCCAGTCGGGAGGAAGAAATTTCCATTGCCCGGCAAACCACAACCGGAACTTTACCCAAACTCAAGAAAACCATCACCGGAAAGAAACTCAAGGATTACCAGCAACTAGTCGAAAGGGTACCCGTACCCGACCATGTCCATGAACTTGCCGTTGATTTAGTGCGAAGAACCCGACCCAATTCGGACGAATCTCCAGCCTGGCTAAAAAAATGGGTCCAATGGGGAGCAGGCCCTCGAGCTATTCAGTACTTGATCAAAGGGGCAAAAGCACGCGCCGTCTTAGAAGGAAACTACATGACTTCCATGGAAGACGTGGAGGCCGTCGCAGACCCCGTTCTCTTTCACCGAATCTTAACTAATTTTCATGCACGATCCGAAGGGATTACCAGTACGGAAGTGGTGCAAAGACTGATCGAAGACGCTCGTAAAGAACAACGGTAAAGACATGGCTAGACGCCGAAAGACCTATTTCCATTACGTCGATCAAGATTCTCTTTCCCGAATTTCCGGGGAACCTCTGCTCACCCCTTTTCCGATGGAAGGAAGCGTATCGGGTCATCACCGCAGTCCACACAAGGGTTCCAGCGTTGAGTTTGCCGAGTACCGGGAATACACGCCGGGCGAAGACCCAAGAAGGATGGATTGGAGAGTATTCGCCCGGACAGACCGGTATTACCTCAAGGAATTCGAGGCTGAAACGAACCTCCGAGGCCAATTCGTATTGGACTGCAGTGGTTCCATGAGTTTCGGGACCCCTGCAAGCAAGTTCGAATACGCAAAAAAACTCATCTCCACTCTTTCCTATCTCTATGTCGGGCAGGGGGACGCCGTCGGCTTGCACACCCTCAGACACAAGAAACCTCAAGTCCTTCCTGCTAAAAGGAACCCCTCTCAGGTCCAGGAAATGCTCGAGATACTCGGACCTCTCAAGCCCAAAGGAGAAACTCTTCTTGCTTCCTCTCTTCATGAAATTGCCGAAAGCGTGCGCATGCGAGGAATGATATTCATCGTTTCCGACATGCTAGAGGACCCAGGCGATATAATGGATGCAGTTCTGCATCTGCGTGACCGCAAACACGAAGTCGTTCTCTTTCATCTTTTTGACCCTCAGGAATTGGATTTCACCTTCGACCGACCAACCCGCTTCGTGGATTTGGAAGGAGCAGGTTCTCTCATTACCGAACCTACCGTCATTCGGGAAGAATACCTCGCTCGGCTAAACGAACACGTTCAGGAACTCAGGCAAGGTTGCCTGGAATCACAAGCCCGTTACCATCTCGTTCGCACGGACAGTCCCCTCGTCGACGTCATCGATGATTTTTCATCCGGGCGGATCGGCGGCAAAGCGGCATGACCTTCCTTCAACCACTTGCCCTTTTTGGGCTTCTGCTTGCCTTTGCTCCAATTGTCATTCACCTGCTGAATCTTCTACGTCACCGAACTCAACCATGGGCTGCGACCCGCTTTCTTTTTCAGGCTAGAAAAAGTTCTTCGCGTATCTCAAAACTCAAAAGATGGATCACGCTTCTCTTTCGGATGCTCGCCTTGGCCGCTCTTGCCTTCATGATCGCCCGACCGATGACCGGCGGTGACTCCCTTTTTTCTTTTTCTTCCGGAAGTCCGGAAGTACTCGTACTGATACTTGACCGATCGGCAAGCATGGAGACGAGAACCGAAAAGGACCCTCGAACCAAAAGGACCAAGGCACTCGATGCCTTCGAGTCTTTTGCCAAGCCTTGGACGGAAAGCCGATTGGTCGTTATCGACACGGCATTGGAAGACCCATTCTTTATAGACAAGGCGATTTCGTTGAAAGATGAGACATTGGAAAGGTTTTTCGGACCCACGGACACCTCCGCCGATCTGCCCGGCACCCT
>TARA_B100001057_G_scaffold97055_1_pt1 | contig 10630 bp, 15 predicted proteins | sample TARA_B100001057 | Tara Oceans TARA_B100001057 (sample SAMEA2621839) | marine metagenome | biome: marine biome (ENVO:00000447); feature: surface water layer (ENVO:00002042); material: "saline water (ENVO:00002010), including plankton (ENVO:xxxxxxxx)" | depth 5 m | reverse complement strand
GTAACTATCAAATTTGAAGATGAGGGTGAAGAGTCTGGAATTTTTCTACACGAGACAACGACAAGAGCAAAAAATAGAAAAATTATAAGATGTCTCATTCCTTTAAAAATTAATCCACATCGATTAGATTAACTTCAAAAATCAAAACCGAATTTCTAGGAATATTTCCAATAGCCTGATTTCCGTAACCCAAAGCAGAAGGAATTATCAATATACCAGATCCACCTTCGCTAAATAAAGGAATTCCTTCTTGCCATCCTTGAATAACATTAGTCAATGGAAAGGTAACTCCAGCTGGACTTGATTGGTCGAAAATTGTACCATCTGTTAATGTTCCCTTGTAGTAAACTCTAACAGTGGAAGTAATATTTGGAAAATTGCCATTCCCATTGTTGTTTACAACATAATACAAACCACTTCCTGTGGCCTCTGCATTTAAATTATTATCTGATATATACTGAAGAATTATCTCCTCATCGATCTGGGTGTAATTTTTTGTGCAACTATTATTGATGAACAGCGATAAGAGAAAGATTAAAAAAAACAATTTTTTCATGGATCTAATATAATCACACACTTTTACTTAAAATCAAAGACATATTTTTTGAATCATCGATGATCTCTCATTCGTACTTTTACCTTTCAATAAAATCTAGAATAATTAAAAATAAATTAAAATGAAAAATGGATTAATACTGATAGCATGCTTGATACTAACCTCATGTGCTACCGTAGATAGTGGTCATAAAGGAGTAAGAGTTTCATTCGGTGGAAAAACAGATATGACTAAAGTGTATTCGGAAGGTTTTCATGCGGGAATAATGTATCTCATTGACAACATGGTTGAATACGATGTTAGAGAAAAAACAACAGTACAGCGATTTGAATTCAATGATAAAAACAATATGTCAACTGTTGTTGAATTGTCATTAGACTATAATCTAAACCCGAGTAAAGTTAATTCTCTTCATACAAGAATAACTGATGTTGATGTCAAAATACTAAAAACCTTAAAATCAGCAGGAAAGGAAGTTGTGCCGCAGTATTCAGCTATCGAATTAAACATATCAAAAAGAGCGGAAGCTGAAGCAAAATTAGCTGAAATCATCGCATTGGAGCTACCTGAATTCTTCGTTGAATTCAAAAGGTTGCAGATGACTGATGTCGATATACCTGAAGCCGTCGCAAACTTAGCAGAGGAAACGGCAGTACAATTAGGACGAAATGCTTTGGCAGAAAAAAAAGAAGCTGAGCAAACTGCATTAGCGAAGGCAGCTGTTGCGAAATCAAAAGGATTATTTGAAGCAGCAGAATATGACGTGAAAACTAAAAAGCTTATGTCTCAGCCTGCTGTTTTGAAACTATATCAAGCTGAAACTGATAGGCAATGGGCACTTCAGGGAAAATCGAAGTATGGAAATAATAACGTATTTGGGGCTGGTGTTTCTGTAATCAGAGGATTGAACGAATCTCGTTAAATTCAGAAAAGAATAGTTTATAATGCACTGACTGAAAACGCAATTATCCCAAAAGGTTAAAGAGCCCCTAAGTTTTATGAATATAAAGTTTGGGGGTTTTTTGATAATCTAAAATTCAGACTCCTGCAATCTCTTCAATTATTCTAACTATACTTTTTGCTAATTTGAAATCCAGTAATGATATACCCTTAACGTCATGAGTCGTAAGTTTTATAAAAAGGGTATTGTAAGAATTTGTCCACTCCGGATGATGATTCAATGATTCCGATTCAATAGCGATTTTGTTGATGACAGTCATACATTCATTAAAATTCTTAAAAGTCAGATTTATTTGTAAGGAATTTTGATGAAACTCCCAATTAGGGAGGGACTTTAATTGATTCTGAATTTCAGAATCTGACAATTTTTTCATTTTTGAAAGGTAATAATATCATTTCTTTCACATTAACTCTTTTCAATATATTTTTTATGATATAAATCTTAAACTTTCATTAAATGACTGCCGAATGAAAAAATATCTGATGTTAATTGGTTCGAAACTGAGTTAATTTGGAATAAGAAAAATCATAATCAATAAATAATTAATTTAAGGGAATGAAAAAAGCATTTTCCATTTTTTTGATTTCCTTTTTAGGTTCTTGCAACACGTCAAACCCTCAGGGTAACTTTCCGAATTATATTGATACAAACAGTTTAAGAATATTTGCTAGAGATGGGGTTAGTATTAGCTTTTTGAACAATGTTGGCGAAGCCTATGGGGAAATGTTTAGTGATAATTCGAATATTGATTCGATAATGCGAAGTAATTATTTAACTATATCCCTAAAAGAGAACGTTTACCAGAGGGTCGGAGTTGAAGGAATGGCGAGCTCAAATTTCGACGCAGGAAGACCACCAATACCATTTGATGAGAATGCAACAGATTATATATGGGAATTAAATTCTGGCGGAGAAGACCAAATTGGGGAAGTCATAGAACACCTATTACATACCGTAACAAATGTCATTCTCTACTTAACATATCCCAATGATTGGGATTATAACGATTCAAGCTCTGCGCTAAGAATTGCTATGCAGGAGGCTATTGATAAAGGAGTCTATGATATTAGTAGTTATGACGATTTAAAAAATGATAATGATATCTATCATAAAATCCTAACACAAGAATACGCATATTGGTTAATCTTAGCAGAATGGGACTATTATGAAATAACAGGTAAAAAGATAAATGGAATATCCGGTAATGAGGAGTTTATCATTGGCACTCCATCAGAAATTACGAATCAACTCCCTTTAGGTCATAAACTTTATGAGGATTATCTGGAGAAGATCTTGTCGATCCCGAATGTTCAAAAAATTGTTTCCTTATTTTCGTAGTCTTTTCAAAATTTTACTTAAATAAAGAATTTGAATTATGAGCTCTAAAATTTTAGATGTGAGCATTGATATAGCCAAATCATCTTTTAAAAAAGATGGTACTGCTCAGGGTGTAGCAAAACAGCGCATGATAGAAACACTTGCTAAACCTGAAAATAGAGTTATCAATGACCCTTATGCGGAAAACTTCACCCAGGGTTCAGGCTTTATTAAATTAATAGGGCACAAAGCTCTTGTTTGGATCACTAAAAAAATTGTTCCTGGTTTTCACGAACACATGGTTTCTCGAACTAAATTTATTGATGACCTTGTTGAAGATTCTGTACATAAGGGTGCGGAGCAATACGTTATTCTGGGAGCTGGATATGACACCAGAGCCCATCGACTAAATCTCCACAATAAAACGAAAGTATTCGAAGTTGACCAAGCAGAAGTTCAGATAAGAAAGCGATCCAAACTACCTAAAGAGTTATCTAATTTAGAAAACATAACCTATGTAGATGTTGACTTTAATCACCAATCTCTAAAATCGCGACTTTTAAAAGCAGGATTTGATCAAAGCAAATCGACGGTTTTTACACTTGAAGGTGTATCTCAGTATGTGACTAAAAATGCACTTGAAAAAACAATAAAAGAGCTTTCGGAACTCTCCCAACAAGCGAATGCTATTTTCTATATGTCTTATGTAAGTGACCTGATCGATAAAAACCCCGAGGCGTGCTTTGGAAAAGGCTATTTAAACCCTGAAAAAAAAATCAATTTAATACTCAAAGGAGCTGCGAAAGTTGGGGAACCTTGGATCTCATTGTATGATGAGAAAGAAATAGAAAAAATGCTATTTCAATATGGATTTTCATTAAAAGCCAACAAGACACTCTCTGATTTAAACTCCCTCTATTTCTCTCCTTTTAGAAGAGAACTTGATGAGAATCAAATTTTTAATTTAGAGCACTCAGTGATAGCTGAAAAATTAGTAACAGTTTCTTGATTTAGAAATACCATAAAGTATAAATGCATACATTGAGATCATGAAAAAATTTATTCTCTTTCTTGCAAACACTTTATGCCTTGCTTCATGCATTCAAAAAGAACAAATAAATGTTTCTGAGATCAAATCAGTTGAAGAGTTAATCGTCGAAGATGGTAATAATCAAAATGAATTTGCTAAGGTTAAAGGAATCGACCAAGCCAAAGACCACAAGTACACTAAAACCCATGATAGTCTTTTGATAAAAACTCAAGATTTTCCTTTGTATGTAAAAGTTGAAATTCAAAAATTTGCGGTGCGAGAAAATTGTGATTACTGCGAGGATGCACCAATATCATATGATATCAAAGACTACAACGAAAATATTCTTTACAGCAGAGTTCTCCTAGAACAGGAAAATCTTATTTCAGATGAATGGGGTGATGTAACTCCTATTTCAAAATATTTCGATGGGATTGGTAATGTTCTCATATTAAACGAAGAATGGTGGCCTTCACTTCCCTCAGATTATGGCTCAGCAGTTATTATAGGCCAAAACACAAAAGGTGAATTAGTTCAGGTGTCACCGGGAATTCCGTTGCAAGAACCTGCGCAAAACCTTAATGTTCGGTCTTTCATAAAAAGCAAAAATGGTTATGAAAAATCAATCATATGCGATACTTGTATAAAAATGATTGAGACAAGATATTCTACTACTTACGGAGGCATTAGTTATGGGTTGTTTTTTCCTTTAGATATTGATGGTGATTTTAACAAAAAAGATATTGAAATTAAAAATAGTCCCATTTATTCCATCGATTCTAACGTAAATAAATTGGATTCAGGAGATTTTACATGTTATGTTTATCCCGATTTAAACACTGATATAAAACCTATTATTGTGACAGTAAACTCAAGCTCAAAAATTAATTTAATAAATTTTACGTTTAAAGAAAAACCTAACCCCTATTCCTACCAAGAACAAATGCCCTTATACGTTGAGATTGATGGTTTTAAGGGATATGTGAGAGAATGGGGAGATTTTTTATTGAATCTAGGTCATTGGCCCGCTGGATAACTTCATACATTTGAAAATGAAAAAATTATTCTTTCTCTGCTTTGCTATGACATCAGGTTTTATTCAATCCCAAAATATTGATATTGTTAATACAAAAAAAGATATTGGAACGGATTATTGGAGAATCGTAAACGATGATGTTATGGGGGGCGTATCAAAATCTAATGTGACTTTGGACCCATCAAATAATATTTTCTTTAGAGGAAATGTATCTATGGAAAATAATGGAGGTTTTGCATCTTGTAGGCACGCTTTTGATGACCCGAAGCTTGAAAAAACAAAATTATTTAAACTCAAATTAAAAGGTGATGGAAAAATATATCAGTTTCGAGTCGGAACATCAGAGTCATATGCCAGCTATTGTTATGATTTTCAAACGATAAAGGATAAATGGATTGAGGTAGACATTTTAACAGAAAAACTAATTCCAAAAATAAGGGGTCGATATGTGCCCAACGCTCCTTCTTTTGATCCGAAGTATATTCGCGAAATAGGAATTTTAATTGCAGAAAAGCAAGAAGGGAAATTCGCTTTATTGCTAGAGTATATTAAAGCAATTAAATAGATTTCAGATAAATATTAATTCAAACAGATACTGAAAAAATTTACGAAAATGGATATTTACACGATTTCATTTATTCTATCTACTCTTTGGGTTGGCCCATTTTGGATAGCAATGCTTCTAAACCCTAAAAAGGAAAAGACAAAAAAGATGCTAGAAGAACCGCTCTTTTTTATTGGCCCAATAATAATTTGGTTTCTTATCATGTTCTTAAACCCTGAAGGCCTTGCAGATCTCTTTGTTAAGTCGGGTGAGTCGTCAGGCATTTTGGACTCAATAGGATCGGCTCTTGGAACTCCTGCTGGAGTTGCAGGGACCTGGGCTCACATGGTGGTGGGTGATATTTTTGTTACGCGTTGGATATGGAGAAGAAGCATCGATTCCAATCAAAAACCATGGATTACCAGATTATCTATCTTCTTTGGAGTTATGTTAATGCCCTTAGGTCTTGCGATACACACAATCGCAAACCGGCGAAAAGGAAAGGATATTTAATAAACTAAAAAACAAATCATCAAAGATTCGTCCGTTTAAGGCGACGAAGTATTCAATTATAACTGTTTTACTTAATTCTTGGATTTTCTCAATTTTCGAGCAGCAATAAAACTTCTCACAAAGCTTACCATCGCAAAAATGGTTGATATAACCATAATACCAACCCTGAGTGTTGCGCTTGTATCACTCCTTTCTAAGGAACCGAAAAAAGGCCTGAAAAGGCCAATGAGAATTAGAAAAGTAAGTAATACAGCAACATGAGCCGCTATCTTATTTTCATTTTTAACTCCCTTGTTTACTGCCACGAGAATTACCCCTACGAACACAGGAATAAGCGCAGTGAAGGCCTCCATTCCGGAATCAATATATCCCCAAGAACCCAATATAATAAGGGTTAAAGCGTTAATTAGACTTACAGTATTTGCTTTCATTTTTTTATTTTTAATTACACTGGTATCCGATTAAAAATCGAAATTTAAATTTACCCCTTCACTAATTCGTGAAGAGAACATTTAAGAATCTAAAATTAAGCTTAAAAAAAATCTAATACGTTGAAAATTAAAACTTAATTATTAAGAACGCTTCTGAATAAGTTTCTAAGAATTAATTTCATAATCACGTAAAACACTACTATATTTAAAGTAAGCTTAAAAAAAATAGACCTTAATCAGAACAAAAACTATGAAAAAAATTCTACTCCCCCTACTCTTTCTTCCCTTTCTACTGAACGCACAGGTAGATTTAAAAATATCAAAGCTATCAATCCCATCCCATGACATTCTCGGTAGTACGCAAATATCTGGAGAGGTTATGAATGTCGGAAGTAATAAAATTTCCTCTTTTGAGATCGTTTGGAGTGAGGGGTCGTCAAATCACTCTGAAATCTTTAATGTTGATCTAAATCCAAATGAATCCTACAAGTTTACGCACTCAGAAGTAATCGAGACTCCCACTCTAAAAACATACAATATCAGAGTATCGGCAAATACTAATGGAGATGTTAATGTTTCGAATAACTCATTAAATCATACTTTGAGATCTGTAACATTCATACCTAAGAAAAAAGTATTATTTGAAGATCAAACAATTGCTTCAAATGCCTTTGGCTGGTGGAGTCCAAGAGGAATTGTAAGGCTTGATGAGGTGATGAATACGCCTTCTACAGATAGTATTGAATATGTTTGTGTTCATGGTAATACGGGAACTGGTGCATTTGATGATGCAATGTTTCACGCATATTACTCGGGCATGTGCATGGGAAATGATTTTGTCAATGTCAGTGGATGGCCAGGAAATCTTGTAGATAGGAAAGCCGCTTTAAACTACGGCAACGTAATTGGATCAGCACTTCCTCACTTTACATTATACAAAAATGACTATGGAGCGGCTGATATTGATGTTTTCCCAGCATATGGACTAGGGAGCAATGGTCTTCCCGAAGTCACAGTTTCAACAGCATTAAAATTCGCTGCTAACGAATCAAACCTTAATCTAGCATTGGTCATTACCGAAGACAGTGTTCACAATCCAACAGACTGGCGCTATTGCCAAATGAATGCCTATAATGGAGGAAATAATGGCCCACTTGCAACCGCTGGAGTAGATTTCACAACGGTTGGCCACCCCGTACCTCCCTCTGCAATGTATCATCGCCATGTGGCACGAAACATCATACCTTCTTTTTATGGAGATACAAGCGCCCTTCCATCGAGTATAATTGCCGGAAGTACTTATGGGCACTCATTTGATTCCTGGGCTGTTCCCTCCGGAGTTGATCCAACAAGACTTAGAGCCATAGTGTTATTGATTGACCCATCAAATGGTAATGTCCTCAATGTTAACGGTGCCAATGTTTTTTCTTCTATTAACATTGATGAAAACTCCAACGATTTTGGTATCGAGGTATTCCCAAATCCGGTGATCGATAGAGCCTCCATAAAAATAAATTTTGTCTTAGAAGATGGTGCTGAGCTAAAAATTATGGATATAAGCGGTAGAATTGTTCATAGTCAGTCCTTGGAGCCAAAACAAGGAAACAAATACTATGAAATCAATAAGCCGGATATATCAGCAGGGATTTACACAATAAGCCTTAATAACGGTGGAACTACATACACCAATAAGATAGTTTTTGAATAACTGGCTGAAACGGCTATCAAAAGCTGTATTATTTATTCTTATCTGGTTTGTAATTACAACTGTTGGACTTAGAATAAATAAACAAAATAAGACAACGATGGGACGGAGGATATCTTTGCCATCGTTGTTTCTTTCTTTTGCTGTTCCGACATTTGTTTGTTATTCAAAGTGGTCTGATAAATACTTATGGGGAAATAAGAAAGAATAATTTCATTCTCTAAGTAAATTAGTTCCATCTATTTTGTCAAACCCAAATACCATTTTCACTAGTAAGGTGGTTTTTTACTTCTCCCGTATTTTGAACCCCCTTGGGCTCTACGATCATTATTTTACATTCACCTTTTGCTGAGGGCTTATGCTCTTTACCTGCAGGTACGACGAACATTTCACCTTTTTGCAGAAAAACTTCTTTGTCACGGAATTTTATCGTCATACTACCATCTAAAACAATAAAAGTTTCATCCGTGTCTCTATGTTTGTGCCATATAAAGTCTCCTTTAATTTTAGCGATTTTAAATTCATAATTATTCATCTGTGCAACAATCCTAGGGGACCAATAATCATCAATCTCTTTGAATTTTTGATCGAAATTTATTTTAGCTTGTTTTTGCATGGTAATTCGAATAATGGCGCATTTTTTGTTAATTAAAACACATGATAGTGAATAATTCAAAAACTTTGATCCTTTCTTTACTTTTCTCTTTGGTTTTTATTTCCTGTGAGAAAAATAAATATGTATCCTTTGAGGGAGTTATTGAAGAACTTGAGGCGACCACATGGCAGTATGGAACTCATATCATCCATGGAACAGAAGCAAATGGAACTGAAAACGTGCGTTATGCTTTAAGATCTGACAATTATGACTTGAGTGAATTTATACTAGAGCCCGTATTGGTTGAAGGTTACTTAATAAAAGGCTATCCTGTAAGTGGTGGACCTGAATATATCAATGTGGATGCGATCGCTATACCCTGAATTAAGGAATATTTCAGCTGATGGGATCTTCGTGAAATTTCGATTTTAATTTTAATAGTCTCTCAAAAAACCCTCGGTTTTCTTTCCAACTTTTTTCCTTGACAAACTGAACATAATCAGCCCCGCCATGAATTTTAAGTGAGTTTCCGTTAAATATACTCAAGTGGTAAAAAGGAATCGTCCATGCAAAGATATCCAATCCCCTATTTATGTGGAGAATTATTCCTTTTGGACGAATTTCTATACTTCCATACTGCAGACCACTGACTTTTGACTTCAGGCTTTTAACTTCAGAACTAAAACCCTCCAATACCATGCGCCTTGACCCCACTCCACCAATTTTAATCTTGTCCAAAATGGAATAAGGTCTTCCTAATTCCGAATTGATCATTTTATCTTGCTCTTTGTCTCGGTATGATATGTTGTATATAGGCATCCTAATTACTTTTCCTTGTTGCGTTTCAAGTACTCGCGCATCGTTATGGATACTAACGCAATTACAAAGAATAAAGTTCCCAATTCTTTGTATCCAAAAAAATTCATAATTATACTCAAAATTAAAATGAATAGAAATTCATATTTCTTTATAAAGTGCAGAATTTTCATAGGATTCGAATAAATGGTTTCAATTAGAATTACAAATTTAATTGAGAAATTAAAAATACTTTGGTATCAATATTGAATAAAAAATATGCAATATATTTCAACCATTAAATTCTTAAGAATGATAAATATTGAGTCATCAATAGTCGTTAAATCGAGCATAAGTGATGTTTGGAGAGTCATATCAAAACCTGGTCACCTGGAAAGGGTTCACCCCTTTTGTTACAAAAATACAGTACTCAAAAAACAGGGTGATAAAATTTTAAAAGACAAATTAATTTATCTCAATGGCTTAGAATATATTCGAGAATTTCAACATTGGGAGACTAATAAAGGTTATAGCTTAACTATAGGAAAGGAACTAGGGAAAAAGTCTCTTGTAAAATGGAGGCTCTCTAAGGTGAATGATAATGCAAAGTTATCAATCCAAATTATTCCCTACCGTAGCCAGAAAATTCCTCGTTTAATTTATCCCCTTGCGTCATTGTTATTAATTAAACCTCAGTTAAAGAAATATCTTGGCTCAGTATTAAAAGGAGTCAAGTGGAATGTTGAAATGAATCAAGTAGTTTCAAAAAATCAATTTGGATCTCACTCCTGGTTTTCCAACAAAGCCTTATGAAGAGACAAAAAAGAAAAATCTTCTTCAAAAAAAGAAAATTCAATAGTATTGGGGATCTTCTTGAAAAAATATGCGAGGGCTGTAAGAAATGGAAATCATCAAAGGAGTTTGGTGTAAATAAGAAAGTAATGGATGGGTATGATGATTATTGTTTAGACTGCTTATCCAAAGGGGAAATTGAAAATAAAAACAACTCTATCGGTATTTGGATAAATAAAAAAGGGTTTTAATGATTTTTCAAAACATGCTGATTCAAACCGCATGTTAAAATATTCAATAATGAATACTAGACATAAGTGATATTTTCTCTAATTTGGGCTCATATTTCAATCGA
>TARA_B100001057_G_scaffold208170_1_pt1 | contig 10631 bp, 9 predicted proteins | sample TARA_B100001057 | Tara Oceans TARA_B100001057 (sample SAMEA2621839) | marine metagenome | biome: marine biome (ENVO:00000447); feature: surface water layer (ENVO:00002042); material: "saline water (ENVO:00002010), including plankton (ENVO:xxxxxxxx)" | depth 5 m | reverse complement strand
AACATTCTGATATTTTCGTGGTAGAAATCTATAAATTGTAAGTAATCCAGTTGTTGCAAGATAAAGTGACTAGGGTCATACAATATTTTTGCAGAAGAGTGATTATTTGTCACTTTTAAAAACCTTTCATAAGAAATTCCATCGTGAAGATCTTCTCCAGGATGAATTTCATAGCAGACTTCCACGCCTTTATCTTTACAATGGTCAAGTATTGGGGTCCATCGCTTTGCAAGTTCTTTAAACCCAGCTTCAACTAAACCTTTTGGTCTTTGAGGCCATGGGTACATTGTATGAAATAGTAATGATCCGGAAAAAGAAGCCATAACATCAATTCCCAAATTACAGCTTGCATTTGCGGCGAGTTTTACCTGTTCAATTGCCCACTCTGTTCTTGCCTTAACATTTCCGTGTAATTGCTTGGGTGCAAAAGCATCAAACATTTTATCATATGCATTATGAGAGGCAACCAATTGACCTTGTAGGTGGGTTGAAAGCTCTGAAATTTCCAGACCATTTGAGTTGACAATTCCTTTAATTTCATCACAGTAATTTTTGCTTTTACCTGCTTTTTCAATATCAAACAGTCTAGGATCCCAAGATGGGATTTGAATTGCTTTGTAGCCTAAATTACTTGCCCACTTACAAATACTATCTAGATTGTTAAATGGTTTCTTGTCACCTGCGAATTGTGCTAAAAAAATAGCAGGACCTTTGATTGTTTTCATAATACTAGTTGTTGAGTTTCACCCATATGTTCCCATTGGAATTTGATTCAAGTGCTTTTTCTATAAAGTCCATCCCTCTAACTCCATCTTCTATTGGGGGAAATTCAACTTTTTCAAATGGCATATTTTTGATAGCTCTGGCAGCTCCCTTATAGATATTTCCCATTGCATCAAAAATACCTTCAGGATGTCCTGGTGGTAATTTTGTTCCATCCAATGAAATTTCAGAATTATAAGCATGACCAGGTTTCAAAACAGAGAGCGGCTTATCGTCGGTTAAATGGTATAAATAGTTGGGGTTTTCTTGTTTCCATTTTAACGCTCCTTTACTTCCATAAACATTGATTTGAATATTATTTTCCTCGCCTGTGGCAATTTGACTTGATCTAATTGTTCCTTTGGCATTATTTGGAAATCGAATCAAAATATTTGCATCAATATCCATTGGGTTATCATCATAAAGTGTATTAAGGTCAGCTAATATTTTGTCTACTTTCATACCTGTTACAAGTTCCACCATATTAAACGCGTGAGTTCCTATGTCACCTAAGCAACAACTTGATCCAGACTGTTTTGGATTCAATCTCCATGTAGAGGATCTTTTGTCCTTTTCATGGATAACAGGGTTTAGCCATCCTTGTAAATACTGTGCATCAACCTTTTGAATATTTCCAATAATACCATCAGAAATCATTTTGGTCATTTGCCTGACCATTGGATATCCTGTGTAGGTATGTGTAACTGCAAAAACAGCATTTTTTTTCTCTTTAATTTTTTTAAGTTCTAGGGCTTCATTGTAGGTGGTTGTCAAAGGTTTTTCACAAATGACATGGAAATCATTTTCAAGAAGTAATTTTGCCATTGGAAAATGAAGAAAATTTGGAGTAAGAACTGAAACAGCTTGCATTCTTTGACTGGGATCTAATTTAGATTCCTGTTCAATTAATTCCTCTGTATTTTTATATATTCTGTTTTGATCAAGACCAATTTTTTTTCCGAATTCTAAACTAATTTTATGATCAGGGTTAAAGACACCACCAATAATTTCATAATGGTCATGCATTTTGGCAGCAACTCTGTGCAGTTCTCCAATCAATGAATCTCCACCTCCACCTAGTATTCCTAATTTGATCTTTGTGCTCATTTTTTTTGTTTTATGATTGCGGTATTCTATTTTTTTCAAGTTTTTTCCTCATTAGAAAAAGAAGTCCAAAAAGAAAAATTAGAGCCATTGGAAAATATGCCATATTACCTAGTGCAGCTTTTCCAGCTATTAGCTCTGCAGCATTTTCAGCAACTCCGCTAGCTAAGGCGGTTTCTTTTTCAGCATCTAACCAAGATCCTATAATAGGTTGCCATATTGCGGACGATAGCATTCCAACACCTCCAACAAGTGACATACCTAATGCACCAGTTTTTGGAAGATATTCAGACACAAAACCTATCATTGTTGGCCAGAAATAACAAACACCAAAGGCAAATAAAACAGCCCCAAGGTATATCATGGATCCATCAGCAATACTCATTGAGTAAACAGCAACGGTTGTTAAAACAGCAGACATTAAAAGAACTCCAATCGGATTAAGTTTGTGTATTATTGGGCCTGCAAAATATCTTCCAATTGCCATTATACCAGTTACCATCGCAAGTACTATCATTGGGCTCACACCTGAGTTGCCTAAAATTCTTTCTATCCATTGTTGTGGGCCAAACTCTGATATTGCTGTGAGAGTCATACAGCCAGCTATAAATAAAAATAATGGATTAAACAATGATTGAATATTTGTAGCAGTATTGGTTTCGATATGTTCACTTTCAGGGAAATCTTCTTTAAAAAATAGATATCCATAAATTAAAGTAGGTATTAGCATTATGGCGATCTGTGATTCCCAACCTAGCCCAAAATCAGACATTACTTTTGATGTTATGGCTCCAATCACGATTCCACCGGGAAACCAAACATGAAATTTATTGAGCATTTCTGTTCTGTTCTTTGTGTACATATCGGCAATCAAAGGGTTACAAGCAGCTTCAACAGACCCATTAGCAAATCCTATGAAAAAAGAAGAAACAAGTAAAGTAACAAATCCGCCAGCATAAATGGTCATGACCAGACCAATTATATGTGAGGCAAAAGCCATTATCATTAGTTTCCTGGCACCTAAAAGATTATAGAGCAATCCACCAAAAACAGTTGCTACTGGAAATCCCAAAAAAGCAAGACTGTTTACATATCCCAATTGTGTATCATTTAAATCAAATTGTAACCCCAAATCAGTGAGTATCCCAGCTCTTATTGCAAAGGTCATAGCCGTGACGATCAATGATATACATGAGGCTACAAATAGTTTATTTTTTGAAACCGAATTATCCATTGTTTAGTTGTTTTAAATTTTGAATCATTAATATAGTAACTTTCTTTTAAAATTGTGTCACTCGTATGTGTAATCACGATTTTAAAAACGTAATTTATTTAAAAATAAGTGAAGGTGTATTTTTAATGTATTCTTGGTAATCTTTCAAATGACCCCATTTTTTTTGACCACTTTCCTCAAGTTGCGGTACTCCACTTACATATACCAATAGTAAATAAGTAAAAACTGGTGAAATTAGACTTATATACTGCCAACCATCAAGTGATGAAAATGAAATTATTGCAACTCCTAACCATAGCGTAATTTCACCAACATAGTTGGGGTGTCTGGAGTATGACCACAAACCTTCATTAATGAATTTATCTTTATTTTTTGGGTCTTTCCTAAATTTAGTTTTCTGATTATCGGCAGTTATTTCGATTGTCAGTCCTGACAAAAACACAACCAAACCAAAATAGAAAAGGTTGTTTATAATAACACCATTATAACTTGCTATTGCAGTCAATGCACACATTGAACAGAGAGAAACCCACATTCCTGAAATGGTCCATAATAGAAAAAACCTTGTGAAAGACGTTTTTATTTCTCTAAACCTTTTGTCTTCACCAGCTTTTTTTATTCTAAAAAATAAAAAACTACCTAACCTTATAGCCCATAAAATGATCAGTGACGCGAGAACAACCCCACCAATTTGATCAAAAAATTTATTTTTTGAGTAAACCACATAAATCATTACGGAGATGTATGTAAAACTCCCAGACAGATCAAAAAACTTTTCTGTTTTAAACAGAAAAGCTGGAATAAAAAGAATCCAGTGGATTAAAAAGGCAAGAATTATTGCGTTCTCAACTATTTCGAGTTTAGTTAGAGTAGCTATAAAAAATGAAATACCAAAAGTCAAGATAGATAGAAATATGCGTAAACCGTTTTGTTTCATGTTACAATTTTATGTAATTTGTACAGAAGAAAAAAATCTTTACTATCAGTTTTGTTTCCCCTAAATTAAATTTACCATTAACATATGAGAAATATTGTTCTTATATTTTCATTAATCTTTATTTCAAAGCTAAACTCTCAATCAATTAATGTAAAAGTTTTGGATTCGGTTGCTGGAACACCAATTCCATTCGCTACTATTTATTTTTCAAGTAATAAGGGAATCATTTCAGATGAAGGTGGACAATTTGAATTAATTTTAAAAGAACTACAAAATGAGGATTCCTTATTCATTTCATCTATGGGTTTTGAAAAATTATCATTTGCAGTTGAGCAATTTAATGACACATTAGTTTATCTAAATCCCAAACCCATCATATTGGATAATGTAATTCTTACTAATAAAAACCTAACATCAAACGAGATTTTAGAAAAAGTGAGAGAAAATTTTGAGAAAAATTACGAGGATGGAATTACAGAAAATAAAATTTTTTTAAGTCGAAAATCAAAATCATTTAATGAAAAATTTAATATATCTAAGTTCAAATCAACGATTAAAGAAATTAATGAAGGACTTTTGGATAGTATTAGAAATAATTTATCTCAGGAAAACAATAGTGGGGTGGAAACCCTTTGTTATTATTATGAAAATCATAAACAAGAGATTGAAAAAGATTCGATTTCTCAAAAAATCAAATTGGTAAAAGCTCGGGAAACTTATAATAAAGGTGATGAATTACTCCAAAGTTTGAACGAAAGGCTTAATGAGTCATTAAAAAAGAATGTAAAATCAGATTCTTATTTTAAAATAAGATCTGGAATTTTTGGTAGTGATCTTGACGTGGAAGGGCTCGAAGAAGTTGATAGTTCCGATGTTGAATCGATGAAAAAATTTCAAGAAAAAGAAACAAATAGAAAGCAGAATTTTGCTTCCAGTCAGAGAAACAATATTAGGAATATATATTCTGACCTGATTTTTAGAGAAGATTCAGATCTTAATTTTATTCTAAAGGCAAATAGGTATGAATTCTCAAAACCAGAATTAAATTATTTAGGTGAACAATTGGTTTATATCATTGAATGTAGCCCAAGAGGAAGGGCTAAGTTTTCCGGGAAATTGTACATTAATGCAGATGATTTTGCTGTCATGAGAGTTGACTTCAAAAACGTTAGACCACTTTACAAATTAAAACTATTAGGAGTCTCCATTAATCAATATTTGAGCGAAGGAAAATTTCTATTATCCAGGTTCAGTAATGATAAGTACAACTTGTCTTATTTCCAGTTGAAATTTGCCCAACGTTTTGGAATTGATCGTCCAATCAAGCTAATTGAAAAAAATAAAAACGTTAAGGGAAGAAGAAAGCAAAATGAAATTTCATTTAAGTTAGACTTAGCAGTCAAAAACGTATTTACAACCGAATTACAGGTTTTTGAATCCAAAAGAATTAATTTAGAAACCTTTAAAAAAATTAAAGTTGATAATAAGATTCTTCCTGAGTATACAGAAGAGTTTGAAACTAATTTTTGGGAGGAGTTTGAATAAAAAAAGCCTAGATATCTAGGCTTTTTTCAACATATAAAAACAAAATAAAAAACAAGTGTACAATTATTCTTCTATCAAGATTTCAAAAAACGTGCCAACAATTATTTTCAATAATAAAGTGTTTTAAATAATATGGAACTCAACGATGAAATTTTCAACTTTTTTAAAAATCTAAAAAATAATAATAATAGAGATTGGTTTTTATTAAACAAGAATTTATTTGTTATTAATCAAGATCTGGTTAAAACTTTTGGAGAAATGTTGAAAGATAGACTAAACCGTTTTGACACTGTTGATAGATTTAAACTTTTCAGGATCTACAGGGACGTTAGGTTTTCAAAAAATAAAACACCATATAAAACCCATTTTGGTTTAACTTGGCACAGATTAAAGCCGAAACTCAGGGGAGGGTATTATTTACATATTGAGGATAAAAAAAGTTTTCTTGCCTGTGGATTTTGGGCACCTAACCCAAAAGATTTGAAAAGAATTCGAGAAGAAATATCTTATGACTCTATTGAATTAAGAGCAATTTTGGAGGATAAAGATTTTCATTCTCTGTGGGGTTCATTAAAAGGTGATGAAGTAAAAACATCACCCAGAGGTTTTGATATCAATCATCCAGACATTGATTTAATAAGAAAAAAGCAGTATATAGTTTCAATCCATTTTTCAAACGAAAATGTTTGTTCTAAAAATTTTATTGATGTTGTAGAAAATGCGCTTTTGAAGGTTAGGCCATTTGTTAATTATATGTCTGAAGTATTAACGACAAATGAAAATGGAGAACCTTTATATTGAACTAAGAATTTATTCATTATATTTTTCAAAGTGATTTAATATTTCCTGTGAAACCACATCATATGAATCTTGTATTAACCAATGAGAAGATTTTATTTTCCTTAATTTATAATCAGAAGAAACAAATTTCTTTGTTTCATCAATTCCTTTAGATCCAATTGCCATGTCATTTTCTCCATAAATTAAAAGGGTAGGCACTTCAATATTACCAAGTTTTTGGGCTTTTTTTAAACTTGTTGCTCTATACCAATTCAATGCAGATTTAATCGCATTTTTTTGACCAAAAACTTTCATGTAATCAATAATCTCATCATTGCTGCTGCTTGTCCACAAGCTTTTTAGATTTCTGTAATTGGAAAAAGTAAAATACAACTCAGGCAGTAATCTTAGCCTAAATAAAGAGATGTAATAACTCTTTTTTCTTTGAACTTTATCATTTTTAATAGCATCTGAGAATGCATCAATATGCGGAACAGAAAGAGCGGAATAACTTAGTAGTCTATTTTTAAATAATTTACTTGCGGACCAACCTACTGCAGCACCCCAGTCATGACCTACTAAATGAAACTTATCAATATTAAAAGAATTAGCTATTTCTATAACGTCATTTGTTAAATGATATGTCGAATAATCTTTGACTTTTTTAGGTCTAGCTCCTTTGCTGTAACCCCTTTGGTCCGGAGCAATAACCCTAAAATTTTTTTTGCTTAAGTCCTTCATCAGTCTCTTCCACATTCTTGAGGTTTCTGGAAAGCCATGTAAGAGAATCACATAAGGTCCAGAATTTTTTAATCCAGCGACTCTACAAGTAAAAATTAAATCATCATTTACAATTACCTCTGCAAAATTTTCATCGTTGTCATTAAAATAAGTCACTTTTTGTCCAAAAATGTTGTTCATGGAAACAAAAAAAATTAATAAAAAACCTAAAATTTTAAACATCAATTTTAATTCAATAAATCATCTCAAAATTATCTTTTTCTTTTTATCTTTTAAAATTAAACAACATGAAAATATCAAATTTTTATTTTTTAGTTTTTATAATGCTTGTTTCTTGCAAGCCTGAACCCTTGAACCCGAATTTCATTTTTATATATACAGATGACCAAAGATTTGACACTGTAAACTCATTGGGTAATGACGAGATTTACACCCCTAATCTTGACAAATTAGTAAATATGGGAACAGTTTTTTCACATACATATAATATGGGCGCATGGCATGGTGCTATTTGTGTTGCCTCAAGAGCGATGATGATTACGGGAAAATCTGTTTGGAGAGCAAAAGAAGAAGTTCAAAAACTTTCAATTTCTGATTCTGTATCAATAAATAATACCTGGCCTAAATTATTTCAAAGTAAAGGGTATAAAACATATATGTCCGGAAAGTGGCATGTAAATGCTCCAATTGAGGAAATGTTTGATGTTGTAAAAAATGTTAAACCTGGAATGCCTGGTGATAACAGAGCGAAAATGTATGAACAATTACAAAAGTGGAGAGAGGAATCTGATGAACTTAATGAATTTGAAAACTATATGCCTGTTGGATACGCAAGACCCAAAAATGAAAAAGATGAATCATGGAACTCATATGATTCAATTTTTGGTGGATTTTGGGAGGGAGGTAAACATTGGAGTGAGGTTTTAGCCAATGATGCAATTGGGTTTTTAAATGATTCAAAAAAACTAAAACAACCCTATTTTATGTATCTCTCTTTCAATGCTCCACATGATCCTAGACAAGCCCCAAAAAAATTTTTAGATCTTTACCCAATTGAAAGCATTTCAGTTCCTGAAAATTATGCTCCTCAACATCCATATTTTAGGGAAATAGGTAATTTGCCAGGATTGCGTGATGAAGCTTTGGCTCCCTATCCGAGATCAAAGTTTGCCGTTAAAAAACATATTCAAGAATATTATGCAGTAATAAGTCATCTGGATGAGCAAGTAGGAAGAATAATTACATACATGGAAAATGAAGATATGTTGGAGAACACTTACATTGTGTTTACTTCAGATCATGGATTGTCTGTCGGACAACATGGTTTAATTGGAAAACAAAGTTTGTATGATCACAGTGTGAGAGTACCCATGATTATTACCGGTCCTGGAATTAAAAAAAATAGAAAAATAAAAGAAGATATTTATTTACAAGATATAATGCCTACAACATTGGATTTGGCTGGAATTCGCATACCTAGTTCGGTTGATTTCAAGAGTTTGAAGACTGCTTTATTTGAAGAAAAAAACAAAAAAATATATGATGGGATTTATGGAACTTTTGGATGTTGCTCATCTGAAAATTACAATGACTATCAGCGTATGATTAGAAAAGATGATTTTAAATTGATGTTGTTTCCAATCAATAAAAGGCTTGAATTGTATGATTTAAAGAATGACCCTTTTGAGACTAAAAATTTGGCTCTAAATGAAGAATACAAACACAAGATAAAAATTTTGTTTGACGACTTAATTGAACTTCAAAAGAGTGTCAACGACACGCTAAACTTGAATGAAATTTTTGGAATTTAGCAATAAATATTAATTGAATGATAGCTTAGCATTTAATACAATATCGTCCAGTATTAAATTATCTCCTAAGTTTTCAAAAAACGAACCAGACCTGAAACGAACATTATGTTTACTTCTATCAAACGTAAGGTCAGCAGTCCAGCTATTTCCTGACTTTTTCATGTCAAATTCTACACTTGATTCCAAGCCTTTAACCGTTAAAGTTCCCATTACCTTCAAATTGTCTCCGTTCTTTTCACTAGAATTGATTACTAAAATTGCCTCATTGAAGTTTTCAACTGAGAAAAAATCATCACTTCTAAGATGACCTTCAAGTCTAGATTTACCAGAACCTTTAATATCATCAACACTAATAGTTGTCATATCAACAATAAACTTACCAGAACTAATTAAGTTTTCAGAGAAATTAACTTCGCCGGATTTAAACTTAAGTGACCCGTAGTGGGAGCTGTTGGTGATTTTTTTTCCGGTCCATTTTAGATTACTGTTTTGAATATCCAACGTCGAGGTCTGAGCTGATAACAACAGGGGAGATGTAATTAGTATTACACAAATTATTTTAAGAATTTTCATAATGAACTATTTAATGTTAAAGAGTTAACTTCCTCGGCCTACTTTTCTTACACCAGAAGATTTAGCTTTGTTATTTTTATTATTAAACTTTTGTTTTATGTTTTGTTTACCTTTTGTTTTATTTTCAAGGCGATTTCCGAAAAATTTACTGCTCATTTGTTAATATTTTATATTAAAATTAATAAAATGACTTTGAAATTAGCTTAATAATTTTTTAAAAAGGCCACAAAACTGTATTTACCCTCTTGGAGATGGAGTAAATTAATAGTAGGTGTAATATGCTACGACAACAGCTAGAATTACCAAAGCAACTATAGAAAATGTCAAAAGGCCATACTTGTTATAACCAATTAATAAATCACTCTTTTTTTTCATTTCCAATTTTTTACAAATTTAAAAAAAGTTATAAAGACCGACACAGATTTGTAACAAAAGTTAATTAGATTTTTTACTTTTAACAGATGAAATTATTTTTTAAAATATTTTTTCTCTCCCTTTTTTTTAACATTGGTTATTCACAAACCAGTCCTAAAGAGAAGGCTGTAAATTACACTGAGTTTAAAGGAAAAGTTATAAACGCAGACAGCAAAGAACCATTACCATTTGCCAATCTTTCATTGATTGGAACAAATATTACGTCAATTACAAACAGTAATGGGGAATTTATTATTAAAATACCCAAAACAGAGTTATCATCAAAAGTTAGGATTTCGTTTATTGGTTATAAAACTGAAACTATTGAGTTGGACAGTTTTGAAGAAAAAAATAAAACCATTTTGTTAGATGTTTTTATTTCACCATTGTCTGAAACAATAATTAGTATACCTAAAAATGTAGACGATCTGGTTAGAAAAACTTTATCAAATGTGAATAATAATTATTTAGAGGATCACAACATAATGACAGCCTTTTACAGGGAATCGATAAAAAGAAAAAAAAGAAACTTATCTCTTTCTGAAGTAGTTGTAGACATATACAAATCACCATATAAGAGATACCAGAAAAGAGAAATTATCGATCTTTTAAAGATTAGAAAAGATACTGATTATTCCAGGTTAGATACTGTTGCATTCAAGTTAGCAGGAGGTCCATATAATACTTTAACTCTTGATTTAATAAAATATCACGACAATTTTATTCCTTT
>TARA_B100001057_G_scaffold375947_1_pt1 | contig 10644 bp, 9 predicted proteins | sample TARA_B100001057 | Tara Oceans TARA_B100001057 (sample SAMEA2621839) | marine metagenome | biome: marine biome (ENVO:00000447); feature: surface water layer (ENVO:00002042); material: "saline water (ENVO:00002010), including plankton (ENVO:xxxxxxxx)" | depth 5 m | reverse complement strand
TTTTTCAAGGAAAAGAGTATAAAATACAAGGAAAATACAAGGACAATAAATGGCATTTGTTTTCTCAGAAATCAGTTGAGTTACATAGTGAAATTGCAGTTGAATTTGAAAAGAATGACTTAATTTATTTCGATTCATTTTGCAAAAATTATTTCAAATAAATATTACAGTAAAATTTAAATTCATTCTAAACTATCTTTAATATACATTTACAAAATATAAAAATGTAAATTATGGATATTAGAACCAGCAACACATGTTTTAATTGCGAAAACCTTTCTAGCGATTTACTTTGTTTAGAACATAAAACTAAAGTAGATGTTTTTAGTGTTTGTGATGATCACAGCTATAAGAACTTTTTTTCAAAGAATTCTAATTGTGGTAATTGTATTTCCTTTAACATGGATTCTTGCAAACATCCAAATTCAGCAACCGAAGGAATGTTGTGTATTGATTGGCAACCTTCACTTTAACTTTAAGTTTATTTAGTTTAATACTACTCTCTTAAAATTTGTTATATTTGCATGCAATTAATTCTTAAGTTAATTGCTATGAACAGATTAGATCAAAAATTTCAAGAAAAAGGTTTCACCTTTGATGATGTTTTACTTGTCCCAGATTATTCAGAAACTCTTCCAAACGATGTAAGCTTAAAAACTAAGTTCTCAAAAAATATAAATTTAAATATACCTATAGTTTCTGCTGCTATGGATACAGTAACTGAAAGTAAAATGGCTATAGCAATGGCTCAAGAAGGTGGTATTGGTGTTATTCACAAAAGCATGCCAATTAAAATTCAAGCCGAAAAGGTAACAAAAGTAAAACGTTCAGAATCGGGTATGATTATGGATCCCGTAACTCTTGACAAAAATGCAACAGTATCTAAGGCCAAAAAATGCATGCACGAAAACAGTATAGGAGGGATTCCAATTGTTGATGACAACAATAAATTAATAGGAATTGTAACTAATCGTGATTTAAGATTCGAAAAAAATGGTGAGAAATCTATATCTAAGATCATGTCAAAAAATAGTATAATAACTGGTCACGAGGGTATTTCTATGAAAGAAGCTGAATCAATTTTACAAAAATATAAAATTGAAAAACTTCCAATTGTAGACAAAAAGAATAAATTGATTGGTTTGATAACCTTTCGTGATATTCAAAAAATATCATTGAAACCAACTTCGAATAAAGATAAATTTGGCAGATTGAAAGTTGCTGCTGCTCTTGGAGTTTCTAATGATACTTTGGATAGGTGTGAATTACTTGTTGATGCTGGTGTAGATGCTTTAGTAATTGACACAGCACATGGACATTCTAAGGGGGTGATTTCAGTATTAAAAAAAATAAAAAGTAAATTTCCTGCAATCGATGTAATTGTTGGAAATATAGCTACAAAAGAGGCAGCAAAGTTCCTTGTTAAAGCGGGTGCTGATGGAGTTAAAGTTGGAATTGGCCCAGGGTCTATTTGTACAACAAGAGTGATTGCTGGTGTTGGTTATCCTCAGTTATCTGCAATATTTAATGTTTCTAATGCATTAAAAGGAACGAATGTTTCCCTGATAGCTGATGGTGGTATAAAATACACAGGAGATATTACAAAAGCAATTGCTGCTGGAGCTGATTGTGTAATGTTAGGGTCACTTTTAGCTGGAACTAAGGAATCACCTGGTGAAACCATAATCTATGAGGGAAGAAAATATAAAACATACAGAGGAATGGGATCTATTGAGGCAATGGAGAAAGGAAGTAAAGATCGTTATTTTCAAAACAAAGTAAATGATTCTACCAAGTTAGTTCCCGAGGGTGTTGTGGGTCGAGTTCCTTACAAGGGGGATCTTGTTGAAAGTATTCATCAATTTGTTGGTGGAATTCGCTCTGGAATGGGTTATTGTGGATGTAAAGATATCGATGAGCTTAAAAGAAATAGCAAGTTTGTTCAAATCACAGGGTCAGGTCTACAAGAAAGCCATCCACATAATGTAATGATAACTAAAGAATCTCCAAATTATTCCAGATAAATATTTTGAAAGTTTCAAAACCTTTATTAGTAATTTTTTTGGTCTATTTTCTGACGGGATGTCATTTGTTTGAAAATAAACCAAAACTTGCAATAGCTAAATATAAATCAAACTATTTATTTTATGAGGATATTAGAAATAATATTCCTGAAAATTTATCACAAAGCGAAAGTTTGGTATTTGTAAAAAATGAAATATCTAAATGGGCTAAAAATTATATTTTGGTTGAAAATGCTAAAATAAATATAGATAAAGGTCGGCAAAATCAGCTTTTAGCACAGGTCGAGGCTTACAATGATCAATTGTTCTCATATCACTATAAAGAAAAAATTGTTAAAGCTTTAATGGACACTGTTGTTAATCAAAATACTATAGTCGATTATTATGAAGAAAATAAGTCTAATTTTAAATTGAATGAGGATATTGTTCAAGGCAGATATATTAAGTTGTCAAAAGAAAATTTTGAAATTCCTGAGATAAGAAATAAGTTCAGGAGGTTCAATAATAATGATATTTCTTTTTTGGACTCTATTTCATTACAATTTTCGTCATATTCACTTAATGACTCTATATGGACAAACAAAGATGTTTTTTTCTCTAAATTTCCAATTGTGAGAGATTACATAAAAAATAATATTGTAAAAAAATTTTTATTTTATCAATTGGAAGACTCTTTGGAACTATATTTGATTAAAGTAAAAAGATCAGTCTTAAGAAACGATTATGCACCTCTAAAATATTTAGAGCCTACTTTAAGACAGGTTTTGATTAACAAAAAGAAGTTGGAATTTATTACAAATTTTGAGAATGAATTATATTCCAATGCAATTCAAACAAAAGAACTTGAAATATATGAATAACATCTACCTAAAATTATTTTTATTTTTTGGAATTACATTATTTAACTTGTCTAACTTTTATTCACAAAACAACGATCTGATAAAAATTGATGGTGTTGCAGCTGTAGTTGGTGATTATGTTATTCTAGAATCTGATGTAGATAAAACATTAATTGATCTACAGTCTCAAGGAGTTTCAACGCAAAATATTGGTAGATGTAGTTTGCTAGGAAAGTTGATGGAAGATAAACTGTATGCTCATCACGCTGAACAGGACAGTCTAGAAGTTGATAATATTCAAATATATTCTTATGTAGATAGGACGATTGAATATTTTGTTGACCAGCTGGGAAGTTTAGAAAAAGTATTAGATTTTTACAAAAAATCTGATGAACAATCTTTTAGGTCTGAACTATTCGAGATCAATAAATTAAATCAATTGTCTCAGAAGATGCAAACCAAAATAGTTGATGAAATTGAAATTACACCTGAAGAAGTTAGACAGTTTTTTAGTTCTATTCCAAAATACGAACGTCCTGTTTTTGGTGCTGAACTAGAGATTGCTCAAATTGTTATCGATCCCCAAGTATCTGAGGAAGACGAAAATAAAGTTGTAAAAAGGTTAGAAACAATTAAATATGACATTGAAGTCAATGGTTCATCTTTTGCAACTAAAGCAATTTTATACTCCCAAGATCCTGGCTCAAGACGAACAGGTGGAAAATATACATTAAACAGGAATCGTCCAAGGTTTGATAAAAACCTTAGAGATGTTGCATATAGGCTTAGAGAAGGAGAGATCTCAGACCCTTTTAGATCCCAATTTGGCTGGCACATAGTAAAAGTGGAAAGAATTCGTGGTCAAGAGGTTGATATTAGACATATTTTATTAATCCCTGAAATAACCAATCAAGCTCTGTTAGAGGCAAAAAGAAAAATAGACATTGTTAGAAAAAGGATTGTTGAGGGAGAGCTAACTTTTGAAGAAGCTGCGAGATCATCATCAGATGAGATTGAAACCAGAAATAATGGAGGAGTTTTAATTAATCCTACGACTGGTGACACAAGATTTGAGTTAACTAAAATGGATCCTGTATTATATGGTCAAGCTCAAAAGTTAAAGGACGGAGAAGTAAGTTCACCACTGCTAGAACAGGATGAAAGAGGAATTAAAAAGTATAAATTACTAAAAGTAAGTAATAGGTTTGATGAACACATAGCTGATTATTCTCAAGACTACATTAAGATCAAAGAACTTGCTTTGAGAGAGAAACAATTAAGAAAAATCCAAAATTGGATGACTGATAAAATAGAGGAAACATACATTAATATTAATCAAGACAATCAGGATTGTAATTTTACTAACAAATGGGTAAAAAATTAGTAACTTTTTTAATTTCAACTAAATTCACTGCCATCTTATTTGTTTTATTTCCACTTTCAATGGGAATTGGAACTTTTGTTGAAAGCTACTACAATACCACTACTGCTAAAATACTTATTTATAACGCTTGGTGGTTTGAACTAATGATGGTGTTTTTTGTAGTTAATTTTACATTCAACATCAAAAGATATAATTTACTAACATTCAACAAATGGCCAATTTTATTACTCCATATTTCATGGATACTCATAATAGTTGGTGCCGGAGTTACAAGATATATTGGATATGAGGGTGTTATGCCTATTAGGGAAAACTCTTCTACTGACAAGTTTTTATCTGAAGAAACACACTTAACTGTTTTGATTGATGGAGAAAGTAATGGAAAGCTTGTAAGACGAGGTTTAGAAGATGAATTCCTGTTTTCAGAAATAACTGATAACTATTTTATATGGAAATATGACTTTGAAGGTCAGAATTTTTCTATTGAGTATGAAGGTTTTTTTGAAAATGCCAAAGAAGATGTAATTGAAAAGGAAAATGGAGATGAATTTTTAAAAATTGTTGAAGCTAGTGACGGAACAAGGCACGAACATTTTTTAAAATCAGGTCAAGTGACTAGTATACACAATATACTTTTTGCTTTGAACAATGACACGGATGGTGCAATTAATATTAGTTGGAAAAATGGAGAATTATATATAAAAAGTCCATTTGAAGGAAACTATATGAGAATGTCTGACCAGAAGCAGGGTGTTTTGGGAAAAGACATGGATGAAATTTTAGCACTTAGATCTCTATACAACGTCGCAGGTTTACAATTTGTTTTTCCCGATGGTATCATAAAAGGTGATTTTGAAGTTGTAAAAACTGATGAAGAATCTCCTGAGCAAGGTTTATTTTTAAAAATTTCCTCAGAAGATGAATCCAAAGTAATTGGAATTTTGGGAGGGAAGGGAGTTGTAAATCTACCTAAGAAGATTAGTGTTGGTAATCTTGATTTCTCGGTGACCTATGGATCTCTCGAAAAGTCACTACCATTTAGGATCAGACTCAATGATTTTATTGCTGAAAAATATCCTGGTACTGAAAAAAGTTATAGTAGTTTTAAAAGTAAGGTTAGTGTAATTGATGATTCTAATTTTGATTATGAGATATATATGAATCATATTTTGAATTACAAGGGCTATCGTTTTTTTCAAGCATCATTTGACCCAGATGAAAGAGGAACTGTACTTTCAGTAAATCACGATTTTTTTGGAACATTGATAACCTACATTGGTTACATTTTGCTTTACATTGGTTTGATGGGTGTAATGTTTTTTGGAAAAACAAGATTTATAGATTTAGCAAAAAAATTAGAAAAATTAAGATTAAAGAAACAAGCTTTAACCATTATAACCTGTCTTTTTACTATTCAAGCATTTTCCCAGGACAATCATTCTCAATTTCAAACAAATAACAAAAACTTAGACATTCCTAATACTATTAGTAAAGAAGTTTCATATGAACATGCATCTGATTTTGGAAGCTTGGTAATACAAGATTCTGGTGGACGTATGAAGCCTTTAAATACTTTCTCCTCAGAGCTTTTAAGAAAAGTCAGTAAGTCTGATACATACAATAATCTTAGTGCTGATCAAGTCTTGATTTCAATAATCAAAAATCCGTTAGATTGGTACAATACTCCTATTATATATCTTAAGAGAGGAAATGATAGTCTACGTAAGATTGTTGGTAGAGATAGTAAGGAGAAATATGCGGCTTTTGTTGATTTTTTTGATCAAAATGGGAATTATAAAATTTCTAGTCAGTTAGAAAATGCATATAAAGCCTCATTACCTAACCAATTTCAAAAAGATTTTATAGAGACTGACAGAAAAGTTAACCTTTTATTTTCAGCCTTTGAGGGAACAATATTAAAAATTTTCCCACTTCCAAATAATCAAAACAATAAATGGGTTTCATTTTCTGATCCTGATGCTATCCAGTTTAATGGAGTTGATTCTTTATATGTGAAAAATGTATTGCCTCTATATTTCTCCACATTAGATAATGACATTCAATCTGGTGATTACGAAAATTCAAAAAAATTATTAGAAAGTATAAAAGGGTTTCAAACAAAATATGGATCAGATGTTTTACCTGATGATGATAAAATCAAAGCTGAAATTTATTATAACAAATATGATATTTTTAAAAATCTTTATAGTTGGTATATGTATGTCGGAACCATTATGTTTGCTTTTTTGATTTTTCAAATTTTCTACGAAAATAAATATCTTAAATATTTAATAAAATTTTCTAAATACTGTATAGTAACACTTTTTGTATTACATACATTTGGATTATTAGCACGAGCATATGTGTCTGGACATGCTCCTTGGAGTGATGCTTATGAATCAATGATTTATGTGGCTTGGGCAACAGTAGGAATTGGTTTAGCCTTTGGAAGAAAGTCAGATTTGACCATTGCAGCAACCTCCTTTGTTTCATCAATGATTTTAATGATTGCACATTGGAGTTGGATGGATCCAGAAATTGCAAACCTTGTGCCTGTATTGGACAGTTATTGGTTAATGATTCACGTTTCTGTAATTGTTGGTAGTTATGGTCCTTTTACTCTTAGTATGATTTTAGGGATTGTATCTTTAATTTTAATAATCATTACAAACAAAAAAAATCAGAGAAAAATTGGTGTCAATTTACAAGAATTAACAATAATTAATGAACTTTCATTAACCGTTGGACTAATCATGCTTACTATTGGAAATTTTTTGGGTGGGCAATGGGCAAATGAAAGTTGGGGAAGATATTGGGGATGGGATCCCAAAGAAACTTGGGCGCTAATTAGTATTATGATATATGCATTTGTTCTCCATATGAGGCTTATCCCAGGTTTAAAAGGAAAATGGATGTTCAATTTAATGTCAATTATAGCTTTTGCATCAATTATGATGACATATTTTGGAGTTAATTTTTATTTAACGGGATTACATTCCTATGCAAGTGGAGATAAAGTTATTACTCCTAGTTTTGTTTACTATTCTGTTTTATTTGTCTTTGTTCTTGGTACATTTTCATATTTCAGATATAAAAAATATTATAAATAATGATAAAAAGTAAAAAGTGGCTTTTAATGTCTATGGTCGGAATATTAATTTTTAGTTCTGGTTTATGTATTTTTGGAGAGGCATTAACGTTAAAAAACTCCAATCAGTCATGGTTTTTATTGGGATCTATTTCATTAGTTTTAATAAACTCTGGATTATGCTTAATGATTTCAGCAAACTTTAAATAATGATTCATATTTGTTTTTTTTCTAGAACTTTTCAATTCCCTTTTCTCATAGTACTGCTATTTCATTTTAGTATTTCTGGTCAAATTGAAAATACCAAAAGAGAAATCCAATTATTACCTCCTTTGTCTTCTGGAATTAAAAACTTAAAAATAAATCCAGTAAATCCCAACTATTTTTCACCTAGTGAAATTTCACTAAATAAAAAAGAGAATGATAAATCAGTTTTTGAAACTGAAACTTTCTTAGATCCTGCCGATATCTATCTTAAAAAGAAAAAAAAAAATGAAAATAAGGTTTCAAAAGGTTATAGTAAAAAAGAGTATTTGGGCGATGTGAAGACCAAATCTAAAGATGTAAATATAATTTGTAGAGACTTTGAATACGTAGATGGAGATCGCGTAAGAATTTTGGTTAACGACTCGATTGTTATCGACAATCTCTTCCTTGAATCTGATTTTTCTGGTTTTAAGTTGCCATTAATTGTTGGATTTAATAAAATTGATTTCACAGCACTTAATCAAGGTAGTTCTGGACCCAATACTGCCGAACTAAGACTTTATGATGACAAAAACCAGATGATTTCTTCAAATAAATGGAACCTCGCAACTGGTGGTACAGCAACATTTATTATTGTTAAAGAATAAATTTAAAAAAGTCTTTCAATTCGATTTTTTTGAATAGACTGCCAACCAATTTGTAGAAGTATTTTTGTCATTTTATTCAAATCTTTGAACTTTTTATTGGAGGTTAATCCTTTATTGTATCGATAGAAAATTTGCTGTACAATTACAGAAATTTTGAATAAACCATAAGTATAGTAGAAAACTAAATCATTGATTTTAATTTTAGTTTTTGATTCATAAATTTCAACAAGTTCCATTCTACTTGGGTTTCCAGGTTTTACCGTAGGATAATTCAAAATTTCTTTGATAATTTGATGATCAGAATCCATTGTCCAATAAGCCAGTGATGTTCCCAAATCCATTAGTGGATCTCCAATTGTACACATCTCCCAATCTAAAACTGATTTTATTTTTTCCCATGAGTTATTCGAGAAAACTACATTATCATATTTATAGTCATTGTGGATAAGAGTGTGTCTGTATTTTTTAGGTTTGTTTTTTTCCAACCAGTTGATGATCTTTTCTGCTTCCTTGATTTCATCAGTTTTTGCTTTTAAATATTGATTCCCCCAGTTTTTTATCTGTCTATCAACATAACCATTAGGTTTCCCCAAATCATTCAAACCAATTTTTTTAAAATCAATATTATGTAACTCTATAAATGTTTCCAGCCACGTTCTAGCTATTTTTTTATATTCTAAAGTTGTAATATTAATCGAAAACGCTTTTTTTGTGGTTAAAATAACTCCATCTACATTTTCCATAATATAAAATGGTCTTCCGATAATTGAATCATTTCCAAACAAAATAGCTTTAGGAGCTTTATCAAAACCTTTATTAAGACTTGAAAGAACTTTGAATTCACGTTTCATATCATGTCCGAACTTTGCTCCTTTTGGTGGAAGCCTCAGAACAAATTCTTTATTTTCAAACTGTAATAGATAGGTAAGATTTGAAAAGCCATTGGAGAACTGTTTAATTAATATTTTATTATCAAGATTTTCAATAAGTTTATTTTTAAAGAAAAAACTCTTTATTGATTCCAGATTAATTTCATCTCCTTTTCTTACCTCTTGAATCATTAATTATTATGATCTTTGATAAGATTTCTTCCCAATTGGTACATGTGCACTTCATCTGGTCCATCTGCTAATCTTATTGCTCTAGCATAAACGTAAAATGAAGCAAGTGGAGTGTCTTGAGAAACACCCATTCCACCATGTGCTTGAATAGCTCTGTCAATTACTTGGCAAGCCATTTTGGGTATTGTAATTTTAATCATTGATATTAATTTAGTAGCAGCTTTAGCACCAAATCGATCAATTTTGTCTGCAGTTGACAAGGTAAGTAGTCTAGCCTGATTTATTTCACATGCTGATTTTGCAATATCTTGGCGTATACTACTGAAATCTTTCAGCTTTTTACCAAATGCTTCTCTTTCATAAACTCTTTTACACATAAGTTCTAATGATCTTTGAGCTGCACCTATCAACCTCATACAATGATGTACTCTTCCTGGCCCGAGTCTTCCTTGTGCAATTTCAAAACCTTTACCTTCACCAAGAATTATATTTTCAATTGGAACTTTTACATTTTTAAGTTCTATTTCAGCATGCCCCTCTGGAGAATCTAGATATCCAAAAACAGTCAAAGGTCTAATTATTTTAACACCAGGTGTATTTGCTGGAACTATTATCATACTTTGCTGTAAATGACGTTTTGCTTTAGGATCAGTCTTACCCATGACTATATATATTCTTGTTTTTGGATTCATACCACCCGATGACCACCATTTTGTTCCATTTATTATATAACTGTCACCCTCTCTTTTAATTGATGTTTCAATATTTGTGGCATCTGATGAGGCAACTTTTGGTTCAGTCATTAAAAAAGAAGATCTGATATCTCCTAACATTAACGGATCTAACCACTGTGATTGTTGCTTTTTACTTCCATATTTTGCTAATACTTCCATGTTACCGGTATCTGGAGCAGAACAATTGAATATTTCGGATGAATAGGAGCACCTTCCCATAAGTTCCGCCAGAGGCGCATATTCAAGATTCGTAAGGCCTGGACTGAGTTTGCCATAACCCTTGTGTAAAAATAAATTCCACAAACCTTCTTTTTTTGCAAGTTTTTTTAAAGAATCAAATTTAGGTGAGTGTTCCCAAGGATTTTTAATTCTAAAATCTAAAATTTCTTTTTCATTAGGAAAAATATTTTTTTCCATAAACTTTGACAATTTCTTTTGGAGATCTAATGATTTTTCAGTGTATTCAAAATTCATGTTTAATTTGTGTTGGTTGTCATTTTAAGAAAAGTATAATAAACTATCATAGTTAAAGATGGATTAGATTACAAAAACAAAAACATCCATTAAAATTAAATTTTTTATTAATAATTAAAAGGTTAAGTATATTAGTCTTACACTAAAATAACTTTAAATATTATTATTTGAAAACAATATTATCTC
>TARA_B100001057_G_scaffold477836_1_pt1 | contig 10655 bp, 6 predicted proteins | sample TARA_B100001057 | Tara Oceans TARA_B100001057 (sample SAMEA2621839) | marine metagenome | biome: marine biome (ENVO:00000447); feature: surface water layer (ENVO:00002042); material: "saline water (ENVO:00002010), including plankton (ENVO:xxxxxxxx)" | depth 5 m | reverse complement strand
CAGTCCACCGCCCGCGCCGCCGCCGCCGAGTCCACCGCCCGCGCCGCCGCCGCCCAGCCCGCCGCCGCCCGAACCGCCCGATCCCACGTTCTTGACGCGCTTCAACGACTACCATCAGATGGGCGAGGACATGCATGGCTTCAACCGCGTGGATTTTGCGGGCGTGGGAGTCGCACTGAGCCGCGACGGCTCGACGGTTGTGTATGGAGCGCCCGAAGACGGCATTTGGATGTCCTACGAGGATACGATGATGTACAACAGGAGAGGCCCGGGCTACGTGGTGGTGGAGCGGTGGAACTCACAAGCCGGACAATGGGAAGCTGCAGGAAATGCAATGTATGGGACGGGCTCTAGATATCGTAATTTTGGCACATCCGTTGCCCTCAGCGCGGACGGGACGCGTCTTGTGGTTGGCGAGCCCACGCAAATCCCGTACACGTCCCACGTGCACGCCTACATATGGGACGAAAACCTAATGGATTGGTTGCCACTTCCTTCCCCTGACGGCATCGTCGTGGCCGATTCCACTGCGCTGTGCGGTGTAAGCGTTGCCATGAGCGACGACGGCTCAACAATTGCAACAGGGTGCGCCGTCCATGGATACGAAAGAGAACCGGGACACGCAAAGGTCTTCAAATGGGACGCCGACAACAACGCGTGGACGCAGCGCGGGACGGATTTCCCCGTGGCGAAAAATGGGACACAAGTTGCGCTGAGTGCCGACGGAAACGTGATTGCCATCGGGACCTCAAAAATCTGGCCGGACCATGATTTCTTCGACCCCAGGTATGATGCTGGCCACGTGCACGTTTTTGAGTGGGACGACGCGCTCGGCGACTGGGTGCAGCGCGGCGAATCTTTTCTTGGCGAGACCGAAACCGAAACGGGTGCTTCGGTAGCGCTGAGCGCCAACGGCAGCGTGCTTGCTTACGGCATGCCGCACTACGGCACATGGGACCATAGAGGAGACGTTGCAGTACATGAGTGGGACGGCAGCTCGTGGGTGCCAAAAGGTGCTGTCATGTCTGACATTGGAGCACATGACCGCAGCCACATGGGCGAATCGCTAGCACTCAGCGCAGACGGCAACGTCATTGCAATCGGGGCGCACGCGATTCTTTTTCGGGACAATACTACGCGCGATGGGCACTATCACGCGCACGTGTTCGCCTGGAACAGCGCAGCCAGCACATGGCAAGAGGTAGGCACCGGTGTCGACGGAGGGAGCGATGACGGGTTTTCGCCGAGCATACCTGAAAACCCCAGGGCGTACTCGAGCGTGGCGATCAGCGGCGACGGCACGCGCTTGGCGTACGGGGCCTGGCCGTGGAGGGGTTACGACGGGGGGATGGGGTATTTGGACTTTGAGGAAAACGATTGGTCCAAGGGGCTCGTGCGCGTGTTTGACGCCCGTTGGGTTAGATAGGAAATTCTTTAAAAAAGCACTTTGCCGCGCGCGCTGCGCAGTGGCGCGCTTCATAAAAATCTCATCCGAAACCCCGCGCCCGCGTCCGCCGGCACCGGCGCCAATGTGCTTTCCTCCTCCGCAATTGGCAGCGGATCGCGCGAGAAGATTGCCAAGATGGCAAGCTCCGTGGACACGCACATTTGCGAGATCAGTGGCTGTTGGCCGCTCTGCTTGCTGCGCAAAGCCATTGGGTTCCAGTAGCGGTTGCTGATTTGAAAGAAGACGATTGTGCAGAAAGCTACGATGGCAGCAATCCAAATGGAGTTGGCGCCGTTGTTTGGCACCATGTCGGAGATGAGCGCCAGTCCGAGGTAAAGGACAAAGACGACGAAGAGCAGCGCGTCCAGAATGTAGGGAGGGTTGTAGCCTGACTGTGCGCCAATGGCGCCTCTGGCAACCGTGGCCGCGTTAAGTTGCGCAAAAAGCACCGAGTACTCGCTGTCCTTCTTTTCAGAGCGTTGGATCTGATCGATCTGCTCGCCGATCATAAGCACGAGTGCGACAAACGGCGTCATGCTGCTGGACGCGCTCCCTTGCTCTTTGGACGTGTACCGCTTGTACTTGCTGACGAGATGAGGGTCCTGACCAAGCGGCAGGCCCTCCGGAACGACCGCAACGCCGCGACCAACGTACTTCGCGGCGTAGGGCACCGACGCAAGAGTCATGCCAATCCTGTTTGTCTTGTAGCAGCCGCCGTTGCCGTCGGGAAGGATCTGTGCGCTGACGGGCCGCTTGTTGCTCACCATCTGCGACTTGACCCAGAGTGCCAGGTTGACCAGAGAGGCGGTCAGGTTGCCAAACTCCGTGATGATGGCACTGTTGCACGCAAGGTTGGCTTGAATCTTGGACACGAGCAGAAAGGCGGAGAAGGTCGAGATGGTTGCGATGGCCCCTGGCGAGTCAAATTGCTTGAAGGCACCAGGTGCCCCGTCCACGCGCTCGTGAATTGTCCAGAGCGCCCAGGCGACCAAACAGGTGGCCGCGATCCACGGACCGGCGCCCCAAAGCAGGTCCATTGCGATCGCCGCGCACCACCTGTTTTCCGGCTTGTTCAAACGCTTGCGGCGCATCTCCGCCAGCTTGAGCTGCCCGGGCGGCACAAGGCAATCCGAGCGAAGCCTTCGAAAGACGGGGGGCGCTGCCGTGCCTTGCATTGTTTTGGCTTCTCACACTCTAGACGTGAGCAAGGGATCAAATGCGCAAGCAAATAACTTGCGCCGAGGGAGCACTGGGCATGCACGAAAGAAGTTTGCGCTGCCATGAACGCCGCAGGCGGTTTTTACGTTGGCCCGACGCCGGACACGAGCATGCTTGACTTGCGTTACTTGACCAGCAGGAAGTTGAAGCGGCAAAACTCGGGCGATTCGCGCATGGGGTCGCTGCAGCCACACCCCGTGCGACCTTTCTTGTGGGCGTGTAAGCTCAACTTTCAAACTATGCTTGCTCGGATGGAGGAGACCTTTGGGTCCGCGCTTATGCACGACTGGATGCACGCCGCGTACACGTTCGAGGGCTACGCGCTTCGTCAGAAGCAGGTCTATCAAGCTTTTTGTGGCCGCAATCGCTTAGGCAACAAGGATCACGAGATGGGCTTGGGGGTGCGGGGCTTGTTTGTCGGCACGCGACCTAGCGACGACGAGGACAGCGTCAAGCATCTCTGGTACAAGCTCACCTTCCACCTCGGCGACCGGTACGGGGAGATTTTGGAGGCGCGGGGGGTGCAGTGGATTGTGCTTTCGCAAGACGCGTCGGTGATGCAGCGGCAGCTCAGCACGTGCTTGGGATCATACTTGCGCGGCGTTCTCGACTACACACTCTTGCCGGAGCACGCGCAAGAGAGCTAGTCCGACGAGGAACGGTAAGCGCGCGGCGTCTACGCGCGCGTGTGTGATTGACACTTTTCACTTTTCTTTTTGTTTGATAACGCCACCACACCAAGCTATCAATAAAAGAACGCGACATGCTCCCCAGTTTTGCGGCACTGGACCTGCGCCGCCGCGTGGCGCCTACGGGCATGCTGGGCCCGCGCGCAATCAAGCGGCAAACGCAGGGGCATCAAGAGCGAATCACAAACTTCACAAGCACGTTTCTGAATTTTGCGCCCGGGTCGGGCCTAAGCGATGCCGAGGACAACCTCATGAATGCTGAGCTGGACCGCGTGCGCGATACGCTGGCCCTCAAAGGCCCCGCAGAGCTTGCCCTGCTTGAAGCCATCGCTTTGGCGCCCCCTAATCCGGACGGCAACGTTGTCATCGACGATTCCATCGTCGTCAATGCGCGGGCTGAGTTTGCGGCCAAGGAGTTTTCGCTGTACGTGCTGCGTGGGATATGGAAGCTTGATTCAACGCGTAGGTACCTTGCCACAAAGATGATTTCGCGCCACGTGCTTGAGGTCATCGTGAGCCGTTTGTCCGTGCAAATGTTTGCGGAGGATCTCCGTAACGAGGTTTTAGCCACGCTGGAGGCGCTCACCGTCGATAATACAGGCACCCTCCTTATGCGATCATGCCTCGTGCTGACAGAAAACAGGGCCAACCAACTTGTGCCGGAGCTCTGTTCCTTTGTGAACGCGGGTGCTCAGACGGCAGACGATCTGATCAATACAACAAACGCATTGTGGCTCCTTTACGCCCTGACCGACGACCGCAACGATATCTTTGGACACCACCCTGAAGAATCCGACAAATTCGAAGAAGACTGGGCCCGTGCGTATTTTGGCGCGGCCGACGACAGCGAGCGCCTCGGCGTGGAGGACGACCCCAACGTTCTTGCGCGCGAGGCCATTGCAGCTACCGACGGTGCCATTGAAAAATTGCTCGCCGTGTGTGAGATGGCGACGCTGCAACAAGGCACAAATGCCTCCAATTCCTTGGAGACTATTTTCCTCTATGCAATCGGAACGCTTGAAGAGGTGGTGGACCAAACGGAAAATGCGGTGGTTCACTTTGCGGTGGATCTCAACGGTTTGGAGCGGATCATGCGCGTATTCTATTGGCCCCGTCCCGTACACGATATGCGCGCCAGAATTCTGAATATTCTTTGCATCATTCTTGCATCTTCATTCCCGGGCAGAATTGATCAATTTCAGACAATGCTTCCTGCACTGTTTGCCCACTGGCGCCACGTGTCGGAAACCGTTCCCCCACAATCAGGCGAATATCAATTGTGGAGCCTCATGAGCGTGCTGAGTAACATCGAGTCCCTCAAAAATATGCTTTTGCTGTCTGACGACTGCTACTTCATTCTGCGCAGCAAATCCGATCGCCCGTGGAATGGAAACTCACAGGAAAGCCCATTGCTGCAGCTTGCGTACAATATCCTGTCTCGCGTACTCATCGAGCCAACGACGCCGCAAATGTGGCAACGGTTTACCGAGGAAGATAGGGGCATTTACTGGGGGGAAAGCATTCTGAACGACCTACTGCAACTGTATGGCAACACGGACAACGTGCAGCCCTTTTTTAAAGCGGGGTTTCACTTCAAGTTGAACTTTGCCTGCACACTGCTGCAAAACAAAGATCAGTTTTTGGACGTGGCCTTCAACAAATTTAAGAGATTTAAGGACGCGGTGGCCGGAATGGTAAAGCCGCTCGTCTATGCTCTGTACCATACAAAACTTGTTACTGTCACCGACAACTCCTACCTGCCCACGCTGAAAGTGCTGGCCTCTCACGGCTCGCTGTGGCGCGCAATTTCAAATGAAATCGACTCACACAACAAAAACGGTGATTTGGTGGGGGGCTCGTGGTCGCTTGTGGTCGAGGCGCTGAACGACGACAACGTGCTCGTGCAGGCGGCAACCGCCGAGCCAGACCCGGACCCCGTGGCGGCGCTTTTGCTGCTGCACAAGATGAACGAAGCGCACGAAACGTTGCTTTCAACCGTTCCTCTTTCAAAGGAAGACCACGCGTTGCTGGAGCAACGGCAGGCGCAGTACGAGCCCGTGCTCCAAGCCATCGAAAGCCAGGAGCGGGTCGAGTGGGTGCAGTACGCTGAGGTTTTAAAAAAGGCGGTTGCCTTTGCGCGAACGCTACTGTTGCTTCCTTCGACGCAAAACCCGCAACTGGACGCGTTCAGGGAGAAGTATCCCAACAAGCGGTCGCGGCTCATTGAAGACAATTCGTCCACGTCTACCGCCGCGCCGACCAGTACCGGCGCGGCATTCGTGTCAATGTTGACGCGCTTGTCGCGCCCGCTCACGATTGCTGCACACGGCACGGCGGAGAGTCCGGCAACGGCAATTGGTGATATTTTTTGACCGTGTCCGGGGTTTCAATTGTTGGCAGTTCATTGCGACTCGTGTCGCGTGTGCGTGCGTGCGTGTAACTCATGTGGAGCAACTGCGAGCATTGGAGCACGGGCATTTTTGAGGAGTTGCCCGAGCTGTCGCAGCAGTCCTTCGCGCGCGCGTACGAGCGCGCCTCCGCCGAGCTGCGCGTGTGGGTCCAGCACGAAGGCGCGCGCGCGGGCATCCGGTGGCTCTTTGATTTTGCGCACTACGTGCGCATGCGCGCCAAAGCGGAGGGGTGCTGACCCAAACTTCCTGCCGGAGCAAGCGCGTTGCGCGCAGGCCTTTGCGACTTGTGCCGCGCGCAAAAGGCGCACGCGCGCAACCATGACAACTCCTGTTGCGTCGGGGCTCCCCACGCGTTGTCAAAATTGCAACGTGTTGACCTCTCGCAAGTGTAGCGCGTGTAGCGTGTGCGTCTACTGTTCGCTGGAGTGCGAGGCTCGGGCGGCGTCGCTTTCCTTTGCAGACGTTGCGTGCATGTTGCACCGCAGTCTTCCGCACGAGGAGAGCGACCTCGGCACTTTGGGCGTGCACATTATAATGTTGCCGTCGGTACAAACATCGCCGAGCGCGCTGTCCGCTCCGCACCTACGATGGACGGCGCTGCACCAAGCCGCCGTGCACTATTTACACGTCTTGCTTGCGTGCACGCCATCGCGCATCTTCTGCAAGACCGCCTTTGGCATGTCCATCGCGCTCACGCCCGAGTTGCGGTTTTCCTGCGGCTGTCGGCGGCTCGTCTTTTTTGACATCGAAACAACCCAGGCGGCAACCACGATGCTTGGCAGCATGGCTATTCTCGCCCTCATGCAGATGGGCGCAGAGAAGGCCGGTTCGCCGCGGCTGCGCGACGAGGGCGGCGCAAAGGATTTGCGTCAGGCGATCATTTTATCGGGCTTTGTTACAACATCAAAGGGTGAATCTTTGGGCTGCGATGCGCTGCCTGTGGTGCACTTTGACGCAATCTACCTTACGCACACAAACGATACGTGGACGGTGAAGCGCGTGCAGCCGCTCTGGGAGCAAGAGCTTATGCCCGTGGGCGAAGGGTGGTACGACATGCACTACAAGCCTCAAGGGCGCGTGCCGCCCAGCGCCAGGCACCCTCTCGCGCTCGTCGAGCAAGCACTCAATCCACATTCGGCAACTCCTTTGCCAACTCGTTCTCGGTCTCCCACTCCAGGAGAGCTTTCTCGATCTCGTTTGCAAGCTGCGGTTCCGGAGTGTCCACCACTGACTCCTGCGGTGGCAGTAAAGGCGACTCTGTCTCAAAACGCGGCGGTGGCGGCGGCGGCGGCGACGCCACGGGTGCCTCGCAGTGCTCCGCAACCGAGTCCGCAGGCGCCGCTGCAGTGGGAGACGTATCGAGCGCAGGTACAGGAGCAGGTGGATGCACAGGAGACACCCCTTCCGTGGATGGAGCAGGTGGAAGCGGCGCTGACTCTTGCGGCGGCGTCATCTCGGCAGGCTCCTGCTGCGTAAGTGGCGCTTCGGTGGCGGCACCCAGCGCGTTGTGTACAATGCTACTGACGATGTTCTCCACCACCTTCTTTACTTCCCCTTCGAACGCCGGCTCTTCTTTTGCCGTCTCTTCTGGCGCCTCTTCAGGCGCCGGCTCTGCCTTTGCTATCTCTTCCAGCGTTACCTCCGGCGTCGTTTCTTCTTCATAGTGCTTGCGCACCTCTTTCTCGTCGTCGATCACGCGCGGTAGGCCGTCGTCGTCGGGTAAGAGGTCCGAATCCGACGTCGCCGATCCCACGCTTTCTGCGTTGTCGTAAACCCGATCGTGGAACTCCGGCTTTAAGTTTGGAGACTCCGCTGCCTCTTCTTTCACTGGCTCCAAGCTTAGCGACGGCGGCGGCGGCGGCTCTGCGGGTTCCTGATCAACCGTGGGTAGCGGCTTGCCTGTTTTTTGCACCTCGCATATCTCCACGAACACCGGGTAATGGTCCGACAGGCCCACATCGCCCTTGGAGGCGTTGTGTGGATCTTTCAGCTGAATGATCCCACCGCCAATCAAAAGGCGCTCGTTGGCGTGCGCGTCCACAAGCACGTTGTCGTAGTTTTGGTGTCCACTTGTGGTAGCGGCGTTTTTGGGAATCTTTGAGACAAAGCCGCTGCTCAGCATGTTGTACTGCTCGTTTCCTGGATATGTGTTGAAATCGCCCGCAATCACGTGCGTGGGCGCGGCCTTGATTTCCCTGCTTGGCTTGAACGGCTTTAGCATGCGGTACTCACTCGTGTCGGGTGCCGAGTAATTGCGCAGCAGCGCGGCGATCTGGCTGTCGCGCGCGTTCACGCGCTTTGAAGGCGGCAGGTGCACGCTCGTGACCACAAAGTCGCGGTCGGCTGGATCGGCAAAGCGCGGGTCGTGCAGCAGCACTTGCAGCGGCGCGTAGTCTAGCTCGGTTGCGCTCACCTTTCGCAGCGTGTTCCAGCTTTTGAACTGCAGAGGGCTTTTGAGGAAGCACGCGTGCACCTCGGCTCCGGGGCCCACCAACTTGCCGTGCTTTCCCGACCTTTGCGAGTTGATTGCCGACCACTCGCGCCCCTCCTCGGTGGCAATGTCGAGCATGCTTGCAAAAGTTTCAATCTTTTGTTCCATCACCTTTTCGGTACCGGGAACCTCCTGTAGTAAGATGACGTCGAAGTCGGCCATGCGCGACGCAAGTGTCAGCCACTTCTTGGCCAGCTCGGCGCCTTTGTGCGTACCTTCGTACTCGGTGCATGTTCCGTCGTCGCCCGCTTCAATGTACGCCTTGTTGGCGCTTCCGAGGCGCATCTTGCACGCATTGAAGCTGCAAATGCGCAGTCGGTGGTGCGTGTCCACAGTGACCGGCTCGGTCTCCGCGGCCGCCTTCGGCTCCTCCTCTTCCTTGGAAGCGGGCGGGCTGGCGGCGGCCGCAAGTTGCACAAACGCCGAGATGCGCGCGTCGCGGTCGTCCTTGGCTTTCTGCGCGTCGTCTGAAAGTAACTCCGGAGACGTCGCGCCCACTTTGAGAGCGGGTTCGCCCGTCGGCGCCTCCTCATTCTCCTTTGCAAACATTGCGTCGAAGGCCTTGGCGGCCTCCGTGAGGTCCTCCTGCTTTTCCGCACCCTGCGCGTCGTGTTCCTCGTGCGAGGCGTGGGGCGCGGGGCCCTGGATCGACTCGTGGGTCTCAAGGGGCAGCGACAGAGGTGGCTCGCGATGAGGAGGCGCGGGTGCGGTTGTGGGCGGCGGCGGCGACGGCGCCGTGTCGGAGCGCGCAATCCGCTTCTTCAGCGCAAGCACGGCCTGGATATTTTCCTCGCGCGTTCCCGAAAGCGCCTCGGTGGTCACGCCGTGCTTTTCCGCCAGCAAGCGGTGCAGCCTGTCAAGTTCTTCGTCGTGCAGCCGCGCGAGTTTGTTCTCGCCCACGTAACGCAGGTCGCACGCGACCCAGTCGTTCACTTTGGAGGCGGCCATTTGGGCACGCGCGTTTGGAACAAATCTTACCAAACAACTGCTCTTGCTATTAGCGACACGCCGCAACACGCGCACCAACCGTGACCCAGCTATCAACTTTTTTTGCCGCTTCTGTGCTGCACTGGCAATGGCTGCAAGCGGTAGACGCGGGTGTTGATGGCGTCCGACATTGCCATCATTGCCGCATCAACAAAGTTCATTGCGTCGACATCCTTTAAAAACTTTCCCGCGCCCTCGCTGGTCACGATGACGGCGTCGCGTTGCCCGCCGTCTTCCTCATTTTTTTTATTCATTTCGTTGCGCATCTGATCAAAGAAGGAGTTGGCGGCCACGTCGTCGTACTCGCACACAGCGTGCTCCCACTCTGTCAGCCTCTCGCCGTCTTCGCCAACGACGCGGCACCTGCGCTCAGCCACTGCTGACTTTTCGTATTCAATGCATGATTTTTTTTGGCCGGGCACACCATCGCAGCTTGGCACTTCAATTGAGACGATCAAAACCTGGTTCTTGTGCCGCACACCCCCGTGCATCTCTTGAAGTGCATTGTAGATGTACATGCCCCCCTCCGGCCACCCAAGCAGCTTACTCTTGAGCATGTGGTGCTTCATAACAATCACGACCGGGCCATACTCGCCGTTGCGATCCATCATTAGCTCCGCGGGCCACTGGGCGGGGTCGTACTTGTAAAACAGGTTGGTGCCGTCGACGACATACACTGCTGAGTGGTCTTCGTTGTTCTGACCAAACAGTCGATCCTTTAGCAAGGTGCCCACGCTGCCTTCTTTACTTGTGCGCAGTAGCTCCCACCCCACGATGGGACCCGACCGCGGCGTGATTTCTTGCACAGGGTACGGATCGACGCGCCTGCCGTCAACAATTGCCGCGGGCTTTTCGTAGCGCATTGCCATTGCAGGAATCAATTCTTCGTGCTTCACAGGGTCCGTTTCCGATCCTATGGCGTGCGACACAACCGCGTGCCACAGCGCGTCCGTCGTGTGCACACGCCCAAGCACTCTTGCATCAAACATCGCGCGAAATTGGTTGGTGAAGCCATTCATCTGACGCAAAAGCTCCTCTCGGGGCATCTTGTACAGCTGTGGCGCGTTCCTGTCTCTTCTCGGCTGCGCACCGGTCTTGCGCAGCCGCACCATGAACGCGTCCATTGCATGCAAAAACTCGTTGCCGGGTGGGCTTGCAAAAAAGCTTGCGAGCTCGCGCGGGATCCACTGGCCCGGGTCAATCCACACGGGCGAAAACTCAAACGTGGACGGGGGCGGCGACTGCCTCACTAAGGGTGACGGCATCGTCAGCGGTGACGGCATTCTCAGCGGTGACGGCATTGCCGGTGGTGACGGCGTCAGCGGAGGCGACGGCGTCAGAAGCGCATTTGGAATTGGCACGAAGCCCCGCCCGCCCCGCCCGCTCCGTCCGCCTCGCCCGCCTCGACTCCC
>TARA_B100001057_G_C22870151_1_pt1 | contig 10655 bp, 8 predicted proteins | sample TARA_B100001057 | Tara Oceans TARA_B100001057 (sample SAMEA2621839) | marine metagenome | biome: marine biome (ENVO:00000447); feature: surface water layer (ENVO:00002042); material: "saline water (ENVO:00002010), including plankton (ENVO:xxxxxxxx)" | depth 5 m | reverse complement strand
AAATTTCAGACCTGTTAAAAAATGCTTGGACGTTATTCATATTTTTAGAAAAGTTAGCAAAGAGATAGATTGTTTTTTATTTATGGTAGGTGATGGCCCTGATTTGGAAAAATGTAAAGATCTTGCAAATAAATACAAGTTATCTGAAAAAGTTAATTTTGTAGGTAAGAGTAAAAAAATTAGTGATATTTTATCAAAAACAGATGTCTTTTTACTGCCCTCAGAAAAAGAAAGTTTTGGTTTAGTTGCCCTAGAGGCTATGATGTTTTCTTCTCCTGTAATTACAACCACAGGTAGTGGGGTTAGTGATTTAATTCATCATAACAAAAATGGATTTTGCAGTCCTCTAGGAGATACTGATAGAATGAGTAAAGATTGTATTAAGTTATTAACTGATGATAATCTTTATACTTCATTTAGTCGAAGTGCATATGAAAGTGCAAAAGAATTTAGTGTAGAAAAAATTTTACCTCAATACGAAAAGATTTATTTGAGTTTTTAAAATTATTTTTTAAGTCCTAATTCTCTTATCCTTTCTTCAAGAAATTCTCCCGCGGTTGTATCTGTATAGTTTTTAGGATTTTGTTTAGAAATACAACTTTCGAGACAGTTTAAAGACATTTCTGATCTTGGATGCATGAAAAAAGGGATTGAAAATCTTGAGGTTCCCCATAACTCTTTTGGGGGGTTGATAACTCTATGGACAGAAGAGCATAGTTTGTTATTAGTTAATCTAGCTAACATGTCTCCAATGTTTACAACTATTTGTTCTGGAAGTGCAGTTACAGAAATCCACTCGTTTTTTTTATTTAAGATTTGTAAACCACTATTACTTGCGCCCATAAGAAGAGTTATTAAATTTATATCACCATGAGCTGCTGCTCTTACAGAGCCCTCTGGTTTTTTAGTAATGGGAGGGTAGTGAATTGCTCTTAAAATACTATTTCCGTTATGTACTTTATTTTCAAAATAGTTTTCATCAAGGTTTAAATGTAAAGCAATAGCTTTTAAAATTGTTTTACCAGTTTCTTCTAGACTTTGATATACTTTTCTTCCAATTTTATTGAATTCAGGCAATTCACTACAGATTACATTTTTTTCATATTCTTTAGAAATAGGATCGCCATCAATTACTTCTTGACCAAAGTGCCAAAATTCTTTTAAGTCATGTTTTTTAAAACCTTTTGCAGTTTCTCTTCCGAAAGAAATATAACCTCTTTGACCGTTTAATTCTGGTCTTTCATATTGTTTTTTAATATCTAAATTTAAATTAAAAAACAATTTTACCTGTTCATACAACTCACTAGTCAATTCCTCTGTAAGTCCATGATTCTTTATCGCTACAAACCCATATTCTTCAAAGCCCTTTCCAAGTGTTTTAAAAAATTTCTGTCTAGATTGTTGATCTCCATTTGTAAAATTATTTAGGTCTAATGATGGTATAGTTTCTTTTTTCATACTATAAAGTTAATACTTTTTGGAATTATATTAATTTTTATTGTTTTATTTAGCACTTGACTTTCCCCATCTACATGGATTAAATTTTTAGATTTCCCCTCAATTGTTATTTTTTTTGTTTTAAAAGATGTGAAAAATTTACTTGAATGAATTTTATTAAAAAAAAATAAAACTAATAAATAAAAAAATTGATACCATTTAAAATTTTGGATTATACAAACTCTAAGATTTCCATCATCTAATTTTGCTTTTGGGGAAAGGATGAAATTGTTACCAAATTGTTGTCCGTTACAAATATTTAATGAAAATACTTTAATTTTTTTAACTTCATTTTTCAATTTAATCTTAAATTCTTTTGGTTTAAATTTAAAAAGTAACTTAAATGTTAGATAAATATATTTTATCAATCCTCTGTTTGATTCTTTAGAAAATTCTTTTGCAACTAATGCATCAAATCCAAACCCAATTAAATTTATTGAATGTAGATCATTAATAGAAATACAGTCTATTTTTTTAATTTTTTGTGAATTGATTTTTTCAATTGCCTTTTTAATATTATTAGGTATTCCTAATGATAGAGCTAATCCATTACCAGAACCTGTGGGAATAATTCCCATTTTAATATTTGAGTTAATTAATTCACTACTTATTTCATTTACTGTTCCATCACCACCAACTCCTATAATTATTTTTGAGCCATTAGCAATTGCTTGTTTAGTAATAGTTTTTAGATCTCCTTTTTTTTTTGAATACTTAATTTTTAAGTCGAATTTACTGTTATCTGCATATTCATGTATTTTTCTTTCTACTTCTTTGTACCTTTTATGCCCAGCAATTGGATTAATAATGAAAGTTATTTTTTTCATAAAAACTTTAAGATAAATAATCTTAGACTAGTAAAAGTAGTATTTAATTGTATATTTTTGGATACAATTAACTTGTGAAATGAAATACAGCATATCAAAAATAGAAAATAAAGTAATTCTTAATTTGTATGAAAGAATGTTGAAATCTAGAATGATTGAGGAAAAAATGTTGATTTTACTTAGGCAAGGAAAAATATCTAAGTGGTTTTCAGGTATTGGTCAAGAAGGTATTTCTGCTGGAGTTGTGACTGCTTTAGATGATGATGAGTATATCCTACCTATGCATAGAAACTTAGGGATATTCACGGGAAGAGGAATACCATTAGATAGATTGTTTTCACAATTTCAAGGAAAATCTAATGGTTTCACTAACGGTCGAGATAGATCTTTTCATTTTGGAACTAATGATTTTAATATAGTCGGCATGATTTCTCATCTAGGTCCTCAATTAGCCGTTGCTGATGGTATTGCTTTGGCTAATAAATTAAAAAAAAATGGAAAAGTATGTGTAGTTTTTACCGGAGAAGGTGGGACAAGTGAAGGAGATTTTCATGAAGCTTTAAATGTAGCATCAGTTTGGTCGCTTCCAGTTATTTTTTTAATTGAAAATAACGGATATGGACTTTCAACTCCCACCTCTGAACAGTATAATTGTAAAAAACTATCAGATAGAGGTTTAGGATATGGTATTGAATCTAAAACTATTGAGGGTAATAATGTTATAGATGTTTATAAAGCTATAAAAGAAATTTCTAGTTCCATTAAAGTTAAACCTAGACCTTTTCTTTTAGAGTGTAATACCTTTAGAATGAGAGGGCATGAAGAAGCTTCAGGAACTAAGTATGTGCCAGATGATTTATTTAAAAAATGGTCTAAGAAAGACCCTGTAGTTAATTTTGAAATTTTTTTGATTAATCAAAAATTATTAAATGAGGAAATAATAGAAAACATCAAGATTTCTATAAGAGAAGAAATTAATATTGCTATTGATGCTGCTTTCAATGAAAGCCCAATTGAATGTGATTTAGATTTTGAAAAATCATCTGTTTTTAGAAATCATAACTTTAACCAAATTCAAACTTCAGATAAAAAAAATAACATTCGTTTTGTTGATGCTATTTCTCAAGGTTTAAAGCAATCTTTGGAAAAGTTTGATAATTTAATCTTTATGGGTCAGGATATTGCTGAATATGGAGGTGTTTTTAAAATATCTGAAGGCTTTGTAGATCAGTTTGGAAAAGAAAGGATTAGAAACACTCCAATATGTGAATCAGCAATTGTTAGTTTAGCTTTAGGTTTGTCAGTTAAGGGATTTAAATCTGTTGTTGAAATGCAATTTGCAGATTTTGTTTCTAGTGGTTTTAATCCAATAGTAAATAATTTAGCAAAAATTCACTACAGATGGGGTCAATGTGCTGATGTTGTTGTTAGAATGCCTTGTGGAGCAGGAGTTGGCGCTGGGCCTTTTCACTCTCAGACAAATGAAGCATGGTTTACTCATACTCCTGGATTAAAAGTTGTGTACCCTGCTTTTCCATACGATGCTAAAGGATTATTAATAACATCTATTGAGGATCCCAACCCTGTTATGTTTTTTGAACATAAAGCACTTTACAGAACATCTTATCAGGATGTTCCTGAAGATTATTATAATATTCCGCTCGGAAAAGCAAATTTTATAAAAAGAGGTGACAATTTAACTATTATTACTTTTGGAATGGGTGTTCATTGGGCTTTAGATTATTTAAGTCAAAATGATGTATCAGTTGATTTATTGGATTTAAGAACATTAGTTCCTTTAGATTTAGAATCCATCAAGGAAAGCGTTGTCAAGACAGGAAAAGTTTTAATTCTTCAAGAAGATAATAATAGAGGAGGCTTTGGTTCAGACATATCTTCATACATATCAGAAAATTTATTTGAACATTTAGATGCTCCAATTATAAAAGTTTCGAGTTTAGATACTCCAATTCCTTTTACAGAATCCTTAGAAAAAAATTATTTAGCAAATTCAAGGCTTGCAAAAGCATTTAAGAATCTAATCGATTATTAATCATTTTATTTCCTTTATACATCATTAATAAGTTCCAAAATGAAATTAATTGAATGTATAATATTTCAGAAACTCCCCCTTTAGGAAAAGGGATTAAAAATAGTATTGATAATAACATAAGACTACCTATGCAAACTGAAAAAAAACCATTTCGAACTTGAGAAAAACTTCTAAATAGTCCAAAGCAAAAAACAAAGAAGTTATATGAGAGGAAAAATAAAATAGCAGGCAACTTGTGCCATAATCCTTCGTTCATTGGGATTATAGCAACCATAATTAAACATATAAACGAAAATAATACAACAATCTTTAAAATAACCTTTTGCTTGAGATCTTTAAAAAATTGATTAATTCTTGTGATCCCTCCCCAAAATAAAGCAATTGCAACTATAATTAATAAAGTTGTCCATGCTAAAGATGTTTTATCAATAATTCCAAAATATGATAAAGGCATTTCTCGAGGGTCAAAAAAATCAGCATTATTGATTAATCCATCTCCATTCCAATCTACAAACGATATATATATTACTAGGGGCGATAGAATTCCAATTAATATTGAAAGACCTATGTATAGATGTCTTATTAATCTAACTCTTTGTAATATAGTTAATTGAATATTGTGTATAATTTCATAAATCATATTATATTTAGTACAATAACTATACCAAAATATTACGAGGAATATTATAATAATGGTCAACTAAAAGTCAGAGATAAATATAATTCCGGAAATTATAAATCATCAAAATTTTTTGATGAAAATGGAAAAAAATAAATTGTAAAGTAGCTCCTGCTGTTTACTTAAAGAATTTTTATGATTTAATAAAGTAGTTAAATTTTTTCTAAGGTAATTTTAAGGATATCCTCTTCCAATTTTATTGCTGATTCTTTTATTTTTTCAGCTTTATTTAAGAATTCATTTACTAGTTTTTTTTCAGTTAAATCTTTACAATTAATTTTTACATTTAAATATCCTCCAATAACTGCTGATCTAGCACATAATGCTCCAACACCAGCATCACTAACAGAGTTCGGATTTCCATTTTTTGCCATTTCCATAATTATATCCATTGATTCTAATGATGTTCTCATTATTTCTAAGGGAACTTCGATCGCATGAACAGTAGCTTTTAAAATAGCTTTTTCTTTAATTTTTTTTTCTTTTGGATCATTATCAGGAAGTCTAAATGCTTGCATTATTTGATTAAATGATTCTGTATCTTTATCTACAAGGTCTAATAATTTTTTTATAAGTTTTTGACCTTTTTCTGCAATGTTTGAGAATTCTTCCCATCTGTCATCCCATCCTCTTTTGTGACTAGATAAATTAGCAACCATAGTTCCAAGAGATATACCTAAACTGCCTAAGTATGCTGAAACAGAACCTCCACCTGGAGCAGGTGCTTCAGAAGCAGTTTTTTGAGCAAAATCTACTAAACTAAGTTTACATAAATCTCCATTATCATCATTGATGTTATATTCTATAATTTTTTCATTAGGATTAAAGTCTTCCAATTCATCTAATCCCATTGTTTTGATAGCAATTTTGATGATTTCAGAGTCTTCAATGCCTAATGATCTATTTTGTTTTTTTAAAAAGTATTTACCAGCATCAAGCATGGATTTTAAAGGAATTAATCCAACAAGTTCAGATCCTGTTACTCGCAGTCCCCTTTCTTGAGCTTTTTTACACACTTCATCAAAAACAATATGGATAGGGGTTTCTTTTATATTTGTTAGGTTCATTGAAATTTGAGCGGCGCCGTATTCTTGAATAAACCAACCAATTGCTTTTACATGTTTTAGTGAACCAGGTTTCCAAATAGTATTTCCTTTTTTATCTTTTAGTATTTTTCCATTTAATGTACCTCCTTCTCTTGAAATTCTTCCTTTTTCTCTAATATCAAAAGCAACAGCATTTGCTCTTCTGGTTGATGTAGTATTTAAGTTGATATTATAAGCAATCAAAAAATCTCTAGCTCCAATTGCGGTAGCGCCTGTTTTTTGAACTATATCAAAAGAAGTTGAGCCAAAGTCAGGTTTCCATTCCTTTTGCTTTAATTTCTCTTCTAGAGCTTCATATTCACCGGATCTAATGTTAGCAAGATTCTTTCGGTCATGTTTTGTTGCAGCATCTTCGTATAAATAAATAGGTATCTTTAATTCTTCACCAACACGTTTTCCAAGTTTTTTAGCGTAGTTAACAGTTTCTTCCATACTAATTCCTGAAATAGGTATTAGAGGGCAAACATCAGTTGCACCCATTCTTGGGTGTTCGCCGGTTTGTTTACTCATGTCAATTAACTCAGAGGCTTTTTTAATTGCTAGAAATGCTGCTTTAATGACTTTTTCTGGTTCTCCAACAAATGTAACTACTGTTCTATTTGTAGCCTCTCCAGGCTCAACACTTAATAATTTTACTCCTTGAACTAATTTTATTTGGTTAGTTATGTTGTCTATGACAGATTTATCTCTTCCATTTGAAAAGTTAGGAACGCATTCAATGATTTGTTTTTTCATTATTAATCTTCTCTAAAAATTGAAACAGAGCCAGATTTGACTTTAATACTATCTTGGTTAGTGAATTCATTTAAAATAAACTCAAGTCTGTAAAAATAAACACCTTCTTTGCAATCAACATTACTTTTTCTTCTTTTCCCGTTCCAAGGTTTATTATATTCATCAGATTTATACACAGTTCTTCCAATTCTATCATAAACTCTCAAACGGTATTTTGTTGCATTACAATTTATATTTGTTTCTGAAGTTCTTTCTGAATTATTTGCCTCAGGAAATAAGTCATTTGAACCATCTCCATCAGGGGTGAATACGTTGGGTATTTTAAAATCACAATTACATTCATTAATAATTACAGAGACTTCATCAGAAATTTCTGTGCCACACGTATTAGTAACTTCAACATAATAGTAGTTTTCATCATTTAAATTAAAATCTGTGTTTAAAACAGTAATTTCAGATGAAGTAATTCCAGTTGTAATCCCATTTAAGAACCATTCATATGTGTCGCTAGAATTTTGAGTGGTCGCATTCAATGTAATATCTTCATCATCGACACACATTGTAACTCTTGTTCCAGAATAATTTTCAATATCAACTTGAGCTATTGGGAAATCTAAATATGAAATTTGAATTTCATCATAATAATAGTTTATTCCATCTGTAGCTTCCCAGGAAATAACTCCGACATCAGCCCAAATGCTATTTCTATCAATAGTTAATGTTCCGGTTGTATGTATTAAGGGATTTTTATCAACATTGAATGGAAGTTCTTTCCAATAAACGTCATATAAACCAACGGGGGTATTTAATTCAATTGTTTCATCTCCACACAATTCATAAATATCTTCAAATGGGTATTCATCTACAATTTGAGCAGATAATAATGATGATAAAAAAACAAAAATAAAAAGAGAAATTTTTTTCATAAACTAAATTAATCATGTTAAAGATACAAAGTTTAATTACTTGTGTTGCAATCATTATATAATTTTCCTTCAATTATCACTTTATTTATTAGCGATTTTCCAAAAGAATATGGGATGCATGCAATGGATGGAATTTTTTTTGTTATGATTAGATTAGCTTTTTTTCCTTTTTCAATGCTGCCAAATTCATTTTGTAATTCCATAGCATGTGCTCCATTAATTGTTAATGCATTAATTACTTCTTCAGGGTTCATTTTTAATTTTATACAAGCAAGTGAGAAAATAAATTCAATATTTCCAGATGGGGAAGACCCTGGATTGTAATCACTAGCCAATGCGATTGGTAGACCTGAGTCGATCATTTTTCTGGCAGGAGGGTAGTCGAGGCCAAGAAAAAAAGCAGTACTTGGTAGTAGGGTAGGGATAGTTTTTGATTCTTTTAAGCAATTTATTTCATTATCAGAAGTAAATTCTAAGTGATCAACTGAAATTGCTCCCATTTTTACTCCAACTTGTATTCCGCCAGAATACGCTAATTCATTTGCATGTATTTTTCCTTTTAATCCGTAGTTAAGGCCAGCTTTAAGTATTTTTTCAGTTTGATCAACTGAAAAAAAACCCTTATCACAAAAAACATCAATGTAATCTGCTAATTCTTCTTTTGCAATTTTAGGTATCATCTCATCTGTTACAATCCTTACATATTCATCGGTATCATTCTTATATCTAGTTGGAACTGCATGAGCTCCTAAAAAAGTAGATTTTACGGTAATTGGACTAGTTTCCTTAATTCGCTTAATGACTTTAAGCATTTTTACTTCTTGTTCTGTTTCAAGCCCGTACCCACTTTTAATTTCAATTGCGCCAGTACCCCCTTTTATAACTTCGTCTATCCTAATCATAGACTGTTGGTATAACTCTTCTTCTGTTGTATTTTTAATCGCTATAGATGAGTTTAATATTCCTCCACCTTTCTTTGCAATCTCTTCATAAGATAGTCCATTAATTTTGTCTACGAACTCCTGTTCTCTACTTCCAGAAAAAACAATATGACTATGACTATCACACCATGATGGTAGAACAGTTCCATTTTCTGCATCAATAATCTCAAATTCATTCCAATTATCAATTCCTTTCCAATCTTTCATGTGACCGAAATCAAAGATTAAATCATCATTTATAATTATCCAGGCATTTTCTATAAAAGGAAGTTTTTTCATATCCAATCCTTTTTTTAGCTTTGAGTTATTACATACGGTGAATAGTTTATCTATGTTTTTAATTAATATTTTTTTCATCTTTTGAAATTATCTTTACAAGATAAAAAATACAATTGATATATTTGTTTCTCTTATGTCTAATACTTTTGGATCAATATTTCGTTTAACAACCTTTGGGGAATCACATGGTGTTTCAATTGGTGGGGTTATTGATGGTTTTCCTGCTGGTTTTATAATCAATTTAGATGCAGTTCAACAAAAACTTAATTTAAGAAGACCAGGTTTTTCAATTTTAACTTCAGAAAGAAAAGAAGCAGATATAGTTGAGTTTTTATCTGGCTTAATAGGGAGCAAATCATCAGGAGCTCCTATTTCTTTTATTATTAAAAACAATAACCCTAAGGCTAGTGATTATAAAGATTTAAAAAAAATATATAGACCTTCTCACGCTGATTTCACATATGAGAAAAAGTATGGTTTGAGAGATTTATATGGTGGTGGGAGGTCTTCTGCTAGAGAAACTGCTTGCAGAGTAGTTGCGGGTGAATTAGCTCGCCAGTTTTTAAACAGTAAGGGTATTGAAGTTTTCTCATATGTTTCGGTAATAGGTCACATTAAATTAAAAAAAAAATATAATGAATTAAATTTATCTGAAATTTATAAAAATGATGTTCGTTGTCCTGATTTAGATGTAGCAAAAAAAATGAAATCATTTATTTTAGATGTTAAACTAGAAGGTGATAGTTTAGGGGGACGTATATCTACAGTTGTTAAGGGAGTTGATGTTGGGTTGGGTGAGCCTATTTATAATAAGTTAAACGCGCGACTTTCTTTTGCAATAATGAGTATAAATGCTGTAAAAGGAATTGAATTTGGTTTAGGATTTGATTCATGTAAAATTAAGGGATCTGTGTATAATGATATCTTTGTAAAAAGAAATAATAAAATTGAAACAAAAACTAATAATTCAGGCGGAATTCAAGGTGGCATAAGTAATGGTCAAGATATTGTTTTCAACTCAGTATTTAAGCCAACTTCAAGTATCAAAAAAAAACAAACAACATTAAATAATGAAGGTTTAGAATTAGATTATATAAATTCAGGTAGGCATGACCCTTGTGTGGTGCCTAGAGCTGTTCCAGTAGTTGAGTCTATGACGGCAATTTGCTTGATTGACATGTATCTTTTAAATCTTTCATCTAGAATAAATAAATTATGATAAAAATATCTTTACATTGGAAAATTTTAATAGCCATGCTTCTTGGTTTGATCTGGGCATTAGCTTCTGAAAATATTAACCTTGTTTCATTTAATATTTTATGGTTATCTCCTTTTGGAGATATATTTATGAAATTATTAAAGCTTATTGCGGTTCCATTAGTTTTATTTTCAATTATCAAGGGGGTTTCAAATCTGTCAAGTATTTCTGAGTTGGGTAAAATGGGGACAAAAACAATTTTATTATACTTAACTACTACTTGTTTTGCTGTTTTTATAGGTCTCTTTTTAGTAAATCAGATAGGTCCTGGAAAAGGATTTAATATTGGTGAAATAAAAAAAAATTCAAAAGTTTCTTCAATTCAGGAGCAAGTTAGTACTAACTCTGATGAGA
>TARA_B100001057_G_scaffold89361_1_pt1 | contig 10659 bp, 8 predicted proteins | sample TARA_B100001057 | Tara Oceans TARA_B100001057 (sample SAMEA2621839) | marine metagenome | biome: marine biome (ENVO:00000447); feature: surface water layer (ENVO:00002042); material: "saline water (ENVO:00002010), including plankton (ENVO:xxxxxxxx)" | depth 5 m | reverse complement strand
ATACAATACAAAATCCCCATGAACCAGAGTTCATGGGGATAAATGGAGTTTGGGGCGGGCCTACTCGTGGGTAGACTCGGTCTCGCCTTGAGACTTTGCTCCACTGACGATCATCTTGCGGCCCATGAATGGTTGGTCATGGAGAACTTCGACGGCTCTCTTTGCCTCCTCGATGTTTGCCATTTCGATAAATCCATAGCCCTTGGATTTATGGGTATTTCGATTGTAGACGATCTCAATGCTTCGTACAGCGCCGACACCCTTGAAGAGTTCTTCGAGTTCATACTCAGCTGCGTCATAAGACAGGTTGCCGAGATAGAGCCTGTTGGAGTCTACAGGGCTGGGCGCTGGGGCTCCGCGGGAGGAGCTCGAGGTTTTTGCTACTCGGGTCCCGGATTTTGGTGCCTTGCGGGGTTCTCGCTTACTTTGGTCGGAGGAACTTCCACCTCCTCGTTTACGGGGAGGTCGAACAGTTTCCTTATGGAGACCGATCGCCTTAAGGATCTTCTGCCACCAAGTCAGAGGAACGCGTTTTGGTCCCTTGCGTGGTCGGCGACCGCCAGAACGGCGCCCTCCGGACTGGGGGTTTCCTCCTGAGCCGCCTTCACGGGGCCGGTTACGGTTGCGGTTACGGTTGCGGTTGCGGTTGCGGTTACGGTTACGGTTACCGGAGTCTCCCCCGGATTCAGATCGCCGCGCGCTGTTGGACGAATCGGACATGGTTCTTGTTGTATTTCAGGTTCGCGCGGGGACAAGATGGACGCTTCGATGGCATTTCGCGGACTCTCAAGGTCCTCAAACCGGATAGGAAGCACTGGCGGCTCTATTGTCATACGGTGAGTCGACTGCTTCTGGTTGAGGTTAAATAGAGTCAGGAATCCGCTTGCTCGGCGTATTTCTGGTTGCGTCCCCGCATAGTGGGGCCTGTCGGCCTGAGAGGTTGTTAGCCACTCTATTAGTTGGGTGGCTGTTACGGACATCCAGTCTGGTGGCATGGCTGAGCCGTGTTGGCTGCCGTTCGAGTCTCGAGGGGCGAGCATACGCATCGAAGGGATTTCCGTCGGGATATGTTATCTGGGCTCGACTCTTCCGGCAAGGCAAATGGCTTAGGCCCAGCAAAGTGGGGATTTGAGAGTTGTCCTTCCCCGGTGCAAAGGTCTATGTTTTTAGGGCAATCTGCATAAATGCCCGTGTTAAATTGTTTCCGAGCTGGTGTCCTTGCCGCCGTTTTGCTGTCTCTGGGCAGTATTCTGCCATTGTCAGCCAGAGAGTCGTATTTCGTTGTTGAAGCCAACTCGGGAAGAATTCTCCTTGCGGAGGGCTCTGACCAAAAACGACCGGTCGCCAGTTTGACCAAGGTGGCAACCGCGATCGTTGCGCTGGATTGGGCCAAGGCTACTGGGGCTGATCTGGGTGGTGAGATGGTGGTGCCGCCATCAGTTGCCAGCCTGGGTGGTTCCAATCCCATGGGGCTGAAGCCAGGTGATAGGATATCTCTCAGGAATGCCCTTTATTCCGCTTTGATGGGTTCGGATAACTCGGCGGCTCAATCCATTGCGCACCATGTGGGGTTTGCGCTGCAGCAGGCAAGGGGGAATAGTGGAGATCCTGTAAAGGCCTTTGTGGCGGAAATGAATACTCTTGCCGGAGAGCTGGAAATGAGAAGAACGAGATTCTCTACCCCTCATGGACTTTACGTGCAGAGAAACAAGGGTTACTCAACGGCCACGGATATGGCCCGGCTTTGTATCTATGCGATGCGAAATCCCGGATTTGCATTTTTCGTGAAGCAGAAGAGTCGGGCGCTCTCTTTTAAGCACGGCGAAGTGACCAAGGCTTTTCGTGTGCAAAACACTAACAAGCTACTGGGGCGCATTCAGATCAACGGGATTAAGACTGGAATGACGAGGGCTGCTGGGCAGTGCCTTGCGACGAGCTCCGAACTGCGTCCGATCGTGGAAAAGTTGCCAGATGGAGCAACTAGACTCACTCCTCGTCGTCTCGTTTGTATTGTTCTGGGTAGCCCGGATCGATTCGGTCAAACGGAGACTCTCGTAGAGCAGGGATGGAATCTCTATAACCAGTGGGTTCAGTCAGGGGCGGTGGTTAATTCCGTAAGCGAGAGGCTTGTGGTGCCAGATCCGAGAAAGCAGGGCTAATCCTAACTGATCTGTGGAGTCAGCGGTTTGGAATATGGTTGAGCGGCATCCCGGAGTGCCGTTCCTAGTCCGCTTCCTGAGCGGGCAGGATTACCTCCTGCAGGGCTTTTTGTAGTTCAATAATTCGGTCGGGTTCACTGAGCTTGGACTGGTGGTTAGTTGTTTGAACGTAAAAGGTGTCCAGAGCGGCTCCTTTCTCGGTAGCAATTCTTGCGTGAATTGTGTCGAGACCGTGTCGATTGATCGTGTGCAACAAGTTGTGGAGGAGAGCGATGCGATCAATTGCTTGAATCTCTATCACGGTAAATCGTGGATCGCTCTCATTGTCAATATAGGCTCGAACCGGGAAGGGGATGGCATCGTCATTGGAATCGCGAAGAAAGTTCTCTTTCACCTTGAGGTAGGTCCCGGGGTCGTAATCCTCTTCATGGTTCAACTCGTACAGAGTTACCACTACGCTTACCTGCCGATACGTATTCTCAACGGCCTCCATGTCATCTGTGCTGACCCTGAAAACGTCAAGGGCAACTCCATCTGGGCGGGTGTAGATGTCAGCAGAAAGAATATTGATTTCATGAGCTGCGAGTGCGCAGCAAATCTTTTCAAGGAGCAGATTCCGATCTTCAGTCGCGACCGTTAGCTCTGTATAACCTTGTTCGGGATACTCTAGCCACTGGACAGCAGCTTCGAAAGGGGTGTCGGGCCGCCTCTTTCTCCGGTCCAGATATTGCCAGATCGCACGGATGTGAGTCCCTACACTTAGAGCATCACGGTAGCGGAAGTAGCGCTTGGGCATTCGTCCGAAGTGCTCGCCGATAATGTTCGCATAGCGGTTGTGCAGGTCCTTGCCGACTTTCTCTCTCAGGTTTTCCAGCTTCTCTCGAAACTCGGCATCATAGGCCTCATACCCACGTTCAAGAACGGCACGCGCTGACTTATAGAGTTGAACAAGCAGGGACTCCTTCCAGGACCCCCAGGCTTCCTCGCTTGTCCCCTTGGAGTCCGCGTAGGTGAAAAGCAGTAAAGCGTCCAAAAATCTCCGATTTTTCACGAGGCCGGAAAATTCAGCAACGACATCTGGATCATCAATGTTGCGCTTGGTGGCAAAGCGCCAGAGAGTGAGGTGATGATCGACAAGGAACATGATCAGCTGGCGCCGGCCATGGCTGATTTGGAGCCGTCTGCACACCTTACTAGCAAGGATTTGCGAGCCATCGATATGTTCACGTACATTTTCCGCTCGGCCTGAGTCGTGAAGAAGAACCGCAAGGTAGAGCGCATACGGGTCCTCAATATCAATCAGGATGTGGCGATATCGCGCCACAGCAGGATCATCGGAATCCATGAGAGAGTCGAGCTGGTCGACACATTGCAGAGTATGTTCATCCGCTGTGTAGCGATGAAAAAATTCGTGTTGGACAAGGCATTCAAGTGCGCCGAACTCAGGGAGATATCGGCCAAGAACTCCGCACCGATGCATTAATCGAAGGATCCGCGCGACCTGACCCTTTTTCTCCAAGATGGTCCGGAATGTCTGTCGGTTTTCCTCGTTGTAATTGAAGCGTCTGTCAATTCGGTGCCAATTGGCCTTGATCAGTTTCCGTAATGCAGGCGAGGGCCTGAGGTGATGTTTCTGGCAATGTAGAAACAGGCGGAGGAGACGTCCTGGTTCTTGACTGAAGATCTCCTCGGAGGTTGCAGAGAGGCGACCGTTCTCAGCTGTAAACCCATCGAGATTTTTGCTGGCAGATCCTCGGAGGAAGGGGATTCGAAAAGGGAGTCTGAAAGGGCGGAGTACCGGGGTCTCGATCTCTGCGATCTCAAAGACGCTGGCGGTATGCTGGTGAATATCTCTAGCGTGGAGGTAGTAGTCCCTCATGAGAGCCTCAATCCTGCGGAGCTTGGTCTTATGTCGATAGTGAAACTCTTCTGTGATGATTCCCTGAAACCGAAGAGTAAGGATGTCAGTGCCTTTTCCTGTATGATAGTGAAGGCAATTGCGGACGCGGTGCAGAAAATCGAAGCCTTCCTTGAGTTCGGCACAGGCATTCACGCTCAGGGTGCTACGACGCTGGAGTTCGTCGAGATCGCGAGTATTAAAGAGCGCGTCGGAGATCCAGATCAGGTTATGAAAATCTCGCATGCACCCCGGGCTTTCCTTCAAATTGGGCTCTTGGAGGAAAACCGTAGAAGAGAACTTATGGTAACGAGTCTCGATGTCGCTTTTTCTCTCCTCAAAAAAACGGAGTCGGTCTTTGATTATGCATTCCTGCCTGAACCTGTGGCTGAATTCCTTGGAAAGTGCGTCGTTACCACAGAGCAGGCGGTGATCGAATAGAGAGGTGCGGGTAATGGGATCCCTTCTGGCTTCTGTGATACACTCGTTGATGGAACGGGAGGCGTGGCCTACTTTGAACCCGAGATCAAATAAGGGGTATAGGATGCTCTCAACGAGATTTCGCTCGTTTTGGCCAAGTCGGTGAGAGGGTTGGGGTAGGAGGAAAAGGAGGTCGATGTCAGAGGAGGGGTTGAGCAGGCCCCGACCGTATCCTCCATTAGCCATAAGGCTGAGGGCAGGATCAGTGGTGCTTTGCGAACTTGCAGTCTGAAAGAGAGACCGAAGCAGGGTGTCAATGACTCCTGAGCGCAAAGCTGCTATTTCACATCCTCCGCCCCCTTGGTCGTGAATGCGGCGAATGCGGGAGTTTTCATTCTTCAGATACCGCTTATAGACTTCAAGGCGTTCGCCTGCTGCCAAGTCCGCAAGCTGATCCAGGCGGAGGAGATCGGGAACGGTTTCGGGATGCTCATCGGGCAACACGTGGTGAGGTTGCCGTAACAGACGTGAAATGGAAAGTTTCCGTGCAGATTTGAGGAGAGTTATCGAGAGGGCCGGCGCTGCAGGGTTTGAGGGGGTGCTTACTCAAGGCGGGACATGAGGTCTCGGATCCGGCCCAGATGAATTCCCTCAGGTTGGTTATCAAGGATCCACTGTAAATCAGGCTTTGCTCTGCCCGGCTGATCTATCTGCAGGCTCAGCAGGGCACGGTTGAGACGGTCCTGCGCTGAGTTTGGCTGAATTTGAACAACAATGTCGACGTAGTCGAGCGCATCGGGGAATGCTTTCTCCTCAATGGCGATGGTCTGTAGATTTCTGAGCATGCGACACACGATTTCCCGGGGCGTCGCAGTCTCCATCAGGGAAGAGTCTATCTGCATTCCTGCATCGGACAGGAGTGCGTCTGCAGTTTCCGACTTCATAACTGTTCCTCCATCGAACGAGTCGATGATAATCCGCTTTCCGTCAGATTCATAGCAGGTGGCAAAATGGCCGGGGAGGGGTAAGCCATGCATCTCTACTCCAACCAATCGGGCAAGCTCCATGAAAAGAAGGGAAAGGGTGATTGGAATGCCTTCCCGGTCATCAATTACCTCGTTGAGATAGCTATTGGAGCGGTTGTAATAGTCACTTCTGCTCCCATGAAATCCATTATTCTTGAATAGGTAGTTGCCGATGGCGCTGACCTTTTCCGGTAGGTCGGCTTTTTCTTCGATCGCCCCTGCAATTTCTGCGGCCATCCTTTCGAGTTCTGCGTGGTAGTCATTCACTCGAAGCTCTGGGTTGTCCATCTGTGCGATTAGCAGAGCCGCGTGAAACAGGCCTTGAGTTTCATCACCCTGCAGGGAAGTGATGATTTGACCTGTGATTGACCTGCGATGTATTTCCCGTGATTTCCTCTCGAGGCGATCGGCCCTAGCTCGAAGGCTCTCCACCTCACGCCTGAGAAGCGGGCGAACGAGGTCTGCATTTTTGCTTAGTCGATCGACGGTGTTTTCGTTATCGGGGTTTTTCTTCAGTCTGCTCACCTGTTTCTCGATCGCGATCACCAGTTCCTTCGGCGGCTTCTCTTCGGCGAGGTCGGGGCCGATGCGGAAGCTGCGGAAAGTGGCTTCGGTCTGGCGAAACTTAGCGAGACCGGCATGGCCGCCTCGAAGGATATTGTCATCGATCTGGATTACTTTTTTTCCGTTTACGAAGCAGGAGATGGTCTTCTCCTCGATGCGGACACGAAGGCGATTCCATTCTCCGGGCTGGTAAGCGTCACTTTTCAGTTGCTTGAGTATATTCCAGCTAAAGACATCAGGGCCGTCGAAGCGAGTAAGGCGCAGGCTGCCGCTACTTGGGTAGAATCCATAGTGGCGGTTTCCTCCGTCTGATTCAAAGACGAGTCCTGCCGCGCCGGACTCGTCATCAAGCTTCGCCTCGACAGATATCTCGTAAGGGAGACCAGGAGCTTCGCGCTGTGATAGACAGAGGCTGCGACCGCCAAACCCATCACCCGGGCTGCTCACGGTGATTCTTCCCGCTCGCTGTTTCCAGTTTGCGCCCATCAGGATTCGCCACCGGTTGGGGTCTAAGCTGCCAATTGTAAGCCATTTCTCCATGGGGACAGAATTGGGGTTGGCGAGTAGACGGTGGAGGGCTCCCACGGGAACAGCAAAGCCCAGGTTGTCAGTCACGGCCGATTTCATGGTTAGCAAGCCATGAACCTCGCCTTGGCGGTCGAGGAGGGGGCCTCCGCTATTGCCAGGTTCAACGGGGATTGCGACTTGGAGGAGCGCGCGTCCATCAAAGTCGCGGAGGGCTGAAATGACACCTTTCACGACACTGAATTCAAGGCCGTGAGGAGCACCTATCGCAACAATCTCCGCGCCCTGAGAGATGGTGTCTGCCGGCGCAAGTCTAAGAGGTTCTGCGGTCTTGCCGCTGAGGTCGATCTGAAGGATAGCTAAATCCAGTTTTGCATCCCAAGCGTGGATGGAAGTGACCTTGTGCTCCGATCCGTCGTCGAAATGAACAGTCAGGGGTCTGGATTCACCGATGACATGCGCGCAGGTGGCAATCAGTCCGCTTTCCGAAATAACAAAGCCGCTTCCTGTTCCGCCCTCGCCTCCGGCTCGACCTCCGTGGCGGATGACCACTGCGGAGCGGCGGGAGAGTTTGGCAATCTGCTCTACGGACTGAGGTCTGCTCTCTGAAGCAGTGGTTTGTTGCGTCTGCTCCTCTGGGGCCTCAAAGAGGACTTTACTGCTGGGCGCGGGAACCTGCTCGGCGCCGAGGACGACGGCCGACGTAAGCCAGAGAAGAAAGGAAAGGGATCTGGGCACCCCTGAGCGTAGCGTGACTGATGATTGGGGGCTATCGTGAAAATCCTAAAAGAGGCGGGTGTGATTTGCCGGCGATGAGCTGAGGGGGCTCTCACGGTTCGCTTTCTGCTCAGTTCAGCTAGAGAATACAGGTGGGAGCATGATCGTGAGTTGTTTCCGTGTCTTAAGGTTTTCCTAGTAGCAGATTAATGAAGTGATTGGCTTCGTGCCAAGTTTGCTGCGGCCGTCGAGGAATGTGAGCTCAATGAGAAATGATACGCCGACGATATGGGCCCCCAGTCCATCTAGCAGTTTGAGAGCCGCTTCTGCAGTGCCACCGGTAGCAAGTAGATCGTCGATCAGTAGGACGTTCTCTCCAGGCTTAATGGCATCTTCGTGAATTTCGACGATTGCCTCGCCGTATTCCAGTTCGTATGCCGCTTCACGAGTAGTTGAGGGGAGTTTTCCCTTTTTCCGAATTGGGATAAATCCTGCATTGAGACGATCGGCCACCGCTGCAGCGAAAATAAAACCTCGGGCATCAATACCAACGACCTTGTCTACTGTTGCATCACCTGCAGTTTCGGCCAGTAACTTTATGGAGTCCTGAAAGAGGGCGCTATCACTGAGGATCGGGGTAATGTCCTTGAAGACGATCCCGGGCTTAGGAAAATCGTGAACGTCACGAACAGCTGCACGGAGGTGGTTGGACTGGTCCATGTGATTGCCTAACTCCTCGCAGGCGGTTGGGACAGAACAATTCACCGGCTTCTGGAGTGTATCGAGGGAGTGATTCGAATGGGTGATTCGAATGGGTGGTGAGCGCATTCGGGAGTTTGATCGTATCTCTTCTCATCACTGGCAGGATGGGCCGCGGGCTACCTGAAGGTGGTCGCGAGATCACTGGACTGAATATAAATAGCCCGGAAGAAATGAACTTTCCCTTGCATCAGGGGATGGCGGAGAGCATGGAAAGGCCATGGCGCAATGGCTTTTGATTGTGGCAACTGTGCTCGTCGTGCTTGGCGGGGTATGGGGGGCGACTGCTTTTCGACCCGGAGGGAGAAATATTGGGACTCTCTCCTGTATGGTTCTCGCATTTATCTGCCAGATGGGAGTTCTTGGTATTCGCGGTGAGCTGCGAGGAAAGTGTCCTCTGGGAGACTATGGGGAAATCCTCGCGTTTCTCGCCTGGGCGCTTGTCCTCTTCTACCTAGTAGTTGGACCAGCCTACCGGCTCTCGCTTCTGGGTCTTTTTACTGCACCTGTTGTTGCTATTTTTCAGGTGGTCGCAGTTTTGCCCGGAGTGATGGACCGTGACCCGGTGGCAGTTGTTGAGGTTGATCCCTGGGGTGAGGCTCACGCAGCGTTTTCCGTGTTGTCCTACGGAGCTTTCGCGCTGGCGGCAATCGCCGCCCTCATGTTTCTCGTTCTGAATAAGAAGCTCAAGGATCAACAACTGGGCTCGTCGCTCTTTCGGAAGCTCCCTCCCGCTCGATCGCTGCTGGATTCAATAGTTCGTCTCACCTCGATAGGGGCCGGAATCCTTACTATCGGAATTATCTCTGCCTTCCTGATGGAACGAGACAACGCTTTTGATTCACACCTCGTTGCCGCGATCGCGACTTGGTTGGCCTATCTGGCGGTGGTCTTCATGTACTTCTGGCGCGGGATCACTCCTCGGCGGCTGTCGAGTAGCGTGATCATTGTGTTTATTCTCTCTCTTCTTGTTTTCGCGTTCGTCTAGAGCAATGGGTATCCTCTGTCTTGGTCTGAATCACCAGACGGCTCCCGTAGAGATACGGGAGATTTTCGCGGTGTCCGAGAGTCTTCTTGGAGAGCACGCGGGGCGATTATGTGAAGTCGAAGGGGTCGAAGAAAGTGTCGTTCTCTCGACCTGTAATCGAACTGAGTACTATGCAGCAGCAGTAGATTGTGGGGCCGCTAGCAATCATCTCCGCGAGTTTCTGCAGTCGCAGGCAGGCAGTCGTCTTAGGGTGGAGCATCTCTACGAAAAGCAGCAGTTGGAGGCTGCCAGGCATCTCTGCCGTGTCGTTTCAGGGATTGACTCGATGGTTCTTGGGGAGACCGAGATTTTTGGGCAGGTGAAGAAGGCCTACCAGGCTGCCTTGGAGAGGGGAAGTACTGCCAGGAGTCTGAATCAGCTATTCCAGAAGGCTTTCGGGGTTGGGAAAAAGGTGCGAACAAACACGAGTATTCAGCAGGGACAGACCTCGGTAGGGAGTGTCGCGGTGGACCTCGCCGAAAAGATATTTGGTCATTTGCGAGATAGTAAGGTGATGGTGATCGGGGCAGGTGAAATAAGCCGTATGACTGCCCAAAGTCTCCTTTCGAGGGGCGCTCGCAGTATTTTTGTGACCAATCGATCGTATGAAAGGGCAGAGGAACTGGCCAGTGATCTCAACGGGGAATCGGTTCGTTTTGATCAATGGCATGAGGTTCTGCAGGAGGTGGATGTTGTCATATCTTCGACTGGTGCACCTCATGCTGTAATGAAGCGTGAGCACGTTGAGGCTGTACGTCGTAAGCGCCGCTACCGGCCTCTCTTCGCGATCGACATAGCGGTGCCGCGGGATATCGAGGTAGAAGTCGGTGACATTGAAGAAGTCTACTTGTACGATATCGACGCTTTGAAGGAAATCGCCATGGAAGGTAAGGGGCACCGTGCTGATCAGATCAAGTTGTGTGAGAGGATTATTGACCAGGAACTGATTGAGAGTGGATTATTTGGATCGTGAAGGAGGCCTCGGAAGTGAAATCGATCATTCTTGGCACACGGGGTAGCGCCCTTGCGCTGGCTCAGGTAGAGATGGCAGAGAGTGCCCTGCGGGCTGTGTTTCCGGATCTCGATATAGAGAGGAGGGTCATCAAGACGACCGGAGACCGTCGCACCGATATCCCCCTTAGTGAAGTTGCTCGAGCTGCCGATATGGACAAGGGTGTGTTCACCAAGGAGTTGGAAGTGTCCTTACAGAATGGCGAGATTGATATTGCAGTGCACAGCTTGAAGGATATGCCGAGCCTGCTGGATGAGGAGTTTTCAATTGCGGCGGTTCTCCCCCGCGCTTCCCGGAAGGATGTTCTTATTGGAAAAGAATCTGGAGGCTTGGAGGGCTTGCGGCGCGGGGCGAAGGTGGCAACTAGTTCGGTCCGGCGTCGACGACTACTGGAATCAATGAGGCCAGATCTCGAGGTCGTTGACATTCGGGGAAACGTGCCAACAAGGATTCGTAAGTTGCGCGAATCAGAAGAACTTGAGGGGCTCCTTCTGGCCAAGGCTGGATTGTGCAGGCTTGAGCTTCTGCACGATGGAGTGGTGGAGAGTGGAGGT
>TARA_B100001057_G_scaffold185401_2_pt1 | contig 10660 bp, 9 predicted proteins | sample TARA_B100001057 | Tara Oceans TARA_B100001057 (sample SAMEA2621839) | marine metagenome | biome: marine biome (ENVO:00000447); feature: surface water layer (ENVO:00002042); material: "saline water (ENVO:00002010), including plankton (ENVO:xxxxxxxx)" | depth 5 m | reverse complement strand
TCGACGGGTAACTGTCGCCGGGGTTCGAATCCCCGTCTCTCCGCAAACTTATGTTTTCAATTGAAATTGATAAAAATATAATTACTGACGTCACTTTTGAAAGTGTTAACCTATTATATCCTCACGAAAAAATCATTAATAAAAAAAAGAATTTTCTAAAAGAAAAGTTCATGAATAATTATGGACTTTTTTTTATCTCATCAATAATTATATGTAATCAGTCAGGATTAATTATTGATGGTCACCACAGATATAATGCATTGAAAGAACTTGGACACATTAAAATACCTGTTACAAAAGTTAATTACAAGTCAAAAAAAATAAAGACATCAAAAAGCAACGATATTTGCAAAAATTTGATAATTGAAAAGGCTATTTTGAAGGACTTATTTAATCCAAAATCAACCAGTCATTTAATTTTCTGTGAAAGAAATAAGCAATGGTTTCCCATAACCTTAATTTCTTCTTTATTTCAAGTTAAACTATGATTTTTAAATTACACTTTTTAAAGTTTTGATTTTATTGAATTTTGGTCTCCAGTTCAAATCTTTTCTAATTTGTTCATCATCAATTTTTCTTGGCCAAGAATCAGCAATTTTTTGTCTGAAATCTGGTTGAAAATCGACTTCTAATTTATATCCCATTTCGCAAATTAAATTTTTCCATTCATTGGGTGTTGTTTCGAATGAACTAATATTGTAAGAGTCATTAATGTTAATATTTTTTCGTGGAACACTCATTAATTTAACTGACGCATCAACTGCATCGTTCACGTGCATCATTGGAAGGAGAGTATTCGGCGATAAAGGACAAATATATTTTTTTTTACTTTTTATATTATTAATCATTTCAACAATAAAATCTGTTGTTCCTCCACCTGGGGTTGATGAAGAAACAATTCCGGGGAATCTTATAGATCTAATATCAAGTAAGCCATTAATATTGAAATAGTTAATTACTTTTTCACATGATAATTTGGATGCGCCATATATAGTGGTTGGATTCTTTACAACATCTTGTTTTACGTAACCGAGATTTGATTCTTTTGAAAAGACTGCAATTGAACTTGGCCAAAAAATTTTTTTTACACTAGATCTAATTGAAGCTTTTACAATATTTAAAAAACAATTAGTATTTAACTGAAATGATTTTAAAGGATATTTTTCTGCCTTTGCAGAAAGGATTGATGCAAAATTATATATTTCATCGACATGATATTTATCAATAAACTTGCGCACTTTTGTTTCATTCAACGCATCTAAAAATTTTAAATCATATTTTTTTACCAATTCACGAGAAACGTTAATATCAGTGGATATTACATTATTATTTTCTGCTAGTTTCTCTATAAAAAATTGTCCTAACTGACCTGAAGCACCCGTAATTAAGATATTTTTTTTCAAAAAAAATTAAATTTGTATTTTAATATAATAAAAATGTACGAATCTTTAAAAAATAGACTAATCTCTGAACTAGATGATATTAAAAAATCTGGAAGATATAAGAACGAGAGACAAATTGAATCACCACAATGCACTAAGATTAAAACTAAACAAAAAAATAGTGTGATTAATTTTTGTGCTAATAATTACCTAGGATTAGCAGCTAATAAAGAAATCCAAAATGCAGCAAAACAGACCATTGAAAGTCATGGTTTTGGGTTAGCTTCCGTAAGGTTTATTTGTGGAACACAAGATATTCATAAAAAACTCGAAAATGAAATTTCAAATTTTTTGGGGACAGAAGATACCATTCTATATGCGGCTGCATTTGATGCCAACGGTGGTCTCTTTGAGCCTTTATTTGATAGTAGAGATGCCATAGTCAGCGACTCATTAAACCATGCATCTTTAATTGATGGAATTCGACTATGCAAAGCAGAAAGATTTAGATATAAAAATAATGACATGATTGATTTAGAAAAACAGTTAAAATTAACTAAAAACTTTAGATCGAGAGTGATTGTTACAGATGGTGTTTTCTCAATGGATGGTACAATTGCACAACTTGATAACATTTACAAATTAGCTAAAAAGTATAATAGCTTAATTTTTGTTGATGACTGTCACGCGACGGGTTTTATTGGAAAAAATGGAAGAGGAAGCCATGAGTATAATGATGTTTTAGGAAAGATTGATATTATAACTGGAACTCTTGGTAAAGCATTAGGTGGCGGTAGCGGTGGTTTTAGCTCAGGAAAAAAAGAAATTATTGAGTTGTTGAGACAAAAATCGAGACCTTATCTTTTTTCAAATACATTGGCACCAAGCATTGTTGGCGCATCAATTAAAGCCCTCGAGATTATAAAGAAGGACAGTAGTTTAATTAAAAAATTAAAAGAGAACACAATCTATTTCCGCAATAAGATATCAAAGATTGGTTTTGAAATTAAAGGAAAAAATCATCCGATAGTACCAATAATGATTTACGATGACATTAAAGCAAAGAAAATTGCCGATTATTTATATGAAAATGACATTTACGTAGTCAGCTTTTCATACCCCGTAGTCCCAAAAGGTTTATCAAGAATTAGAATACAAATATCTTCCGCACATACTAAAATTGAGATGGACAAGGCACTGAAATTATTAAAGGAAGCAGGTCTAAAATTTGGAGTTTTAAATTAAGTATATTCATATTTTAAACTTAAACTTCCACTTATTTGCTCTTTCAGCTATCTCTGTATGTCTCATGGGGTCATTATTACCTCCGCAAATAATACACATTACATTTTTGTTTTTAATTTTACTTTTAAGTTTTCGTAGAGCAGCAACCGACATTGCTCCTGCAGGCTCTGCATTAATTTTCTCGTTTTTTAAAAGAGACATCATGTTGTAACATATTTCACCTTCGTCGACAACTACAATCTCATCTAAATAATTTTTACAGAAATTATAAGTTATTTCACCAACCTCTTTCACAACTGCACCATCAACAAAATTATCAACATTATCTAATTGTATTAATTTACTCTGTTCAATTGATTTTTTCATAGTAGGAGCACCGCTTACTTGAACACCAACTATTACAGTTGATTTTGATAATTGTTTAAAAACATTAATTGCTCCTGACAATAATCCACCTCCACCAATTGGAACAAATAAATAATCTATTTTAAAATCTATTTGATTTATCATCTCCAAAAATAATGTTGCTTGTCCCTCAATGATTTTTAAATCATTATATGGATGAACAAAAGTCTTGTTATAGTTTTTACAATACAACTCAGCTTCGTAATATGCATCGGCAAAGCTTTTTCCATGTAAATTGATTTCAATAAAATTTTTTCCAAAATATTTGACACGTTCAATTTTTAGTTTTGGAGTTGTTTCAGGCATAAAAACTGTTCCATTGTATTTTAAAGTACTACATGATAATGCAAAACCTTGAGCATGATTTCCAGCACTTGCACAAACCAATCCGTATTTTAAATCAGATTTATCAAGTGATAAAATTTTATTGTGGGCACCTCTAATTTTAAATGATTTTACAGTTTGTTTATCTTCTCTTTTGTAAAAAATATTTGAGTCAAATAACTTTGAGAAGTAATTTGATTTTTGACACTCTGTTGTCCTAACTAAAGCTGAAATCTTTTCTGCTGCTTCTGCAATTTTGTTAATTTCGATTAATCGCATAGAAATGTTAATTTAGCAATATTCATCGTAAAGGTCATCATTTATAGTTATAAATAAATTACAAGATTTAAACCAATAAATTATTTTGATAATTTCATTAATTATTTTCTTTTTTTTAATAGTTTTTTTTGAATTCTATTTCTATGTAGGGATTAAAAATGTATTAAATAGAAAATATAGATTAATTTATATTTTTTCTTTTACTTCGCTTTACGTTTTTTTTATTATTTACTCTTTTACATTCGAAATCAGCTCAAGTTCAAAATTTTTCTCATATTACTTGACATTAATTTTTCTCTTCCTAATATCCAAAATAATAACCTTGCCTATAATATTAATTGAAGATCTGATTCGTTTTTTTAATTTTTTAATGTCAAAAATCAAAATGGATAGAAAAATTAATCTAAAGCGACGTGCTGTCATAAGTAAATTAACTTTGATACTTGCATCAATTCCGCTACCAATCGCATTAGATGGCGTTTTATTTGGAAGATATAGATATCGAATAATAAACCATGAAATATACTTCAAAAATTTACCGGAAAAGTTTGATGGTTACAAGCTTACACAGGTTTCTGATTTTCATTGTGGAAGTTTGGAGAATAAAGACATGGTTGAAAAGGCAATTAGAATGATCAATGGTGAAAAGCCTGATTTAATTCTTTTTACAGGTGATTTTGTCAATAATAAGTATAACGAAATTGAACCATGGGTTGAATCTTTTTCAAAATTAAAAGCCAAAGATGAAATGATCTCTGTCCTTGGAAATCATGATTATGGTGATTATCAAAGATGGTCAAGCAAGAAAGAAAAAGAAGAAAACTTTAAAAATCTGTTAGAAATACAAAAAAAAATTGGCTTTAAGGTATTAATGAATGAACACAAATATATTGTAAAGGATGATCAAAAAATAGCTATCATTGGAGTCGAGAATTGGGGTGCAAGATTTAATCAATTGGGTGATATTGAAAAGTCCATAAAAAATGTCTCAGACAAAGATTTTAAGATTGTTATGTCTCATGACCCAACACATTGGGAAAAAATTCTAAAGGACCATCCAAAACAATTTGACTTAACACTTTCAGGCCATACCCATGGTATGCAATTCGGAATAGAAGTTCCAGGTTATATTAAATGGAGTCCTGTCCAGTGGGCATATAAATATTGGGCTGGGTTATATAATCATGGAGAGAAATATCTAAATGTGAATAGGGGTTTTGGTGTACTTGCTTTCCCAGGGAGAGTTGGAATATGGCCTGAAATAACAACTATTACTCTAAAAAGATCAGTCTAAATACGTAAAATCAGTCTCTTTATTCTTAAGTGCCTTTTTTAGTAACTCCACAGCCTTTTTTGGATTCAAATTGGAATCATAGATGTATTTATACTCATGATTTTCAGGTCCATTCTTATCATATACCCCCCAAGTATTAAAAGTAACAACACCATTACTTCTTTTTGCAATAAGAGCCTTTAAAATATTTGCATAACCATTACCGTGACGATTATATTCTGCATTATTAGGAGGGTTACTTGTCATTCTGTAGTCGATTTCTGTGATGTGAAAATCTAAATCATTTTCGTGGGCCCAATCAATAATTGATAAAAGATAGTTTATTTGAGATTGATTTAAAGATAAAACAACATTATCCCTCAAATGACCCTGCCATCCTAAACCATCAACTCGAAGACCTTTATTTTTTAAATATAAAATGGTTTCTTTTACCTTATCCCACATGGCAGGCTGCATACCAGCATGTTGATTGAATACTAAACTCACATCTGGGGCATATTGGTCCGCTATCTGAAAGGCTTTAATTATGTACAAAGGAATACCATCATCATTTTTACCAATCTGTGTCCATGGATTTTCCCACTGATTGGTTCCATTTTTTTTATCTGTCCAATTACCATTCGAATCAATAGTTTCATTGACGACATCCATCCACAAAACATTACTGTTTCCATTAACTCTTTTACAAAGCTCAGTTAAAAATTCCTCATATACTTGAGTTAATTCTTCAACTGTTCTTGAATCAGTTTTAGCCCAGGTTGAAGATTGAGGGCCAATAGGTCCATGAACTCTAATCTTAATATTATTATTGTCTGCGAAAACCAAAAAATCATCTACTCTTTGCCAATTCCATTCATCTGGCTCAGGATGTACAATTGATTGTTTGAAAGAGTTTTCTGGCGTTGTATAATCAAATTCATTTAAGAACAGCTGTTGAACATTAGTGTCTAATTGATACCAATTTAATGTAGCACCAAAAGCGAATTTCTCAGTATCATAATTTTCATTAACAAGATTTTTAAATGGTTCCTGGATTGTTGGATTGTTGTTGTTGTTGTTGTTGTTGTTGTCAATAATTGTTTCTGAGCCATCATCTCCACCTGAACATGAAAGGGCAAAAACTACAACTATTAAACTTAAAATTCTTTGTATCATTATTTTTCAAAAATTAAATTGATGCTTTTATTCATTAAAGATTTTTTTATAGCATATAATGATTGTTTGGGATTACCAAGTTGATCATATAAACTTAAAATATTTTTTGGAAAATCTCCTGGCCCCTTTCTATCAAATAAACCCCAAATGTTTAATGTGACTACACCATTATTTTTTTTTGATATTAATGTGTTAACTATATTATTATATGAAAGAACCTGTCTTTTTTGAACTGATAAAGATTTAGGGTTTTCATTGTTTAACCAATAATTGAGTTCAGTGACATGAAACTCCATTGAATTAGCGTGTGTCCAGTCAATTAAGTATGAAAGATAGTTTAAATCCTCCTTTACCAAACCCACCCCATCTTTATCACGCAAATGAGCCTGCCAGCCTATACCATCAACTCTCAAACCAATATTTTTAAGATATGAGATGGTTTCCATTACTTTTTCCCACATTTTTTTTTCCATTCCACCATTGTGATTATAAACTAGTTTTATATTTGGTGCATACTTGTTAGCAATCTCAAAAGCTTTGATAATATATATTGGAAAGCCATCATCATTCAAACCAATTTGAGTCCATGGATTTTCCCATGCAGAATCACCAGATTTTTCCTTAAACCAATCACCATTTCTCAGTACAGTTTCATTTACAACATCCATCCATTTAACAGTTTTTTCATCGTTTAATCTAATACACAGCTCTGTAAAAAATTCTTGCATATTTTTGAGTAACTCTTCCTTTGTTCGATTATCATTTTTAGCCCACTTTGATGCTTGTGGACTCACTGGTCCATGAATTCTAAGTATTAAATTATTTTTCTCTGCAAAATCAATAAAGTCATCATATTTTTTCCAATTCCAAACACCAGGGCGAGGATGTATCGCTGTTTGCTTGAAAGAGTTTGCAGGTGTTAGATAGGTAAATTCACTAAGAAAAAGATCGGTAACACTAGGTTTTGAAAGCATATCGTGACCAATGGTAGCACCGACAAAAAAAGATTCAGGATCATATTCTTTATTAATTAAAATATTTTTTATTGAATTTTTACTTTGAGTAAAAATTAAATTAGTTGTAAGTAAAAAGAAAAATAAAAATCTCATTTGTTAAAAGAAAACTGGGGAGAAAAATACACAAATTCCTATTACTATAAGTACAAGAACAAATGAAAGCACTATATCAACGTTTGAATAGTCCTTCTCTTTGTTTATCTTCAAGTGAGCAGGAATAGTTCCAAATGATAGACCCTTGATTCTTTCATAATTAGGTTCTGCTGTCATCATTGTGACCGTGATACATAAAGCTACTGAAAATGCAAACATCCATATTGCCATGTAGGAAAAGTTAATAGTTGCGAATAAAAATAGAAATCCATCAACAGAGACACCCGAGGCAATTTCAGGTTGATAATAAATTTCTGAACCAAGCCTTAAAATAAGTAAAAATAGTCCTGCAAACAATGTAACAATTGAAGCCTGTGCATTGACTCTTTTCCAAATTATTCCTAATAAAAATACGGTTGTTACAGGTGGCGCAATATATGCCTGAACGTTTTGCAAGTACTGATACATAACTCCACCGCCAATTTTTTCCATAATTGGAATCCATAGAATTCCAAGCACAACTATAACAACAGTTGCAACTTTACCAACGTTAACTAAAAATTTTTCTGATTTATTTGGACTGATTTTTTTATAAATATCTATTGTGAATATAGTTGAGCATGAGTTAAAAACAGATGCCAAAGAACTCATTAAAGCAGCCATTAACCCGCCTGCAACCAATCCTTTTAAACCAACAGGCAATAGGGTAGTTACAAGCATTGGAAATGCTCTATCTGCTTTTTGAACTCCGTTTGCATCCATTACATTAAAAACCTCTGGGTTTTGAATTGTCAGTGCAAATGCAATAATACCAGGAACTAAAAAAATCAAGATAGGTAATAGTTTAAGATAAGCTCCAAATATTGCTCCTCTCCTACCTATGGTGATATTGTTAGCAGCTAAAGTTCTTTGAACAATATATTGGTCTGTACACCAATACCATATTCCAACAATAGTTCCACCAAATAATAGTCCGGCCCAAGGAAAATCAGGATCATCCCAGGGTCTCCACATATTAAAGTGCTCAGGACTGGCTTGAGTTACAGTCTCAGTCAATTGAGTCCAACCACCTACTTCTTGAAAACCAAGGTATGTAATAATTACAGATCCTACGATTAAAACAACAGTTTGTAATGTCTCTGTGTATACAACAGCTCTTAATCCACCTAATATGGTATAAGCACCAGTAAAAATGACAATTCCAATTGCACCCACCCAAAAATCAATATTTAATAGTTCTGAGACTACAATACCACCAGCATATATTGTTACGGAAACTTTTGTTAGAACATATGCAAACAGAGAAAAAACTGATAGGAACCACCTCGATCTACTATCAAATCTTTTCTCAAGAAACTCTGGCATTGTAAAGGCGCCACTTCTTATATAGAATGGTAAAAAAAGCCAACCTAAAAGCAAAACAATCCATGCGTGAAGTTCGTAGTGTGCAAGAGGGGTTCCAGACGAAAAACCTGTTCCAGCAAGTCCAACTACGTGCTCTGAACCAATATTCGATGCAAAAATTGATGCACCAATTACAAACCATCCAACATTTCTTCCAGCAAGAAAATAATCCTCAGTATTTTTATTTTTTTGTAATGCGACCCAAACAGCAACACCAACTAAAATTGCAAAATATAAACCTAAAACTACCCAGTCAAGGCTTTCAAAAATTGTTTTTGATTCTTCCATTTAATTTATTTTATGTAGTTAAACAATATGTTTTCAATTAACTCTTGTTTTGCACTTGTAAGCTTTAACTTACCATTGCTTTTAGCCAATTTATATAAATCCTCTAAAACTAATTTACCATCCTCAAAACTTTTTCCGTTACCAGAATCAAAGCTTTTATATCTACTCTTCAACATCTCAGAGATAGGTGAATTTTTAAGTAAATTATCTGCTATAATTAAAGCTCTTGCAAAAGTATCCGCTCCTCCGATGTGGGCAATAAATAAATCCTCTAAATCAGTAGAATTCCTACGTAATTTGGCATCAAAATTTACACCTCCCCCCTGAAGACCTCCAGCATTTAAAAAAACAAGCATAGCCTCAGTAGTTTCTTGAATATTGATTGGAAATTGATCAGTATCCCAACCATTTTGATAATCACCTCTGTTGGCGTCAATACTTCCTAGCATTCCAGATTTTGCAGCAACAGTTAATTCATGTTGGAAGGTGTGCTGAGCCAAGGTAGCGTGATTGACCTCAATATTAATCTTAAAATCCTTTTCTAAGCCATAATCTTTTAAAAACCCTATTGATGTTGCAGTATCAAAGTCGTATTGATGTTTGGATGGTTCCATAGGTTTAGGTTCAATGAAAAATGTACCCTTAAATCCCTTAGATCTAGCATAGTCACGGCACATTTTTAGAAATTGAGCCATATGATCTAATTCCCTACTCATATCTGTGTTTAACAATGACATATATCCCTCTCGACCTCCCCAAAAAACATAATTTTCACCATCTAGTGCAATAGTAGCATCTAAAGCCAACTTAACCTGTGCTCCAGCTCTTGCTACAACGTCGAAGTCAGGGTTAGTGGCAGCACCATTCATATAGTGAGGATTTGAAAAACAATTGGCAGTTCCCCAAAGTAATTTTATTCCAGATTTTTTCTTTTTCTCTTTAATGTATTCTGTGATAAAATTTAATCTCTCTTCAGATTCTGATAGAGTGTCTGCTTCCTTAATCAAGTCATAGTCATGAAAACAAAAGTAATCAAACCCCATTTTGGAAATAAACTCAAACGCTGCATCAGCCTTGTCTTTAGCAGCTTGTAAAGGATCGCTTGATTGATCCCAAGGAAAGGTTTGGGTTCCAGCACCAAATGGATCTGCTCCTACTCCACAGAACGAATGCCAATATGCTACAGCAAATTTAAAATGTTCTTTTAAAGTTTTTCCTGCAACAACCAATTCTGGATTGTAATATTTAAATGCTAGTGGATTATCTGATTCTGGGCCTTCATAATTAATTTGATCTACTCCTTTAAAAAATTCCTTGTTACCTATTAATGCCATAATTATTGATTAATTAGATTGTTTAAATTAAGTTTCCAACTTTCATATGAATCTTGATATTGTTGCTTGTTTTTAGAAGGAACATAGCTCTTAATATAGTCATTATTAGAGATATTATTTGAAAATGATTCAAAATTATTTTCATCTAAACTAACAACTCTTGCAGCACCGTAAGCGCCAGTCACATCATGAATTTCAATTTCTTTATCTAAGAGTGTTGATATTGTATTTGAGAAAATTTCTGATCTAAAAAGATTATCATTACCTGACCTAATAAGCTTTGGTTCGAAATTATCATTCATAAGAATTTCCATACCATATACAAAAGAAAAAGCAATACCCTCCAAACTTGATCTGCACATATGATCTGAGTTGTGAATATTTAAATTTAAATTTGAAATTTGTGTGCCAATATTTTTGTTTTCAAAAATTCTTTCAGCG
>TARA_B100001057_G_scaffold473325_2_pt1 | contig 10662 bp, 13 predicted proteins | sample TARA_B100001057 | Tara Oceans TARA_B100001057 (sample SAMEA2621839) | marine metagenome | biome: marine biome (ENVO:00000447); feature: surface water layer (ENVO:00002042); material: "saline water (ENVO:00002010), including plankton (ENVO:xxxxxxxx)" | depth 5 m | reverse complement strand
CTTTGTTGGATGAAAACCAACTGTCCTAACCGATAGACGATGGGACCCTTTTTTTGAAAGTCTTATTAACAGAAATATGAACGATAATAAACTCTGCATTTAATTACTTTTTTTACTCATTTGGGTATAATTTTCCAGTATATTCTTCAAAAATTCTAAAGATAAACTCCCTTTTTATTTTTTTACTGCTTTTTTAAAAATGTTAACTTTAATTAATCTTTTTTTAAATGTATTTGCCTGTAGATAGCTATTATATTTATTTTTAACATCTTCAAGTTCATCTAAATACAAAGCATGGTCATCGTCAGGATATACTTTTTGTTTGTCTCTTAAAGGTTTGCAATATAAAAAAATAACTTTTGGTTTATATGCCGACAAAACATTTAAACTATCTATATCGTTGTTATGATTACTATAACCAACATCTAGCTTAAATTTCTCTCTAAGATAATTGATATTAGGAAAATTCAACTCAGACACATTGTATGTCATTGGAGTGTGTAAAAGAGTTAAATTTTTTTTATTTTTAAAAGCCTTTAAACACTTTCTAATATTTATTATTTTTGATTTAAAACCAGTTGAAATATATATAGGTTTATTTTTTTTTCTTAATTCTTTAATTAATTTGTAATTATTAATACTCAAGCTCATAAGTTTGTAGAAATCAAAGTTTAGTGTTTGATGTTTTTTAAAAGTTTTTATATCACAAACTGATAGACCAACTTTCTTTTTATTTTCATGACAGGACTTAATTAAATTTTTGTAAAACTTCGAGGAGAGCTCAAAGTCCATACCTTTTTTAATAAAATCATCATAGATTTTTCTTGTGTGAAGCATAAAAGACAAATTGCTAAAAGAAGATTTATTAAAATAATTAACAATCTTTTTAGCTAATTTTTCACTTCCAAAATGATTTATACCTGCTTCTATGAAAAACATTTTTAGATTTTAATATCTTTATTTTTTAACAGAAATATCATCGATAATAAACTCCACATTTGATTGTCCTCTCCACTCGTTAAGTGACAATTTTCCAGCAATATTAAATGATTTATTATTTTTTTTCAGGAGATATGCTCCAAGATCATTATCTAAAGCGTTGAATGCTATAGATTTAATTGTAGACCCATCTTTGCCTATTAGATTTGATTTTATGTGCTTTTCACCAACAATCTTTCCATTAAGTGTTCGTAAATCTTCGATTGCAAATTTTGGCTCAGGATTTCCAGATCCGAATGGTGATAATACAGAAACTTTATTATAAAATTCAAAATTCACAGCCGAGGGTGAAATTACACTGTCTAACAACAGCGGTCTTTCATCTGATAAATTATTATTAATATTTTGAAATTTATTTATTACAAAGCTTTTAAATCTTTCTATATTTTTTTTTTGTATAGAAAAACCACCAGCCATTTTATGCCCACCTCCTTTGAGTAGTATATTTTCTTGAACTGCTGATAGTATCACTGAACCAATATCAAAACCTACTATAGATCTTGCAGAGGCTTTACCTATGTCAATATCTATAGAAATTATTATAACAGGTTTATTAAACTTATCTTTTAATCTTGAAGCGACAATACCAATAATTCCTTCGTGCCATTTGGTTCCACTTAAGATTAAAACAGGATCATTTAAATGATTTTTTGCTTCATTTAAAATTTTTTGCAAAAGATCTTTTTCAAGGATTTGTCTTTCTTTGTTAAAACTATCCAATTCTGATGCGATTTTAAACATATTTTTAGGATCTTTACCCAATAGTAAATTTGCTCCATGTGATGATCTGCCAACCCTTCCTCCTGCATTAATTCTTGGACCCAGTAAATATCCAAGATGATAAATTGAAGGACTGGAGTCAATTTTACATATATCTAGCAAAGTTTTTAGGCCTAAATTTTTTTTAGATTTAATTACCTTTAAACCTTGTTTAACCAATGCTCTATTTAGACCCACCAATGGAACGACGTCGCAAACTGTTCCTAATGAAACTAAATCTAGATAATTTATTAAATTTGGTTCTTTAATTTTATTTTTATTAAACCATTTAATTGATCTTAATTCTCTATTCATTGAAACAAGAAACATAAAAGAAACACCTGCTGCACACAAATATTGTAATTTCGATTCATCATCTATACGATTAGGATTAATTATTGAAAACGCATTTGGTAATTTAATCTCAGATTGATGATGATCAATAACAATAACATCTACATTTTTTTCTTTTGCGTAATTAATCGCCTCAAAAGAAAGGGTTCCGCAATCTACAGTAAAAATTATTTTAACATTTTTTTTTATTAATTCCTTGAAGCTTTTAATTGTGGGTCCATATCCTTCTTTTCTACGATCAGGTATATAAATTTCATAATTCATGTTTAATTTTGAAAAATAGTTTCCCAATAAAGCAGTAGAAGCTGCGCCATCAACATCGTAATCGCCAAAGATTGCCAATTTTTCATTATTTGAAATAGCTTTGACTGTTCTTAAAGTTGATTTATCCATATCTATTAAATTGTTCGGATTTGGCAAAAAATTTTTAATTGACGGATTCAAAAATGAGTCAACCTCTTCTTTTTTTATATTTCTTATTGATAAAAGCTTAGAAGTTATTTCATCTAAATAAAAATTTTCTTTAAAAAAAGATAAATTTTCTTGATTATATTTTTTTAGTATCCAATTTTTTCCACTTATAGAAAGTGATCTCATTTCTTGTGAATATTAGTAACAGACTCAATTATATTGTGGCTTTTATGGAGTGCAAACGTATTAACTTTAAATTCGTTACCTAAATCCTCTACACCCTGAGCTAAATCACCTGTAGTTACTCCCGTAGCACAAAAAATTACATCTCCCTTGACCATATCTTTAATGTTATATTTTTTTTCAAAATTAGTGACACCTAACTTTTTGGCTCTGACTTTTTCTTCACTGTCTAAAACTAATCGACCTTGAATTTGACCCCCAAAGCAAGAGAGGGCCGCAGATACTATTACCCCTTCTGGACCTCCTCCAGTACTATAATAAATATCATTTTTAGGATTTTTACCTATTACGCTAAGAGCACCTGCAATATCACCATCGGTGATATAATTTATCTTAACATTCATCTTGGTAAGTTCTTTAACCAAATTTTCGTGACGTGGTCTTTTTAAAACACATGCTTTTAAATCTGAAATTTTCTTATTTTTTGCTTCAGCTAAAAGGTTAATATTTTTTTTAACACTATTATCTAAATCTAATAAATTATCAGGAAGATTTGACCCAATTGCAATTTTTTCCATATAAGTATCCGGAGCGGATAGTAATCCACCTTTTTCAGAAACAGCAATAACCGAGAATGCGTTAGGTTCACCTCTCGCAGTAAATTTTGTTCCCTCTAAAGGATCAACGGCTATATCAAATTTTGGTCCATTTAAAGTTCCCAGTTTTTCACCAATATATAACATTGGAGCTTCATCCATTTCACCCTCACCAATTACAACAGTGCCCTCCATATTAATTTTATTAAGTTCTTTCCTCATTGGATCCACTGCTCCTTTATCTGCTGCTTCTTTATCATTTTTTCCAATAAATTTTGAGGCACCAATTGCTGACATCTCAGTGACTTTTATAAATAAATCTAAAAATTTTTTATCAATTGACATTAATTATCATCAATTCTAATAAGTTTTGGCTTTTTTTTAATATAATTTTTTTTAGTTACAGCTTTTAATATTCTATCTAAAAATTTATTCTTTGAATTATGAGTTATTATAATGATTGATGAAATCTTTTTATTCTTATTTGGATTTTGCAATAATCTCTTAATAGATACTTTATTTTTCGAAAAAATATTTGTAATATCAGATAAAACTCCTGGTTCATCTGATACTTCAAACCGCAAATAAGCAGAAAAAAGCCTATCTTGAATATCTTCAAATTTGATTTTTTTTCTTTCCATATTTGATAACGAAAAAGGAAATTTAACATTCCCTCTTAAAATTGATGAGATATCAGAGATTAATGCTGATGTAGTAGCCGCAGGTCCTGCTCCCTCGCCTTGAATGGTTATTTTACCGACTGGTTTACCATCAACGATAACTGCGTTTAAAACACCATCAATACTAGCTACGTATGAGTCTTTTTTAATTAATGTAGGGTGAACCCTTTGATAAAATTTATTTTTTAATAGCTCTGAATATCCTAATAATTTTATTTTATAACCTAACCTATTTGCGTTATCTATATCTGTTTTATCTATTCCCTTAATGCCTTCAACGTAGATATTATCGTTTAAAAAAGAATTAAAACATAGAGAGGATAAAATTTTTAATTTAGATGAAACATCTTCCCCATTTAGATCTGCTGATGGATTTGCCTCTGCATAGCCTAAATTTTTAGCATCAAATAAAACGTCATCGAAACTTTTGTTTTGTTTGTCCATAGTGGAAAGAATGTAGTTTGAAGTACCGTTAAAAATACCATAAATTTTTGAGATTTTATTCGCAATGAGACCTTCCTTTAATGATCTTATAATAGGAACTCCACCACATACAGCAGCTTCAAATTCTAAGTTAACTTTTTTCAACTCTGCAATTTTAGACAATTTATCTCCATATTTTGCTATTAAAGCCTTGTTTGCAGTTACGACATGCTTTTTGTTTTTGAGTGCATTAAAAACTAATTTTTTCGCAGGTCCCTCTGAACCACCAATTAATTCAACTATTAAATCAACTTCTTTAAGTTGAGTAGCATCTAGATAATTATCTAACCATTGATCTTTATTAATTTTAACTATTCTTCTTTTTTTTTTATTTTTTACTGACACATATCTTACATGTGGCATACAATTATTTTTTTCGGTTAAAATTTTCTTATTATCATTTAAGTACTTATATAAATAACTACCAATATTACCTAAGCCAACGATTGCGATATTGAGTTTTTTCATATTATTTTTTTGTTAAATCAGGAAAGCTTTTTTTTTTACCTTGTTTTATTAAATATTTAGATATTTCTTCAATACTACATTTTTTTAATATAAGACAAACATCAATCACATCATTGTTTCTTTTGTTACCACTTCTTATCAAAGAATCGTTTGTATTTATATTAATTTCATCTTCTTTAATTGTTGCTTTTTTTTTCATTTGATTAGCACTTTTCTCTTTTTTAAAAATCTTATTAGCAATTTTTTTTTCTTTTTCCTTATTTTTGATACCTTCTTTAATTTCAATAATCTCTTTATTAGATAAAGTTTTTAATTCCTTATTTGTAATTTGTTTTGATGAAACACTTATTTTTCTTTTACCTTTTATATTTTCCTTTAAATTTAGTTGAACTAGGTCTATTTTATTTTCAATTTTCTTGTTTATAACCTTAACTTCAATTGAAAGATTTTCTTCAAAATATTGTTCAGCCTCTGTTTTATTTATACAAACGTGATTTCCACAAATCAAAACCGTTTTAGTTTTTGAGCAATTAGAAAATATAAAAAACAAGAATATTAAAAATATCAATTTCACTGAAAACCTAAATGTTCAGGATAATTAAATAAAAGATTCATATTTTGTATAGCTTGACCTGATGCACCTTTCACTAAATTGTCTATTGCTGAAAATATAACTATTTTATTTTTTACTCTTGTTTCACATACTGATATTTCACAGTTATTAGTATTTAAAACATTTCCTGATCCTAATGGAGAATTTAATTTTAAAATTTTAACAAATTTTGAATTCTTGTAATATTTCAATAAATTCGCTCTCAAAATCCTTCCTGTTTTATTTTTTTTTGTATGAACGTATATGGATGTTAAAATACCTCTGTATGTTGGCAACAAATGAGGGTTAAAAGAAAAATTAATCCTTTTTTTTGTTAATTTGTATAATTGTTGATCTATTTCACATACATGCCTGTGGTTTTTAGTACTATAAGCAAATACTGATGAATACAAATTTCTATGAGCAAATTTTTTTTTTAAATTTTTTCCAGCTCCAGAAAAACCTGATTTAGTATCAATAGTAATGTCATCAGTTTTTATTAAGTTATTCTTAATTAAAGGCACTAGAGGTAATTGAACTGAAGTTGGATAACACCCGGGATTTGAGATTATTCTATAATTTTTAATAATCTTGTTATTTAATTCAGGAATAGAATAAAATGACTCTTTTATTAATTTTTTAGCATTATGTTCAATGTTATAGTTCTTCTTATAGAGATTGCTATTTGTAATTCTAAAATCTGCTGATAAATCAATAAATTTTAATTGTTTGTATGCATGAAAATATTTTTTAACCAATTTTTGAGACTCTCCATTTGGTAAGGATAAAAAAACTAAGTCTAAAATACTCCAATTAATTTTTTGAACAGAAGATAATTTTGGTAAATTTTTTTTAATTCTTTTATCAAAGAAATTTATTTTTTTTCCTAAATTTTTAGTAGCACATAAATTCACAATCTTAACATTTGGGTGTTTTGACAACATCAAAATAAGATCTAACCCTGTGTACCCTGTTGCTCCGATTACTGCTATATTTATTTTATTATGTTTGGGCATAATCTCTTATACCATTGTCCTCTATAATAGTTAAATTTAAATGTTTATCTTTTAGAAAATTGGAAGCTTCTTCTGGCTTTTCTGTGACCGTACTTTTTACGCTCCACAACTCTAGAGTCTCTTGTGGTGAGTTTGTCTTTTTTTAAATTCTTTTTTAAATTTTCATCATGTGATATTAAAGCTTTTGAGATACCAAGTATAATAGCGCCTGCTTGACCAGATAAACCACCACCTTTAACAGAACATTTTACATCATAATTTGTAGCAACCTCAGAAATTTCTAGAGGTCTTGTAACAATAATTTGATGCACAGGTCTTTTGAAATATTCGTTCATTTTTAAACCGTTTACGTGAATGTTGCCTGAACCCTTTTTAACCCATACTTTTGCGATAGATCTTTTTCTTCTTCCAGTCGCATATTTACTTTCCTTAAAATCTAACTTTATTTTTTTTGGTTTGATAGTTGTTTGATTAATATCTTCCATTATTTTACAATGTTTCTTTTATTTAATTTTGCGAATTCAATAATTTTTGGTTTTTGGACTTCATGTGGATGTTTATCACCAATGTAAATCTTTAGTTTAGTTAATTGTTTTTTAGCTAAAGGACCGCCAGGCAACATTCTCTTTACTGCTAGCTTTAAGATCTGCTCTGTTTTATTTTTATCTTTTAAAAGTGATGGTGTTGACTCTTTAATTCCACCTGGATGACCTGTATGTCTATAATATATTTTGTTAGTAAACTTTTTTCCAGTAAATTTAATCTTATCAATATTAGTCACAACAACAAAATCTCCATTATCTATATGAGGATTATATGTCGGTTTATTTTTCCCTCTCAAGACTTTTGATATGTAAGCAGCTAATCTTCCAACTGCAACATTTTGAGCATTAATAATATACCAATCTTTTTTAATATCTTTCTTTTTAACAAATGGAGTCATATTGATGGGCGATAAATACAAATATTGAGTAGCAAAGTCAATTTATTTAGCCCTAAAATAATATAGATTTAATGCGCTTAAAATGAAAAACACGCTAGTGATTTGATGAAGAGAAGCTAAATAAATATTTAGTCCACTTATTAATGTTAAAATTCCAAGAGTTATTTGTAATAGTAAAAAAAAAATTAATATATTTATTGAATTATATAAATTTGTTATTTTTTTTTTGTAAATAAATATCGCTAAAATAAAACTATATAGAGTAATTAAATATGCTAAATTTCTATGATAAAATTGAACTAGTGAATGATTTTCAAATTGTATTATATCATTGAAAGTATTTAAAAAAAGATCATTAGGGAAATATGTGTTTCCCATTAGAGGCCAAGTCTGATAAATTTTACCAGCATCTAGTCCAGACACAAAAGCGCCCATTATAATTTGTATGAAAACTAGTATAATTAAAATTTGAAATGGTAAATTATTATTTGATATTTTAAAAAAGTTTTTATTTTTTTTGAATATGAAATTATGTATTAACCAAAAAATTATTGAGATAATCAAAATTGCAAAAGATAAATGGATCGATAACCTGTAATGGCTAACAGTTGTTTCGTTTATTAAACCACTTTTAACCATATACCAACCAATAAAACCTTGCAAAACAATTAATGAAAAAACTAAATAACAAATTTTAATATATTCATTTTTAATTTTCTTTGTGAAATAAAAATAAAATAATGGTATTAAAAAAAATAGACCTATAAATCTAGCAATAATTCTGTGGAAATACTCCCAATAAAATATAAATTTAAATTCTTCCATTGTCATATTAAAATTTAATAATTTGTATTGAGGAATCTTTTTATATTCATCAAAATAAATTTCCCATGTCACGTTATTCAAAGGAGGTAAAATTCCCTTAAATAATTCCCACTCGGTTATTGAAAGACCAGAATTGGTAAGTCTAGTTAGTCCTCCAACAATAATTATAAAAAAGACTAAAATTAAAGATGTAATCAACCAATATAAAAATAATTTGTTTATTTTTTTCTCGTTTGCAATCATAATTTATAATATATATTTATTGACTAAACTCTAAATTTTATATTGTCGCTATGATAAACAAAAATATATTAAAAATTAGAAATAAATTGGATAAATTAGACAACGGTCTACTCGATATTATAAAAAAAAGGACTAATTTAATTAATGTTGTTATAAAAAATAAGAAGTTTAAAAAAGATATTGTAGATAAAAAAAGAATTAAGTTAATTCTAAAAAATATCTCAAGAAAATCAAAACAAAGAAATATTGACCCAAAAATTACTCTTAAGATATGGAAATCGATGATTAATGCTTATATTGATTATGAATATAGAAATTTTAAAAAAAAATAATTACTTACTGTGTGGAGGAAGCTTTTTTTCTATGAAATATTCATGCTTTCGAGTATTAGGATTATATTTTTTTAATTTAAGTTTATCTTTCACCTTTTCTCCTTTTGTAGGTTTTTTAGCATAATAAATAAATTTACTATCAGGATTACTTTCTGGTACCATACGTACTTTAAGATGAGTTTTTTTTGCCATAAACTTTAATTTTTCTAATTTTTTCTAAAAGTAATTTACTTTTTTTTTCTATATTATCTTTATAGTAATGAGCTTTTAAACTATGAGTGTTATGATCGTCAAGTTCATTTATTTTTTTATTTAATAAATCTTTTACCCCTGAAATTTTCATACCCTTGTTTTTAAGTAAAAATTTTATCATTTTCATAATATTTACTTGTTTATTAGAATAATATCTTCTTTTATTTATTTTTTTTGGCCTAATCACCTTAAATTCTTTTTCCCAATACCTTAAAATATGATTTTGTGGTTTTTTGGTTTTAGGGTTTACAAGATCAAGAACTTTTGCCACTTCAGAAATATTGAGCAATTTATCCATAAAACTATATTAATCTTTCAAAATCTTTTTTGAGGTTTTAAAACTAATAGACATTCTCGAATGAATAATAAATTCTTCTTTAGTTTTAGGATTTCTCCCAACTCTTTCTTTTTTCTTTATTAGTTTAAAAGATCCAACGTTTTTAATATTTAAATTACCCTTTATAATATTTTTAATTATTATTTCTATTAGATCATTAATTATCTTTTTTGATAAATTTAAAGATAAACCTGTATAAGCACTTAAATCATTTATTAAATTAGCTTTTGTTAAACTATTTTTCAACACTTCTAGAAAGTTTTAAATTTTTTTTTATTTCTGCCATTAAGTTTCCTTTTACAATCTTGTAACATAAATCTAAAGAATGATAAAAGCCTGTGGCATCAATTCCTCCATGACTCTTAACCACGGGTCCGTTAAGTCCCAAGAAAATTGCTCCATTATATTTCCTTGGATCTAATCTCTCCCTAAATTTCTTTAATGATGAATATGAAAAAATTAAAGAAAATTTTGAAAATAAATTCTCTGTAAGAGATTTTTTTAAATTTTTTGTAATAAATTTTGCGGTTCCCTCAGCTGTTTTCAAAGCAATATTACCTGTAAATCCATCTGTGACAATTACATTCGACTCTCCATTCATAATGTTATTTCCCTCTATATATCCTTTAAAAATGAAATTATCTTTGGTGGATAAATTTTTTAATTTTTTATGTGCAGTTTTCAACATTTCGGTACCTTTAATCTCTTCGGAACCAACATTTAATAAAGAAACTTTAGGTTCTTCATTTGGAAATAATGATTTGTAAAGAGCAGAACCTAGTTCAGCAAAGTCTATTAGATTTTGATCATTACATTCTATATTCGCACCTAAATCCAAAACTACATTCATCCCACTTTGATTTGGCCATAAACCCGCTAAGGCAGGCTTATTTAATTCATTCATCATTTTTAAAATCATTCTTGAAATAACTAATAAAACACCTGTGTTACCAGCAGATATACTTACATCTGATTTCCCCTCAACCTGATGCTGAATACAATTCCACATACTTGTATTTTTAGAATTTTTAACTGCGGTCATAGGTGACTCTTTGTCTGAAACTATTGAGTTTGAATTAATTATATTTATCGAATTAGTATTTATTTTATATTTTGTAATTTTTTTGATTATTTCATCTTCTTTACCAAAAATATTTAGCGTAAAATCTTCATTATTACGATTTTTATC
>TARA_B100001057_G_scaffold274820_1_pt1 | contig 10663 bp, 27 predicted proteins | sample TARA_B100001057 | Tara Oceans TARA_B100001057 (sample SAMEA2621839) | marine metagenome | biome: marine biome (ENVO:00000447); feature: surface water layer (ENVO:00002042); material: "saline water (ENVO:00002010), including plankton (ENVO:xxxxxxxx)" | depth 5 m | reverse complement strand
AAAAAAAATCGAGCCTATTTCTTAAATCAATCTATTTATCTCTTTGCAACAGAAGTTACATTTTTTGAACATAACTTCCATTGCAGTATTTAGTTAAACCGGATCGATCGGACGTTCTTCTTGATCAGAATGCCAATGAGTGACATCACCAGTTAAAAATCCATAATCACAATAGAAGATACTCATACTAGGCCATACTTTGCCTTCTTCATCTTCATAAAGTCCTCCATAGAAACCTCTATGGCTTCCTACCACATCAAAGAAGTACCAACACTTAGTTCCCACTTCGGGTAGTCTTTCGTCAACACTAATCCATTCCATAATAAACTCCTTTATAGATTATATTGTGTTGATGTTTGTTATGTAATTATCTTATTCGTGTTCGCCGCCGGGATCACCGGGAGGTAGTTCTACCTTGTGTGCATTACCCTCTTTATCACGATATATTACACTACCACGTCCCCGACCGTGTGAATGATAACCGTCTTTTCTAAATTCAAACATGCTTGGCTTATGTTCTGCAACCTTAAATGTTCCAACAGTTACAACTACAGCCGCAACAAGGAATACATGTCCTAGAGCACTGAGTCCAAAAACAAAAACACTATCTGCAATTAGTAATGCAAAAACTGCCGACCACATAAATGCTAGTATTTGCATAATCATATGCCTAACTTGTAGGTCCGGAATATTTCTTAGCGGATTCACTTCTGCATTCATAATGTGATTCCAACAATCATAAATCCATTCTCTCATATCTTTAACCTTTACATATATTTCTGAAGTAGTATTAGCACACCTATTAAGCCTACAATACCCATTGCATTCCAAAGATAATTTTCTATTATTAAGTATGTTTCCATTATTTAATCTCTAAAATATGCTGTTACCTTATACATATTATTAATATAACACCTTTTTAATTATTGTCAACAATTTTTGGTAAAGAAGTTGAGTTTCCCCAACTTCTAATAGATATTTTACTTAGTTAACTTGAAATAGATAATTTCGTTTTGTGAACCATCAAGGACAGTTAAAGCGGGGACACCTGAAGGTTCTGTTTTACCAACATATTCCCAGCCATAGCCAGCCTCTACTTGTTTTTCTGCGGTTCCGAAAAATGTTTGATTGTCCCACATAAACATTCCAAACATTATTGCTAGTGTTGCTCCCATTATATTCTCCCTCTAAAAAATGGCGGAAGATGTAGGATTCGAACCCACGGTACCGTTGCCGGTACAACGGATTAGTAATCCGCCGCTTTAAACCACTCAGCCAATCTTCCTTTGCGTTTTATTTATGAAACCTAATTCGATGATGTTTACCATTCGAATGGAATGTCATAATACTATGACTATAGACTTCTTTTTGTGATTCATTGAAACGTGTTTCAACCGAACAAACTCTTTGGGAGCCGCCTGTTGCGTTTGAATTAGAATGTCCAAACATTCCTCCAAGAACTGCACCCAACGCACCACCGTTCTTAATGTCTCCGACATTGTTTCCGATAATGCCTCCAATGATTGCACCTTTCAACATGTCTCCAGATTTATCACCGCTTACTGATACATCACGACAAACTTCAATATTGTAAGGTGATTGTGAAATCACAGTCTTATAATGGTCTGTAATTTTTGCCGTAACTGTTTCTGCTACTGCTGGTGAACATCCGATGACACCGATGAATCCTACGATTAATAGTTGTTTTAACATATACTACTCCTTGATAATATTGACGGTACCACCGCCTTCGACTTTAGTTACTCTATCGTATTTAAACGATCTCCAACCTTTTGCATTTAAATCCCAGACTGTAATAGTACCTTCTTTGACAATTTTATCAGTTTTAGGTCTACTCTCTTCTGGAATATGCTCGTTGTCTTTTGTACAAGTCATAACACGTTCATCACCATCTAGTTTATTAAACGTAACAATAAGAACGCCTGTCTTTAAAATATTTAGTAATTCATCTTGCTTGGGGATATTTTTTAAGTCTGCGATTGCATCTTGAACTTGATTCAATTTTATAACTCCTCTATTACTCCTAAGACTTCAGCAATGAACAAAACTGCTCCTGAAATCATCATTAAAAAACCTGCATCAGCAATAAAAATATCAGTGTATTCATTTGCTGACCATAACACATAGCCTGCCCATGCTAACAATACACTTGCCACAAATCTAAAAATACTTTTTACAATGCTATATGCAAAATGTTTCTTTGAAACGTCTACTGGTTCAACCATTTGTCATATCCTTTAACATGATGTTCATTTCATCAATTTGTATTTCCATTTTTTCAAGTCTGTTTTCAAGTTGGTCAGTTGCTACAAAGCCTAATGCTCCTGCAACTAATAACATAGACCAAAAAATTATTCCTAAATATTTGTTCATTATCTTTTCTCCACAATAGTATCTGCTAGTCCATATGCAACTGCTTCTTCGGCATTCATAAAGAAGTCTCTATCCATATCACGTTCGAAGTCTTCGTATGTTTTACCTGCCGTGTTGTGTTTAACATATAGTTTAGTTAAGTTCTCTTTTAGATATTGAATCTCTTTGAAACGTATTTCAATATCACTTGCCTTACCTTCTGCACCACCACTTGGTTGATGAATCATTGTTCTAGCATTTGGTAAAAGCATTCTGTGTCCTGGCTCTCCTGCTTGTGCAAGGAACGAGCCCATTGAACATGCTTGACCCATTACCATTGTATGTACAGGTGACTTAATAAACTGCATTGTATCATAAATGCTCATACCAGAAGTTATAACACCACCTGGTGAATTAATATAAAAATTGATAGGCTTGTCAGGATTCTGTGATTCTAAAAACAACAACTGTGCCACTACTACGTTTGCACTTGTATCTTCAACTACACCATTTAACATTACAATTCTATCTTTTAATAATCGACTGTAAATATCCCAAGAACGTTCACCTCTTGATTCTTGTTCAACAACCATAGGTATCAAAGCCATTATTCTACCTCCAATAAAGGTTCAACACTACTTGTATCATGCCAATTAGTTTGATCTTCATTAAATCTTCGTGTTGTAGTTTCTTTTACAAATTGTCCGTCTCTCACTCTATATGTTATCAACTCCTGTTTGACAACACCTTTAGGATTACTTTGAAATGCACTTACAAGTGGTCCGTCAAATTTAGTGTTCATGATCGTCCTTCCTTAATGTTATACGATTCAGGCCCTGGTGTAGTAAATTCATATCCAAATGCATTACCTACATATACCTTGCCATTATATTTCATATGAACTTTATTTGTAGCCATAAAGACGTTCATAGAATCTTTTGCCCTAAAGTTATCGACTTCTGCTTCAACAACTCTATCATTATCTGTGCATGTTACCATACACTTATTTTCAAATACTTCTTTCATTTTTATACCTATAGTTTAACATATATTGTTATCAAAGTCAAGTGATTATTATCCAATATCTATTTGCTCTATATCCAAAGGAGTATAGTTGATTTGCTCAACACTTACACACTTATAAGGCCCTGGAGGGCAAGCATTAGTGTGTATATGTCCATGAATATTTAAGATACCATCTGTAAACCTGTGTGACTCATTAAGTGTTTGCTCGTGTAACGGAGCATGACTTAACACCATTCCAGGCAATTCAGACCACAACTTTATGCTTTTGAAGTAAGGTGCTAAGAATTTAGGATTATCGTGATTACCTAAAATCAAATGCTTTTTACCATTTAATTTAGTAAAGTGTTCTGCTAACCACTTTTCTTTATCGTAGCCGAATAAAACGTCACCTAAATGATATACAGTATCTTCAGGTTTAACAACACTATTCCAATTATCGAACATACACTCATTCATCTGTGCTACAGAATCAAAGTTTCTTACAGGCTTGCCTACGTAATCTTTGAACGTAAGAATAAGTTCGTGGTTAAAGTGAGTATCACTTATTACAAAAGTTTTAGGCATATCATCTGACCTTCTTTAATTATGTTTATAGTATACGGTCAAATGAACATTAAGTCAACCGTAATTGGTTAATGAATTGTATTTTCTTGATAAGGTTCTGTTACGTCTATACCAAAAATTCTTGTACACATTTCTACAATAGTTTGTGGTACGTCTTCTTCTTCTTTACCTTCAGGTATAAACAAACCTTTAAGTTCACCGGTTGATGAAATTATCAATCCCCAGTCGTCGTCTTCTAATGCGTCTTCAAATTCTATTTGCTTAGTCATAAGATGTCTCCTCTGTGGCTTATAATGTATTTATGGATTGTTAGACTTTATAAAGTCGTACGTAATTTAATGCAGTCTCGTTGACTTCAAACAATCTGTTCTTTCCGTGTGCTTTGACTTTTGCTTTGAATTTTTTACGTTCACCTACCGGAATTTCAAACTTGTTCCAAAATCTTATAAGATTGCCCATAACATCAGCAGTATAAGAATACCGCTCGTAGTGACTACTGAAGTAACTATCAACGATTTTACAAACACCTTCAACTGGTTCACCTATACCTCCAATGTATAAACTGTCTCGATACTCTGTTCTAATAGTTTTCTTAAGAGCACCTTCTTTTGTTTCTCTTGAAATAAATTCAGGAATAAAAGCAACTAGTCCTAGTTGTTCAAATCTTATAACATCTTGTGATGCAACATCAACAATGTTTCTTTGAAATTCTGTTAGGTTATCACCTATGATTCCAAATACATATCTACGAAAATGTTTCATAGCAATATCTACATCTTCGTAATCTTCTTTGCTTGTATTGAAAGGTTTAAAATCGTCTGGTCTAAACTCAGGACGGAACTGAAACTTTACCATATCTTTGTTGCTAAAGATAGTTGAATTAGTTGGCTCACTAAAACGTGCAGTATCTTTGATGTAACCTTTATTGATTTTATAAGCGGAAAATGCAACTGCTATTGCATCTTGTGTTTTGTATTCTACTACTGGTGTCATTTTTGCCTCTTTTGCCTAATTTAAATATATTATAGCACATACAACTAAGATGTCAACCTATAATATATCGTCTGCTATGCCTAAATCAACCAATTGCTTGGCTGTGTAATATTGGTCGGAAGGATTTTTTATAAATTTGTTACGTACTTCTTGCACCGACATACCTGTTGCTTCTTTTAAAATTTGTAAACATCTTGCTTCACAGTTTTGATTTTCTTTCATCTGTGCTCTTATGTCATGCATCTTAGCATCTAAATTATCACTGTGTTGGTGATTCATTATACCTGTGTTCTTACCTATAAATCTATAACCTTGTGAACCACTGGCCATAATTAAAAATCCTGCACTCATTATTTGCCCAATCCCAACTGTACTAATATGATGATAACTTGTTTTCATTATATCTATCAATGCAAACATTTCATATAAGTCACCACCTGGTGTATTAATATAAAGTTCTAATACTCGTTTTGGTTTTTTAACTAGGTTAGCACTTAAAATCCATTTGATAGTTTCACTTACATTTTCATTTGTAAGTTCTCCGTGAAGATAGTGAATATCATTATCTAGTAATGATCTATCTACTGCGTCTACACTTGTCCAACTTTCGTATTTAGGCATAATTTATTATATACGTATTTATTATAATTGGGTCCATTTGTGCTTGGCTAACTTGTTTTCTTCACAATAACGTACAAACAAGCCTACTTCACGACCATGGGCTTCAATTTCCCATGGTAGATCCCAATAGTTAACATTCTTAGGATTATATGTTTTACCCATCCAAACTTCTTTGTTAGGATTAAGTTCACGCCTTGCATATTGTTTAACATGTACCATTTCATGTGCTACTGTTTCAAGTAAAGCACGTAATGACTGTGTCTTGTCAATTTCAAGTTCGAATGTTCTATTGTCATCTGTTTCACAACAATAACCCATTGCACCTGTAGGTTTACATAAATTCACTGTGATATCTAAGTTCATTTTTGGCATTAGTTTTTCGGCACAAAATGCAACCATTTTTTCGACATGTGTTTTTTGGGATTTTGAACCACCAAATACTTCAATAAACATGAGATCTCTCCTAAGCATATCTCTTAGTATACACTAAAATGATGTATATGTCAAGGAGTTTTGGTTAGATTAAATACGGTAAGTTACGCGGCCTTTTGTCAAATCGTAGGGCGTCATTTCGACTCGAACACTATCTCCTGCTACTATACGTATCTTATTTTTACGCATTTTGCCGCCGGTATAGCATGTAATAATATGTCCGTTTGTAAGTTCTACTTTAAACATTTGATTTGGTAAAACTTCTAACACTTTACCTTCTGTGTCGATAATATCTGCTTTGCTCATTCTGGTTGTGTAATGACCACCACATTTTGATCGTCTTCTTTAGCCTCATCAGGTTTGGTAATAATTATTGTACCTTTATCACCTATATCAAACTTTAAACGATCTCCTACTTTCCAACCTTGTGCGGCTAAAATTTTTGGTGGAATAATCATATTAACATTTTTATTATCACCAGGCGCATCTTGGAAAACTTCGTCTGCTCTGTATTCGTATGTTTTTAGTGCCATATTGTATTTACCTCCACTGAGGTCCTCTAACCCATCCAACTAGACTGTGCCTAGTGCCTTTAGTTACAGGCAATACTCTGTGCCATGTATAACTAGGAAACAAAATAGCATCACCTTTTTTTAATTTAAGACTATGTATTCTTGGCTCTGCAACAGGAGATCCTGCTTCAATTTCAAAGTCGCCACCTTCAAAATCATCATTAAGTAAAATTGTAAAACTTATCTTTCTAATAGTTTCTTCTAGTTCACCTAAAAAGTGATCCACGTGCCAATCGTATCGTTGTTCTTTTTCTCCGTCATACTGAGTAAACTGTAAAGGTTCTATTACCTGATGATCAAATTCCCATTTGGCTTGTGTGTTAGCCGCGTGTACCATTTCATATATAAATTGAAATAGTTTTTCTGATTTTTCAGTAGAATCAATCCAACTTACATCACTATGCCTTTCGTTTTTAGGGTCCTTTTCACTTGACTTTGCTTTATCTACTTCTGGTGCTAAGTCATATACCATGTCAACCCATTCTTGTGCAAAAGGTTGTTCGTTAAAATGTATAAATGCTTGTGAACGTATCATTTGTTATCCTTATTTAATTTTGGGTGCGGTTCTCTATCGTTGTAAATATCTCCAGCCAAGGCTTGTATATCCGTAACAAGAGAATCAATCTCGTGTCGATTTTGTTTGTCTTTTGGTGTATCATATTTTAAACGTCTAAGGACCATACTTTTCTCATACATTACTGATACCTTATCACATAGTTGACTAATTTTATGTTGCATCTAAAACTCCATATCCGCCGCGACTATAAAGCGATTATTTTTTGATTGTAGTATTCCAGGACGATGCCATATCTTGCCTGGATATATCATCCATTGTCCTGTTTTCCATGTGGTAATTATTTTACCTTCACCTTCTGCGCCATTTGGTGCTAATTCTGTTCCTGCTGTTTCATAACTTGTAACGTCATCTGGTAACTGTAAATAATACACTCCACTTACAGTTGTAGTTTGATTATTATGATTATGATGATGCCAAAGTTTTTCTCTATCCTCACCAGGTAAGCATGTTTGGAATGCCCAAGATTGTATTTGTTTAATACTTACTTCTTTGTTTAAAAAAGAAAAACAAGACCAGATAAAACTCATTTTAAGATTTACCCAGTCTTGCGAAGGTGTGCCAAATACATTCCAATTAGTTTGGTACTTAGGACTATTATGCCAAAACTTACCTGCTTTTATTCCTAACTCAATGTCATTAACCATACGCTCACGAGATCGTTGCTCTATCAACGCATTCCAATCATAATATTCGTGAGCATCAAATGTCATATTTTATCCTTGTTACTTTTAGTATATAAGATTTTTCGCAAAATGTCAACTATTTTCTTTTGGATTTTGGTTTTGTTACTGCTATTGTAGCACCTTTACGTGCTTTCTTTTCTGCTTTTTCTTTTGCAGATGCTTTCTGAGCATTCTCATCATAAGTGCGGTCTTGCCTTCCTCCAGGTAAATCGGCGGCAAATAATGTTTCAGTAGTGGTTTTGTTATATCCCCAACGATCTTGTGCGGCTCCTTGTTGTACCTTTGGTCTTTGGGGGACACCTAGTAAACGTTTCAATTTCTTTTTCTCTCCACATTCTGGACATTCATCCGGACTGTCTTCATAACGAAGCACTTCATCCCAAAGGTTGTTACACTCTTGGCAATGATATGGGTAAATTGGCATAGTTCCTCCTATAAATATACATGTATTTACTGGATAAATACGAGTGAAGGGTTTAGAATGGATTTTTTAGGGTTAGTTAGCGAAGTTGGTTTTCCGATTGCGGGGGCAATAGCATCGGGTATCTTTGTATTCACTACTTTAAAATTTATTCTGAGCGGAGTTACTGGATCCGTAAAAAGTCTCAAGGGCATAATAATGGGACTTGACAATCGTGTTCAAACAATGAATAACGATCTAGTTAAAATAGATACACTTATGAGTTATGCTCTAAGTGTGAAGCCCAACGTGGATCGGATTGCCGCAAATGAAGGCAAAGAAGATGCACGTAGAGATTAAGGAGAAGTAACATGATGTGGGTAGACTATACAATTGATCAAGCAGGACCGCACTTTAAAGTTAAAGGTGACTGGGAAGGTGAAGTAATGGGTGTATGCAAGGATGGTACACGCAAAGAAAATTTTCTTTACAAGCCAGGTGACGTTTTTATCGTAAATGAACATGGATGGTTAATGAAAACAGATGAACTAACTACTATGCTGAAAAAGTACGAACAACAGAAGGAACAAAATGCGAATGGATCTGGCGCAAGCGATTAGCGATTACGGATTTCCGATTATAGCGGCAATGGGCTTAGGTTACTTTGTCTTTTATGTATGGCAATGGGTAACAAAAGAAATTGATCCTGTACTTGGAGATGCTAGTAAAACACTAATTGGCTTGATTGACCGTGTAAGAATGTTAGATAACGACATGATTCGTCTGACACAAAAACTTAACATGGTCCTAGAATTTAAAGATCAATATGAAAAGATGACAGGAAAGAAACTTGATATTGATCTTGATGCAGTAGAAGAAGAAATGGATGCAGTCAAGAAAAAACGAAAACGAATATCAAAAGACCTGTGAAACATGCGGCCATAAGTGCCATAGAGATAACGACTGTCCGGAGTGTGTTAACGATGTATGCTTCAGATGTAAATGCAAAGAATGTGACGCTGAAATATGATATTAGTTTTAGGTTGTAGTTACGCAGATCCTGGAATGTATCCAAGTGAGGAAACTTGGCCTTGTCTTTTAAATAAAAATTTCGATGTTTGTAATGAAGCATATATGGGCACAGGACCACAAGAAAATTTAAATATCCTTAACACCTATGTTGAAAGGGGTGTAGATAAAAGTAAAGATATTTTGATTTTCTTTGTTCCACAATATCATAGAATGAACTTTAAGTATTTGGAAAAAGAAGACCAAGTTTTTTCATATGCTAGTAAGTTTCGAGGTAAAAAATATTATCCATGGGGAGACTATTTTAATAAAAAGTTTGTAGAAAAATATGGTAATGATAAGTTAGATTGGCAATCTCAATGGTGGGATTATTATCAAGTCTATGATAATAATCAAAAATTAGACATTATAAAAATTTATGCAACTATAGCGTATTTTACAAAGTTCTTTTCTAAGAGTTTAATAATTCCAACAGATTATACTACTAAAAAATTTAAAAAATGGAATATAGATGTACAATCTATATTCAAAAAAAAGCATTGTTATTATACCCCAGATATAATAATGGATATTATATCTGAAAATGAAAAGGAAAAAAATATGCAACTTGGTAAAGATAAACGTCCAAATCATATAAGTCTATATAATCATAAAGTGATGTATAAATTATTAAGTGAATGGATTAATTTAAGTATAGTTCCTACAAACCAGTTTAAAACTGGTTTTCCTGTGAGAGATTAGTCTACTGGTTTGTAAAAATCTTTATTATGTTTTCCTAATAACTTTTCTTTTAATAATTCCATTTCAGTTTTAGGCTTTTCAATAATTTGTTGCTTAGGTAAATCGATAGTAGGTTCTTTTTTATCGCCAACACGATTTTCATATGCTAATTGTGCATCTGAAATTCTACGTTTTAAACTATCAACTCTATTTTCTAAGTGTAAACAGTATTCTTCCATTTCCCAATCTATTTGTTTTCTAAACCAACCAAACATTATTTTGTTGTGGCGATGAATACGCCATTCCAATCTTTAGGTAAATCTTGTGTTTTCATATACTCACAGCGTTCTATCCACATTTTATAGTAACCTTCCATTTTGCCATCAAAGTGATTTTCAATTTTTTGTGCTATCCATATTGCTTCGTCAAACTTTTGTGCTTGATATGCTTTGTGCATATCGTCGTGATAACGTTTTGTTGTACGCCAAGCAGGTTTAGGATCATCTAGCACTGTCCAAATACCAATGCCAACTGTTTTTCCTTTGACTGCTAAATCATCTATTTTTAAATAGAAGAAATCGTCTTTGGTGTGTTGGTATGTATTTTCTCCTATTAGTAATACACAGCCATACTCTTTACATTTTGATTCTATTCTTGCGGCTGTGCTGACTGA
>TARA_B100001057_G_scaffold180924_1_pt1 | contig 10669 bp, 10 predicted proteins | sample TARA_B100001057 | Tara Oceans TARA_B100001057 (sample SAMEA2621839) | marine metagenome | biome: marine biome (ENVO:00000447); feature: surface water layer (ENVO:00002042); material: "saline water (ENVO:00002010), including plankton (ENVO:xxxxxxxx)" | depth 5 m | reverse complement strand
AAGCAAGGAGCATTAGCAAAATCGCCATTGCGCGGCACAACTGAACAACCTTACTGGGCATTACGATCTGGCACGAGGACTTCGCGGCTGCCATTGGTGTTCATTGCCGACACCACACCGGCGGCTTCCATGGTCTCAATCAACCGCGCTGCGCGGTTGTAGCCAATGCGTAACTTACGCTGCACAGCGGAAATTGAAGCCCGGCGTGATTCCAGCACAAAGGCCACCGCTTCATCGTAAAGTTCGTCAGATTGTTCCGCATCATCATCCGCTTCGATTTTCACAAACGCTTCGCCATTGGTTTGTGCGACAACAATTTCTTCTAGGTAGTCTGGCGCTCCTCGCTGCTTCCAGTCCTCGACCACGCGATGTACTTCGTCGTCGGAGACGAAGGCGCCGTGGACACGCTGGGGCAGCGCTGTACCCGGTGGCAGATACAGCATGTCGCCGTGGCCGAGAAGTTGCTCAGCTCCACCCTGGTCGAGAATGGTGCGCGAGTCGATTCGTGATGACACTTGGAAACTCATCCGCGTGGGGATGTTGGCCTTAATCAGGCCGGTAATCACATCCACCGATGGTCGCTGAGTGGCCAATATCAAGTGTATGCCTGCAGCGCGGGCTTTTTGCGCAATCCGAGCGATCAATTGTTCAACCTTCTTACCAACGATCATCATCATGTCGGCAAATTCATCGATAACAATGACAATAGCCGGCAGTGCCTCTAGGTCTGGGGCCTCCTCAAGTTCAGAAGCCCATAGCGGGTCTTTGATGGGCTCGCCCTTAGCAATAGCGTCTCTTACCTGCCGGTTGAATCCTGCGAGATTGCGCACACCGAGCGCGGCCATCAAACGATACCGTCGCTCCATTTCGCCTACCGCCCAGTTCAGTGCATGAGCAGCTTCTTTCATGTCAGTGACCACTGGCGTCAACAGATGGGGAATGCCTTCGTAGATCGATAGTTCCAGCATTTTCGGATCGACAAGAATCAAGCGCACTTGCTCTGGAGTTGCCTTCAGCAAAATGCTGAGCAGCATCGAATTCACACCCACTGATTTGCCTGACCCCGTGGTGCCAGCGACCAACAGGTGGGGCATGCGTGCAATATCCGCAACGATGGTTGCCCCCGCTATATCCTTGCCGAGTGCCAACGCCAGATGGCTGCTGGCGTCCTGAAATGCAGATGAGTTGATGACTTCGCGCAGCTGCACCATCTCGCGATGCTCATTCGGTATTTCGATACCAACATAGGGTTTGCCGGGAATCACCTCCACGATCCGCACGCTGATCACGGCAAGCGAACGCGCCAAGTCCTTAGCCAGCCCGCTGATCTTCTGCACTTTCACACCCGCAGCAGGCTGAATTTCAAAGCGTGTTATCACGGGACCGGGCAGCACCGATACGACCACGGCTTCAACATTAAAATCCGCCAGCTTCAGTTCAAGTTGCTTCGACATCGCCTCAAGGGCATCTGCACTGTAACCACGGCTGCTGTCTCCCGCTGGCTGATCAAGCAAATCCACATCGGGAAGCTCGTTCACACTTTGACTATCGAAGAGCCGTTTTTGCTGAGTTTTACCTGTTGGCTTACGCTCTGTGGCGACGGGCAGTATTTCTAGCGAACTGCTTTGCGGTGCTACTGGTGAACCAGCGGCTTGCTGTTTGCTCTCAAGAGTCGCGGCCAATTCTGCTTTGCGCTTTTGCGCCGTCTCGGGTTCCAACTTGGACTGTCGACGCCGCTCCAATGCGGCGAGGCGCCGATCATTGAGGCGGTCGTAAAGCTGACTTGCCCGATGCCAAAGATACGTTAAGCCGCGGCCAATGTTCTCGGTGATTTCCAACCATGAAAAGCCAACCGCCGCTTGCGCACCGATCAATGCACCGGCAGCGCAAAGCACGGTTAATCCCACTGTGCCGAATACTTCAGCGCCAGTGGCACCCAATGCCTGGCCGAACATACCTCCAGAGCCGGAAGGCAGTGAGGTACCACTAACATTGTGCAGATACATAAGGACGCAGGCGCATAAAAACGAGGCTATCCAGCCGCTGGCGCGCACGCCAAGAACCAGTGCACTGGTTTTAACTACGCTCATGCGCAGTAGTCTCAACGCCCAGTAAATCAGGCCCAGGGGCAGCAGGTAGGCCACCCAACCGAACAAAAATAACAGGATATCCGCAAGGTAGGCGCCGCTGACGCCAACGAGGTTATCAATGCTGGTGTTGCCACCAGTATAAGTGAAAGAAGGATCCTCAGGAGAGTAGGAGCCTATAGCCAAAAGCAGAAAGCAGGCCAAGGTGCCGATGAGCACCAAAAACATTTCACGCAGCGGCAGGGAGCGGTTAGTAGCTGGCGACGTCACATCAGTATCCTCAACGGTAGACGAAAGTGTACGCACTCGCCGTTTTTGGCACAAATAGGCACAATGGCGCGAGCCCGTCGCGGCACACCGCCACGTCGTTACCCGCCATCATAAAAATGGATAAGCGCCATGCGTGCAGACAAGACAAAAGTCATTAACGAAATTTGGGATGACGCCCGCATCGACAGTTTTTTGCACAAAGAACCCTTGGGCGGTGAGCCCGCTGAGTTCAGTCAGTTACTGCATGCTTATCGCAGCATGCGCGTCAGCGACTTCGAAATATTTCTACAGCGCTTTAAACTCAAAGGTGGTGATATCAATGCCGCGAACAAGGCTGGGCAAAGTCTGCGAGACATCGTTGCAGGCCATCCAAAATCGGCTGACTTCTTAGCTCTACTGGAACGATGATCTTCAGCAGTGCCGTCCCTTGCTTACCTACGCCCTGACAAAGTTGGCTTCCCTGACCCCGAACTTGCTCTAGCAGAACCGGAAGGCTTAGTGGCTGCTGGCGGCAACCTGACGCCTGAGTGGCTCGTCGAGGCCTACGCCTTGGGCATTTTTCCGTGGTTCGAGCGTGATGAAGGCCCCATTTATTGGTGGAGTCCTGCTGAGCGGGCTGTGATGAAACCAGGCACCATGCGCGTAACACGCAGTCTGTCTAAGCGGATTCGTAATGCTGGGTTTAGCGTGTCGTTTGACGACTGTTTCGACTCGGTGATCGAGGCCTGCGCTCGGTCTAGAGACGCGTCCTTTGGAACATGGATAACACCCAAAATGCAGGCTGCTTACTGCGAACTCCATCGCTGCGGGATCGCCCACAGTGTCGAGGTCTGGCACGCAGAAGACCTCGTTGGCGGGCTGTATGGTGTTTCTCTAGGCAGCATGTTTTTTGGCGAGTCGATGTTCTCGACACAAGCCGATGCCTCCAAGATCGCTTTCTACCACTTGGAGCAACGACTACAGGCTTGGGACTTCACCTTGCTCGATTGCCAGATGATGACTCCGCATCTTGCTTCCTTAGGCGTCGCGCCGATGGTTCGCGCAGATTTTTTGGCGCTACTTCAGCACAACGACCTGAGCCGGACACGACTGGGTCGCTGGCGACTGGATGATCTTGCTGTAACGCCACAGGGCAGCTGCTGATGAGTTCTGATACGGACTCAGATACCGAACAAGAAGCGCCGCTGGATTTCTATCTAACGCCAGCACACCCATGCTCTTACTTGGACCGCAGCGACGCGCAAACCCTATTTGCTGATCCTCGGCGCATCATCACCAGTTCCAGTTACCAGCGATTATCGGACTTCGGGTTCAGGCGCAGCGGTGGCCATTTGTACCGGCCGCGCTGCAATCATTGCCAGGCCTGTATTGCGGTTCGGGTACCCGTGAGTCAATTCAATGCAACCCGAGGCCAGAAGCGCAACCGGCGTCGCAACGATGATCTGCGCGTCGCGGTAGAGCCAGCCAGATTCACCCAACGTCACTATCACCTCTATGAGCGCTATATCAGCCTGCGACATACCGATGGCGATATGTATCCGCCGAGCGAGGATCAGTATCGATCATTCCTGCTGTCCGCGTGGGCCAATACGTCATTTATCTGCACTTACGAGGGACAGCGTCTGTTGAGCGTTGCAGTAACAGATCAATTGGAAGATGGCCTGTCGGCGGTGTACACATTCTTCGAACCAAACGCGCAGCGCCGCGGACTGGGGGTTTTCAGTATCCTGCAGCAGATCGAGGTATGTCGCTCGCTCGGTTTGTCATATGTCTATCTTGGCTATTGGATTAAGGAATCACCGAAAATGTCGTACAAAAGCCAATACCGACCGCTGCAAATGTACATTGATGGGCGCTGGCTGACCCTCACGTAATTGCCTGCAGTAAGGAAGCAGGCGCCCCCCTTCAATTTACGCCGCCCTTCTGGCACCATCGCGCTCCTCAAAAACACGCAAGAGGCCGCATGGCGAAAGAAGAACAGATCGAAATGGACGGTACCATTATCGATACCCTGCCCAACACGATGTTTCGCGTCGAGCTAGAGAACGGACATACCGTCACTGCCCATATCTCTGGAAAGATGCGCAAGAACTACATTCGAATCCTGACCGGTGACAAGGTCAAAGTAGAGCTGACTCCCTATGACTTGAGTAAGGGGCGCATTACATTTCGTATGTAGGTAATCCCAAACACAGGCCTCTTTCGGTCAAAGCGCTTTTTTAGCGCTTTTGTTCGCATCAGCATTAAACGGCCGGAGAGACCCCTGAAATCTCGACAACTAGGCTTCCGCGGCCGAAAGCACCTCGATACTTAGCTCATTATCCTCAATACCTACCCGAACGGTGCCGCCTGAGATAAGGTCACCGAACAATAGGTCTTCAGCCAACTGACGCTTGATTTTCTCTTGAATCAACCGCTGCATGGGCCGAGCACCCATTTTCTCGTCGTAGCCTTCACGCGCTAGCCACTCACGGGCTTCTTCGTCGACCTCCAGAGTAACCCGCTTCTCGTCTAGCTGTGCCTGCAGTTCGGTCAAGAACTTGTCGACAACGGTCTTCACGACTTCGATGTTCAACGCACTGAACTGCACAATCGCATCAAGGCGGTTTCTAAATTCAGGCGTGAACATGCGCCGAATCACTTCCATGCCGTCGCTGGTGTTGTCTTGTTCCGCAAATCCTATGGATGGGCGCCCCATCTCATGCGCTCCGGCGTTCGTGGTCATGATCAAGACCACGTTACGAAAATCCGCCTTGCGGCCGTTGTTGTCAGTCAGGGTGCCGTGATCCATTACCTGTAACAGAAGGTTGAAGACCTCTGGGTGGGCCTTCTCGATTTCATCTAACAACACAATTGAGTGCGGATGCTTTGTTACCGCCTCGGTGAGTAGCCCGCCTTGATCGAACCCAACATACCCCGGTGGTGCCCCAATCAGGCGCGAAACCGTGTGACGCTCCATATATTCGGACATATCGTAGCGCAGCAGCTCTACGCCCATACTATGCGCCAGCTGTTTCGAAACCTCTGTCTTACCAACGCCCGTTGGACCTGCAAATAGGAAGGAGCCGATTGGTTTTTCGCCGCTCTTCAAACCAGCGCGAGACAATTTAATGGCGGAAGACAATTGTTCAATAGCTTCGTCCTGGCCAAAGACGGCCATTTTCAGATTGCCCTCTAAATCTCGCAAAGACGCTTTGTCCGAAGAAGTCACCTGCGACGACGGAATACGCGCAATCTTGGCGACCACTTGCTCCACATCCGCTGGACCAATGCTCTTTTTGCGCTTGCTAGGGGGCTGTAATTGCTGAGCTGCCCCGGCTTCGTCGACCACATCGATGGCCTTATCGGGCATAAACCGGTCATTGATGTATTTGGCCGCTAACTCCGACGCGGTTCTTAGGGCTTTGTCGGTGTATCGCAAATTGTAATGCTCTTCAAAACGCGACTTCAGACCTTTCAAAATACGATAAGTATCGTCGACGTCAGGCTCTAAGACGTCGATTTTTTGAAAACGACGCGACAGCGCGCGGTCTTTGTCGAATATGCCGCGATACTCTTGGTAGGTTGTTGAACCCATGCAGCGCATCTGCCCAGAGGTGAGCAAGGGTTTGAGCAGATTGGAGGCATCCATTACCCCGCCGGATGCAGCACCGGCCCCAATGATGGTATGAATCTCGTCAATAAAAAGAATCGACCCTTCGGTTTCCTTAAGCTCGGCCAATACTGCTTTGAAGCGTTTTTCGAAGTCACCACGATATTTGGTGCCAGCAACCAGCGCGCCTAAATCAAGAGAGTAAATGGTGCTGCCCGCCACCACTTCTGGCACCTTTTCGTCGACGATGCGTTTTGCCAAACCCTCCGCAATCGCCGTTTTACCAACGCCGGACTCACCTACCAGCAGTGGATTATTTTTGCGTCGACGACAAATGATTTGAATAACGCGCTCGAGTTCTTCGGCACGACCGACTAAGGGATCTATCCGCCCTGCTCTGGCCTCTTCGTTGAGATCCGTTGCATAGAGCTGCAGTGCCTTGGGACCTGCCTCGCTGGGCTCGTCACCGCCGTCGCCGCTACTGCTCGACGGGGCTTCTTCCTCACCATCTTCAATTTTACTGATGCCATGCGAGATGTAATTCACGACATCGATGCGATTGATACCCTGCACTTTCAGCAGGTAGACAGCTTGGCTTTCTTGTTCGCTAAAAATGGCGACCAGAACATTAGCGCCTGTTACCTCTTTGCGCCCAGAAGATTGCACATGAAACAGTGAGCGTGAGACGACGCGCTGGAATCCGAGGGTCGTTTGCGGCCCATGTTCCTCGTCACCTGGAGGCAGCACCGGTGTGGTTTCTTCAATGTACTTTTCTAGCTCAGCGCCCAGCTTGTCGACGTCACCGCCGACGTTCTTGAGCACATCTATGGCCGCTTGATTGGTCAGCAGCGCAAGCAGCAGATGCTCAACTGTGATGAATTCGTGTCTGCGCGAGCTCGCGTTTTGAGCGATCTCGTTCAGCGACTTCTCTAGTTCTTTGCTCAGCATTTTCTTTCTCTGTTTATGAGGCGACGCTCTGCGCTACCAATCTACTTTTTGCTTCTTCCGATGACTGCGTGTCAGTCGGCAAGTTCTACTGTCGACATCAAGGGATGGCTGTTCTCTTGAGCGTATTGATTTACTTGTTCTGATTTTGTCTCGGCAATATCGCGCGGAAAAATGCCAACTACTGCCGCGCCTTCGGTATGCACCACCAGCATGATCTGCGTAGCTTTCTCTCGATTCATGCCGAAAAAAGCTTCGAGAATGTGTACCACAAACTCCATTGGAGTGTAGTCATCGTTTAGCAGCATCACCTTGTACATCTGCGGTCGCTTCAGCTCAGGTTCGGCCTCCTCCGTAACAAGGCCAATATCATGCCCTTCATCGATTTCAGGCTCATCGCCGTCCCCCGCTTCTGCGACCATCCATGCCGGCCTGAGCTTTTCGACTACTGGCATTGCCAATAAATCCCATTTCATCTGTGGTCCCAATCGGTCTGCGTTTTTTACACCTATGGCGCTGTCAGTTTACCCCGACTACGTTCATTTCAAGCTTATCAAGCTGATGCTCATGGCTAAACATGGCGGGCATGAACGTGATACCCAAAGCTACACCTTGGAATGTGGAAAAAGTGTCTGGGTGACCGCCTTTGCCATTCAGCCTTTATTGGGGTGGCTCGTGTAATCCCAAGTGCAAATATGAGAATTCGCTCGCGACTTGGGATATTCGAAGCTGCCTAAGCCCTTGACTCATCTTGCTTTTTTTTGGACTCTCGCTAACGAATTAGGAGAGCGAGTCATGCCCAGCGGTACGGTAAAGTGGTTTAACAATGCAAAAGGTTATGGGTTCATTGTCCCCGAGGGAGGCGGCGAAGACCTTTTCGCGCATTTTTCGGCTGTGAACATGGAAGGCTATAAGACCCTCAGTGCAGGCGATCAAGTGCAGTTCGACGTCACTGTGGGAGACAAAGGACCTCAAGCAACGAACATTGTGTCCAGCGCTGCTGCCACTCAACAACCAGCGCCTGACGCACACACTGAGGGCGCGAGCCCAGCCGATAGCGGCACCGAGTAGCCAGCAAGGGCTCTTAGCTAGGCGGAGTCGATTGCCGCGTTCAGTGTTTTTGAAGGACGCATGGCCTTAGCCGCGAGCTCTGGTTTGGGCGCATAGTAACCGCCTACATCGACGGGTTCGCCTTGGGCTGCCAATAACTCTTCGTTTATTTGCTCTTCGGACGCTGCCAAGCGCTCAGCCAATGCGGCAAAGCGCGCCTTCAACACAGGATCTTTATCCTGACGCGCCACGGCTTCAGCCCAGAACTTTGCCAAGTAAAAGTGGCTACCGCGGTTATCGATTTCGTTGACACGACGTGAGGGCGAACGATTGCTGTCGAGAAATTCAGCAATTGCCTCGTCAAGGGTCTCGCCGAGCAATTTCGCTGCACTGTTGTCGAATACTCGGCCTAGATGCTCAAGCGAAGCTCCCAGCGCCAAAAATTCTCCCAGACTATCCCAACGCAGGTGTCCCTCAGATTCGAATTGCTGAACATGCTTTGGTGCCGACCCACCTGCGCCAGTTTCGAACAATCCGCCACCATTAATCAGCGGCACGATCGACAACATTTTCGCGCTGGTACCAAGCTCCAAGATTGGGAACAAGTCTGTTAGGTAGTCTCGCAACACATTGCCGGAGACAGAGATCGTGTCTTTACCCTGGCGCATTAGCTGGAGAGAGCGCTTGGTCGCTTCGGCTGGCTTTAATATGGAAATCTCTAAACCTTCGGTGTCGTGCTGAGGCAGGTACTGATCGAGTTTCGCGATCAACTGCGCATCATGAGCTCGGTTTTCGTCGAGCCAGAAAATGACGGCACTGCCCGTAATACGACCACGCTGAACACCCAGCTTGATCCAATCCTGAACCGGTGCATCTTTCACTCGGCACATACGCCAGACGTCGCCGGCTTGTACATCATGGGCGAGCAAGACATCGCCGCCCTTACTTACGACCTCTATTTTCCCGTTTTGCGGAATCTCAAAGGTTGTATCGTGGGACCCATATTCTTCTGCTTTCTGGGCCATGAGTCCGATATTTGACGTAGAGCCAATGGTCGTCGGATCCAGCGCACCGTTCACCTTGCAGTCGTTGATTACCTCTTGATATACCGTCGCATAACAGCGGTCAGGGATCACCGCCTTAGTGTCATGCAATCCGCCATCTGGCCCCCACATCTTGCCGGACTCACGGATGGCTGCTGGCATGGAGGCATCAACGATGATGTCACTAGGTACATGCAGATTCGTAATACCGTAATCCGAATTGACCATCGCAAGATTAGGTCCGTTAACTAAACACGCATCAAGATCTGCCTTAATCCCGGTCTGCTGATCCAGCGGCAGGTTCTGAATTTTATCGTAGGCATCTCCGACCCCATTGTTCGGATCGACCCCTAGTTCGGCGAAAACGTCTGCGTGTTTTGCAAACGCGTCACGATAGTAGGCTTTAACCGCATGGCCAAAAATGATGGGATCCGACACCTTCATCATGGTGGCTTTGAGGTGCAGAGAGAACAGCACACCGTCTTCGGTGCTCGCCAATTGCTCCTCGTAAAAGGCGCAAAGGGCGTCCTTGCTCATGAACGCGGCATCAACAATTTCACCTGCGCTGACAAAGATGTCCGCTGCCAGGGTTGCACTGCCCTTTGGCGTGTGTAGAACAATGGACAAGTGGTCGTCTTGTGCCATGGTGGCCGAGATTTCGCTGGCGTAAAAATCTCCGTCACTCATATGAGCTACATGGCTTTTAGAATCTGGCGTCCACGCCCCCATGGAATGCGGGTGCTTGCGCGCATACTCTTTGACTGCCTTGGTTGCGCGCCGATCTGAATTGCCTTCGCGCAGCACGGGATTTACTGCGCTACCCTTCACTCGATCGTAGCGCTCCTTAATATCTTGTTCAGCATCGTTTTGTGGTTCTTCAGGATACTCGGGAAGTGCATAACCCTGCTCTTGAAGCTCCTTAATCGCCGCCAGTATTTGAGGATTTGAGGCGCTAATATTCGGCAGTTTGATGATATTTGCGGAGGTATCTTGCGTTAGCGCTCCCAGTTCCGCTAGGTGGTCGGCAATCTGCTGTTCTTCGCTGAGCCACTCGGGAAAACTCGCTAAAATGCGGCCCGCCAGGGAGATATCTCGCGTCTCCACCTGGACACCTGCAGCGTCAGAGAATGCTTTGATGATGGGTAAAAAAGAAAAAGTGGCAAGTCGCGGGGCTTCATCTGTTTCTGTATAGATGATTTTCTGCTCGGTGCTCATGTATCCCCCAATGCGCGTTTATTTTGTATAACGCCACAGCGAATTGAGCACTCTTGGGCGCTTGTGTGTGGCGTTATCCGTCTCCCACCCCCTCCGGTTTCGTACGCGCGCAATATAGACTCGCCCCGGTCGCAGTGCAACTCTAGGGCGACTCACGCAGTGCACTTTTAGTTTATTCAACGAGGCTGGTTCGCCCATTTATCCGAGCGTTCTCGGTCTTGTTCGGTGGACTCGATCCACTGGCCACCTCGAGTGCTTGCTTCTTTTTTCCAGAACACCGCGCGGGTTTTGAGATAGTCCATGATGAATTGCGCAGCGGCGAAAGCGGCGTCTCGATGCCCAGATGCTACCAGTACGAGCACGATCTGATCCTGTGGCTGTAATGTGCCAACGCGGTGAATGACTTGAGTAACAAGTAGCGGCCACCGCGATTCTGCCTCAGCAATAATGGCGTCGATGCTGGATTC
>TARA_B100001057_G_scaffold496789_1_pt1 | contig 10670 bp, 9 predicted proteins | sample TARA_B100001057 | Tara Oceans TARA_B100001057 (sample SAMEA2621839) | marine metagenome | biome: marine biome (ENVO:00000447); feature: surface water layer (ENVO:00002042); material: "saline water (ENVO:00002010), including plankton (ENVO:xxxxxxxx)" | depth 5 m | reverse complement strand
AGTAATATAATTAAACCTAAAATTGATGAGATTTTTTCTAAATCAAATTCTGAAGTTGTGCTAACTGGTACAACTCTAACATTTATTAAAGGCATCAACTTTTTAATTGAAAACTTATTACAGTCTATGTTATTAGCATTTTTTATTATTAGCCTGATTATGTCTGCATTATTTAGAAATGTTAAGATGGTTATTATATCATTAATTCCGAATATTATTCCATTATTAATTGCTGGTGGTATTATGGGTTTTTTGTCTATTCCTCTTAAACCAAGTTCAGCTCTTGTATTTAGTATTGTATTTGGAATTTCAGTTGACTATTCTATTCACTTTTTAGCGAAGTTCAAAAATGAATTAATAAATAATAGCTTAAAAGATTCAATCTTTAACACAATTTCCCAGACTGGAAAAAGTATGGTTTTCACATCATTTATTTTATTTTTTGGATTTATAATTTTTGCTTTTTCTAATTTTGGGGGAACCATTGTTCTTGGGGTATTAACTTCAATTATTTTATTTGTAGCTATGATTACTAACTTGACTCTGTTACCGAGTATAATTTTGCATTTTTATAAGAAGTAGGTTATGGGTAAAAAGAAGTTCAATGAAAGTGTAGATTTAAACCTTTATAATGTAAGTAAGGATATAATCTCTCTTTGGAAAAAAAATCAAATTTTTCAAAAATCAATTGACAATAGAAAAAAATCTAAGGTTTTTTCATTCTATGAGGGTCCACCATCTGCTAATGGTCTACCCGGTATTCATCATGTCATGGCTAGAACAGTTAAAGATGTATTTTGTAGGTATAAAACAATTCAAGGATATAAAGTTTTTAGAAAAGGAGGTTGGGATACTCATGGACTGCCAGTTGAACTACAGGTAGAGAAATCATTGGGTATTACTAAAGATGATATAGGAGTCAAGATATCAGTAGAAGAATATAATAGAGAGTGTAAGAAGGCAGTAATGAAGTATAAGGAGAAGTGGGAAGAGCTAACAGAAGGGATAGGTTTTTGGTTAGATGTTGAGGGTGCATACATAACCTTTGAAAATAAATATATTGAATCTGTATGGTGGTCTCTTAAGGAACTTTATAAAAAAGGATTTCTTTATAAAGGCTATACGATTCAGCCCTATTCGCCAGCTGCAGGAACAGGTCTAAGTTCTCATGAATTAAATATGCCTGGTGCGTATAAAGAAATTAAAGACACATCATTAACTGCTCAGTTTATGATAGAATCAAATGAGAAGTCTTTTAAATTATTTGGAGATGAAGATACTTATATATTAGCATGGACTACAACACCATGGACTCTTCCTGCAAATAACGGTTTGGCTGTTGGAAAAAAGATTGATTATGTTCTGATTGAAACCTTTAATAAATATTCAAAAAAAAAGGTTAGGGTCGTATTGGCTAAAGAATGTATTAGCAAGTTCTTTTCAGAAGATAATTGCGTTAATGATCAAATTAAATTTAGGGAGAATCATTTAGAGTATAAGACAATAAAACAAATTAAAGGATCTGAACTGTGTGGTTTAGATTACCATCAATTATTACCTTATGTAAAAATTGAAAAACCTGCTTTTACTATAATTCATGCAGATTTTGTTTCTACAGATGAGGGAACTGGAATTGTTCATATATCATTAACTTTTGGCTCTGATGACTTTATGGCCTCTAGAAAAAATAATATGCCTGGAGTTTTTGTTAAAGATGATAACAACGATAACGTACCCATTGTAGATAAAAACGGAAAGTTTGTTAATGAAATAACAGACTTCGCTGGTATGGAAGTTAAGAATTTTTCAGATGTTCTTAATGGTCAGCTTTCTACTGACGAAAAGATTTCAATTAAATTAAAACAAGAAAATAAGGCTTTTGATGTAAAGAAATATATTCATAGTTACCCTCACTGCTGGAGGACAGATAAACCAATTCTATACTATCCTCTTGAATCCTGGTTTATAAATACAACTAAATTAAAATCAGAATTTATAAAACTTAATAAAAATATAAATTGGCAACCAGAATCTACTGGTTCTGGAAGATTCGGTAATTGGTTAGAAAACCTGGTTGACTGGAATTTAAGTAGATCAAGGTATTGGGGGACCCCCCTTCCAATATGGAGGACAGAAAATGGTAAAGATGAAATATGTATAGGAAGCATTGAGGAGTTAAGAGAAGAAGTAGATAAATCATGCCAAGCTGGATTTATGAAAAATAAATTATCTAAGAATTTTGATTTACACAGACCGTATGTTGATGATATTGTTTTGGTATCTGAAAATAATGAGCCTATGTATAGAGAAAAAGATATTATTGATGTTTGGTATGACTCAGGATCAGTCCCATTTGCACAGTATCATTACCCATTTGAAAATGAACAATTTTTTAAAGACATGTTCCCTGCTGACTTTATTGCAGAGGGTGTGGATCAGACAAGGGGATGGTTTTTTACTTTACATGCTCTCTCAATAATGTTATTTGGTAAGTCAAGTTTTAAAAATGTAATATCAAATGGATTGGTATTAGATAAAGATGGAAATAAAATGTCAAAGAGACTGGGTAATGCAGTTGACCCATTTGAAATAATTAAAAGATATGGACCAGATGCCACCAGGTGGTATATGATTGCAAACTCAAACCCTTGGGATAATTTAAAATTTAATGAAGATGGAATTGCTGAATTTTCTAGAAAATTTTTTGGAACCTTATCAAATACTTACAATTTTTTTGCACTCTATGCTAATATTGATGAGTACAATGGCTCTGAAACCCTAGTTCCTTATGTTAAAAGAAATTTTGATGATAGATGGATAATTAGCAAGCTTAATTCATTAATAAAAGAAGTAGAATCATCTATGAATTCTTATAATCCAACTAAGGCAGCAAGGTTAATTAATGATTTTATAAATGAAGATTTAAGTAACTGGTATGTAAGATTAAATAGAAAAAGATTTTGGGTAGGAGACCTAACTGAAGATAAAATAATGGCATATCAGACTCTTCAAGAATGTTTAAAAACAATTTCAATAATTTCCTCCCCATTTATTCCATTTTACTCTGAAAAGCTTTTTAATGATTTGGAAATAAGTTCAGATAAATTTGATTCGGTTCATCTAAGTGATTTTCCAAAATTTAAATCCAGCTTAATCTCAAATGAACTAGAGAGAAAAATGCTCTATGCTCAAAAAATATCTTCTCTAATTCACTCTGTCCGAAAGAGGGAAAGATTGAGAGTCAGGCAGCCGTTAGCAACTGTAATTATACCTGTCGATACAAAAGAAAAAGAAGAAGAAATAATATCTGTATCAGACATTATTTTATCTGAAGTTAATGTTAAAAATTTAAAGGTTGTAAGGGATAACTCAAATGATATTTTTGTTAAAAAAGTAAAACCTAACTTTAAAATATTAGGGTCAATTCATGGCTCAAATATGAATTTAATATCCAAGAAAATATTTGAAATGACAGGTGATGACATAAAGGATATTGAGACTAAAGGCTTCTTTAATTTTGATCTTGAAAACGGTGAAAAAATTGAAATATTATTGGAACAAGTTGAAATATCCTTTGGTGAAATTAAAGGTAAAGCAGTTGCTACTAATGAGTTATTTACCATAGCCCTTGAAACAGATCTTGATGAGGAACTTCTTAGAGAAGGAGTATCTAGGGAGTTTATAAATAAAGTTCAAAATGAAAGGAAAAATATTTCTTTAGAGATAACCGATAAAATCAAAATTGAAATTAAAAAATCATCATCTTTTGTTTTTGATTCGTTAGTTAAGCATAAAGATTTTATTTGTAATGAGACACAAGCCTTAGAATATGTTATTAAAGATGAAATTATTTCGTCAAATAAAATTGACTTTGAATTAGATAAAAAGATGGAGAAAGAATCTATATACTTTAACATAACTAAGGAATAAAAAATGAGAAAAAATATTATATTTTTAATATTGTCACTAATTTTTTTAGATCAACTAACTAAAGTATTGGTTCATTACAACATGCCTCTGTATTCTGAAATACCAATAATCTCTGATTTTGTGAAGCTATACCATATTCAAAACCCAGGCATGGCTTTTGGAATTAATTTTGATTTTAAATATACTAAATTGATTTTATCACTATTTAGATTAGTAGCATCATTTTTTATTGGATTATATCTTTTTAGAATTATAAACAAAGAATTTGATAAACTTATTCTTGTTTGTATCTCTCTTATATTTTCTGGTGCTATCGGAAATGTAATTGATAGTGTTTTTTATGGGATCATATTCAATAATGCACCTGAATCATCACCATTTAACTTATTTTATGGACAAGTAATTGATATGATTTATATTGATATATGGGAGGGATATGTTTCTTCTTGGATCCCTATTTTAGGTGGCTCGTACCTTTCCTTGTGGCCTGTTTTTAATCTGGCAGATTCTTATATTTTTATCGGTGTATCACTTCTATTGATTTTTAAGAAAGATTTTCTAATTAAGAATTAAGTAAAAATAACGTCTTTAATGTTACTGTGTCTCTTTTGAAGTTCCTTCAATAATTTCTTTTTATTATTTTCTAATTCATTACGCAGAGGAGAGGAGTTAACTTTTATAAAAACTTTTTTTTCTTCAGATATATAAACTTTTTCTGTCCTATCCTGAATTAATTTATTAGTGATCTTGTTCCAAGAATTTAATATCTCTATACTATCTATTTTTTTACTTATTTTTTCTGATTTATATATTTCAGATGTTAAATCACTTATGGAAAGCGGTTTTGATTTTCTAGACTTTTTCCTCATTTGATAATTCAATAATATTTATATTTTTTAGTTTTTTAATTTTTTTTAATCTCTCATAAACTGAGTCAGTTATGAATATTTGTTTAAAAATGTCTTTTTCAATGTACTTATTTAAAAGTTTAATTCTTTTATTATCAAGCTTATGATAGACATCATCCAATAATAGTATAGGATTTTTCTCTGTTTTTCTCATCAAGATTTGGTACTCACATATTTTTAGAGATATTATAAAAATTTTTTGTTGACCTTGAGAGCCGTATCTTTTAATTAGCCTATCATCTAAATAAAATATATAATCATCATTATGTATTCCTAAAGAAGTTTTTTTAGTGTAAAAATCATGTTCTAATTTTTTATTAAAATCTTCATGTTTTAGCCCCTCTTTAATTTCTGTGGAATATTCTATATTAAAATTTTCTTTTGTTAAATTTTCAGATACTTCATTAAATTCCTTATTGAAATTTTCTGAGGTTTCTTTTCTTACTCTACTTAAAAATAAATTAAGCTCTATAAGTTTTGCGTTATATGTCCTAATTATATCTTTATCAATATCTTTAAAGTAATAATTGTTTTTTAAGTAGCTATTTCTCTGTTTTATTAATCTATTATAGTCAACTAATTTATTTAAATAATCTTCATCAGTCTGTGAAATCAAAGTATCAAAAAACTTTCTTCTTGATAGACTGTAACCTCTTAATAGGTTTATGTCAAGCGGCTTAACAAATACGACAGGAATCTTTCCAATATGTTTTCTAAGGGATTTATATAAGTTATCATTTTCAAATAATTTTTTTCCAGATTTATTTTCATAGTAACATTTATATGAGTTTTTATTTGAATAATTTCCTTCTATTCTGAAAAAAAATTCTTTTTTTCTAATATTTTCGTCGTCGTTAGTGTTGATAGCACTTTTCCCTAAGGATAAATAATATATTGCATCTAGTAGATTTGTTTTTCCAGCACCATTTTCTCCAAAAATATAGTTTATCCCACTTGAGAAGTCTATTTTGAAAGCTTTATAATTTTTAAAATTATTAATCAGTATTTTATCAATATGCATTTATATTTGTGCTGAATTAAAAAATAAGCTTAAAGCTAATTCAATTTTTTTTTGAAAAATAAGTTATGGCTGTAGTTAAAGAAAAAAAATCAGATAAGGTAGTAAGAAGAGAAGAGTTTGAGTCTTCTACTTATTTGTACTGGTTAAAATCAATGTTGCTAATGAGAAGGTTTGAGGAGATGGCTGGTAGGCTCTATGGACAACAGAAAATCAGAGGATTCTGTCATCTCTATATTGGTCAGGAGGCATGTGTATCAGGTTGTGTCTCAGCTCTAAAAGAAGGAGATAAATACATTACATCTTATCGTGACCATGCCCATCCATTAGCTTTGGGAACTAACCCAGATAAGATAATGGCTGAACTTTTTGGCAAAGTTACTGGAGTTTCAAGAGGTAAAGGAGGTTCAATGCATATGTTTGATAAAGAAAAACATTTTTTTGGTGGTCATGGTATAGTAGGAAATCAAATACCTATTGGAGCTGGAATAGCTTTTGCAGATAAATATAAAAAAACTGATAATTTATGTCTAACATATCTTGGAGATGGAGCATTAAGGATTGGAGCTTTTCATGAGGCTGTTAATATAGCGATGTTTTTAAAGCTTCCAGTTATATTTATTATTGAGAATAATGGCTATGCGATGGGTACATCTGTGAGTAGAACATCAAATGTAACAGAGTTATATAAATCTGGTTTGTCCTATGACATACCTTCGGAACCTGTTGATGCTATGAATGTGGTAAAAGTTCATAGAGCTATTTCAAAAGCTGCTAAAAGAGCTAGAAGCGGTGAAGGACCATCTTTATTAGAATTTAGGACATATAGATTTAAAGGTCATTCTATGTCTGATCCTGCAAAATATAGAACAAAAGAAGAATTAGAACATTATAAAGATAAAGACCCTATAGAGCAGGTTAAGAATATGATTTTGAAAAAGAAAATACTTACAAAAGAACAGATAAATGACATTGATCTTGGGATTAAAGATCAAGTTAAGAAGTCTGTAGAATTTTCTGAAAAGTCTCCTTACCCTAAGAAAGAAGATGTTTTCTCAGATGTATATGTTCAAACTAATTACCCTTTCCTCAAAGAATAAATAGCTATGGTAAAAATTAGAAAACCAAAAAAAGATAATAAAGAAATTATTTCAATAGAAAATCCAGAAATTATTGGAGAAAGTATTTCTAAGACTGAGGAGTTTTTAAATAAAAATAAAAATTTAATTTATGTTTTATCAGGGTCTCTGATTTTAATATTCATATTCTTTTCTACTTATAATTTTATTAAAGACAATCAGAATATTGAGGCTCAAGAAGAAATGTTTCAGGCAGTATATTATTTTGAACAAGATAGTCTTGTTAAGGCATTAAATGGAGATGGAAATAATTATGGTTTTCTTGAAATTATTGATGAATATAGCTTATCTGACGCTGCTAATTTATCACATTATTATGCTGGAGTATCCTATCTTAAACTCGGGAATTATAACAATGCTATTTCATACCTATTGCCATATTCTTCTTCAGACTTATTACTACAAGCGAGAGCTTATTCTTTGATTGGGGATGCATATGTTGAGTTGCAGGACTATAATAACGCTATAAAATATTTTAAACTTGCTTCATCTAATAATCCTAATGAATATTTTACTCCAAAGTATATCTTAAAGCTGGCACTAGTCTATGAAAAAATAGATGATCTTAACTCTGCTATTAACTCTTATGACCAGATTATTAATGAGTTTAAGGATTCACCTGAATTTCAAATTTCATTGAAAAACAAATCTAGATTGGAAGGACTTATATAATGGGGAGTAGTCTTATCATTGATAATAGTTTTGAAAATCTTAACATTGAATCCCTAAAAATTGGGGTAGTTCAGTCTGAATGGAATTCTAATATTACTGATATGCTAATGTCTTCTTGTCTAAATTATTTTTTAGAATTAGGCATAAAAAAAAATAATTTGATAATAAGAAAGGTTCCAGGAAGTATGGAGTTAGTATACGGATCCAACCATATGTTCCAGAATCATAATGTAGATGGTATTGTAGCTCTAGGTTGTATTATTAAAGGAGAAACAGATCATGACAAATATATTGCAGGAGCTATATCTAACGGAATACTTTCCGTTTCCTTAAAAAATAAAAAGCCAATATCATTTGGAGTGCTTACAACTAATAACATTAAACAAGCAATTGCACGTTCAGGAGGTAACAAAGGTGATAAGGGTATGGAATCAGCTTATACTTTACTGAAAATGCTTAACTTAAATTGAAAGTTAACTTTAGCTTAATAAGTTTGTTTGAATAATATAAGTGATAGCACCACAGAAATAACCTACAACAGCGTAGAAAGAAATCCTTTTCAAATACCAAAAGAATGGTATGTTCTCAAGACCCATTATAGCCACACCTGCTGCAGAGCCAATAATTAATGCACTTCCACCTGTACCAGCACAATACGCTAAGAATTGCCAAAAAAGTCCATCCTGTGCAAAGAAACCTCCCCCCCCAATTTCTAGAGGATACATTCCGATTGCGGCAGCAACTAAAGGAACATTATCAACAATTGCTGATAATAAACCAATTATTAGTCCAATAGTATAGACTCCATTTTCAGTTCCAGTGCCTATCTCATTATCAAGAAAAGTTGCCATTTGACCAAGCTGACCAGCTGCCTGAAGACTACCAACCGCTAATAAAATCCCTAGGAAAAAAAGTAAAGTTGGCACATCCATTTTCTCTAGTGCGTGGTAAGCTGAGAAATATCTTTTGTCTTCTTTATTATCTTTTCTATGTAAAATATCAGTCAGAAGCCATAGAAACCCTAAGCTTAACATCATTCCCATAAAAGGGGGATAATGTGTTACTGACTTAAAAACTGGGACAAAGAGTAGACCAGCGACACCACTATAAAAAACAATATTTCTTGTCTTATCCGTAGTGTGATGTGACACTTCCATTTTGTCTGTATCAGGTCTATTAAATGTGCCTTTTACCTTTGGTGACATAATTATAAGTGGAACAATTAGACAGACAAGGCTTGGCATAATTAATTTAGTTATTACCTCGTAAGTAGTTATCTGATCTCCAATCCAAAGCATTGTTGTAGTTACATCGCCTATTGGTGACCAGGCACCCCCTGCATTTGCTGAAATAATTATCATACCAAGAAAAAACCATCTATCTTTTTGATCTGCAATAAATTTTCTAGTCAGAGAAACCATTATGATTGAAGCGGTAAGATTATCTAATAGTGCCGAAAAGAAAAATGCTACGAAACCAAGTATCCAAAATAGTTTGAGCTTACTTGTTGTTTTAATTCGGTCGGTTACAACTCTGAAGCCACCATGAATATCAATAATTTCAACAATTGTCATAGCACCCATTAAGAAGAAGAGAATACTTGATATCTCGGAAAGTATCTCGAAAAGCTGGACTTCAGTGACATAATGTTGTATAATATCTTTTGTAGACTTCCCAATAGTTTCTGATGTCTCAATAATTTCGTCTGGGTAAATGTTCGAAAACTCTGTTTCAGCATAATCCTTAATACCTTCGAGTTTTACTATATCTTCCTTTCCAAATACATAAATTGTCCAGCAAAGAATTCCAGTAATCAGTGCAATGGCTGCTTTATCAACCTTAAGTTGGTGTTCAATAGTTATACATGCATAACCAATTACAAAAACTACGATCATTAACTCATACATATTAAAATAATTTACTTTCTACTATAATTCCTGAGGAAGAAGAATATCTTGAGCCAGTAACTGATTTAGCTATATTTTTGTACTTCAAATATCTCAGTAAGCCCAAATATCCAAAAATTATTGCTTCTTTAAAAGAAATTATATCACTATTTGGAACGAAAAATTTATGATCTTGTTTATTATATGATCTGATTTTTTTTAGAAGAAATTTATTAAAAACCCCTCCTCCAGTTAATAATACGTGATTCTTTTTTGATATTATACTCTTGTTTATTTGGTAGGCTATATGGTGTGCTGTTGTGCATAGAATATCTTCATTTGAATAGCCTTCTAAAATTGGAATAAATTTATTTTCTATTAAATTAATATCTAAACTTTTTGGCCCATATTGACTGTAATAACTGATCTCATTTAGTCTAGTAAATAATGAATTAGATTTATTTCCCTTTGATGCAATGATCCCGTCCTCATCATACTCTAACCCCATGGCTCTTGAGTATTTATTTAAAATAATATTAGCTGGGCAGACATCGTATGCTATCAGTTTTTTTGATTTAAGATTAGATATATTTACTATTCCTCCAATATTGATGCAGTAGTCATACTCACTGAAAAGTTTTTTGTCTCCATACGGAACAAGTGGTGCACCCTGTCCACCACTTAAAACATCTAATTCTCTAAAATTACTTATTACTTTCATTTTTGTTTTAGCAGAGATTATTAAAGGGTTTCCTATTTGTAGAGTGATCTTTTCTTTTGGATTGTGCAATACAGTATGACCATGTGAAGAGATAAGAGATGGCTTAATAGAATTTTGCTTTATAAAACTTAGTATACTTTCAGAGATTAATTCACCTAGCTCGTTATCTAATTTTTTTAAATTATAAGATGAAAGTTTGGAACATTTTAAAAGTTTATCTCTCATAATAGAGTTGTAAGGAGCGAAAGATTTATTTTTTAATTTATAATTCCATAAGCCATTATTTTCCCAATAAGAACAATATGCAATGTCTAAACCATCACAAGATGTACCAGACATAACACCAATTACATTGAATTTTTTAATTTTCATGTCTTTATTTTAATTTTTTATTTA
>TARA_B100001057_G_scaffold73100_2_pt1 | contig 10671 bp, 6 predicted proteins | sample TARA_B100001057 | Tara Oceans TARA_B100001057 (sample SAMEA2621839) | marine metagenome | biome: marine biome (ENVO:00000447); feature: surface water layer (ENVO:00002042); material: "saline water (ENVO:00002010), including plankton (ENVO:xxxxxxxx)" | depth 5 m | reverse complement strand
AGCAGATCTGGATATCGTCTTATAGGCGATGTGAAATGAGAATAATGAGCATAATTTAGTGCGTAGTGCTCAGCTACATTGGCTTCATAGGTCGCCAGACTCATTGAGTAAAGAATTTGGGAATGGATAATGTCTTTATCTTTTCTGTCCTCTGCTATCTCAATTAATGATGTTAATTTACCTATGTCACTCCCACTATCTAAAACAGCATTAATCTTTCTACTTCTTAGAAAACTTTCTAAGGCCTTTACCTTGAGAATATCTGGCTTAGGATGAACCCTATAAACGCTAGGGATGCCGTGCTTAATAGATAATTTGGCTGCAGATATATTTGCTGCGAGCATAAATTCTTCAATCATCATATGAGATATCTCACGAGGAGAACTTATAAATTTAGTAATTTTCTGGTCAGAAAATTTTGGCACATAACTGGGAACATCTAACTCTAGGGAACCTCTTCTCTTTCTCTGATCTTTTAATCTTTTGTAGATTTCATGAAGAACCGACAGAGAATTAGCATAGGTTTTGTTGAATTGACCTTTTTCAATCTCTTTAGTTACTGTTCCGTATGTGAGTCTAGATTTAGAATTAATAATGGCTTCAAAAAAAGAAGTTTTTGAGAGCTCTCCATCTTTTGATACGGTAGTTTTACAAACTAGACAAAATCTATCTTCATTAGGCTTCAAAGAACATAAATCGTTGCTCAATTCCTCTGGCAACATAGGTATAACTTTATTAGAAAAATATACTGATGTTCCTCTCTCAAATGCTTCTTTGTCTAGGTTACTATTTACATCTATATAGCGTCCTACATCAGCTATTGCTACATAAAGTATTAAATTACCTTTTTCATCTCTCTCACCTAAAACTGCATCATCAAAGTCTTTAGCGCTTTTCCCGTCAATCGTTACAAAAATTTTATCTCTGAGATCCTTAACAAACTCATTTTCAAACTTTTTATTTTTGAGTTTTTTAGATTCGTTTATAACTGCTTTTGGCCACTCTCTCCTCAAATTATGGGAAGTTACAGCCATCTCGTAGGCTAAATCAATTTCATTCTCTAAATCGAATATTGATAAAAGACTTGCTTCTGGTAGATGATTTTCTTGAGGCTGTTTTCGCATTATAAATTTGCCAATAGCCCCATTCTTAAGTTGTTTATCAAAGGGATCTTTTATAAGGATTTTAAAGTCATTTTCAAAACCCAACAGTGACGTATAGAATCTTTTTCCCCTTACAAAAATCGTTCCAATAAATTCATTAGTATTTTCTGAAATAACCTTTTGTATTTTTGCCCAACCCTTTTGAGTGAGTGTGAATTGAACCAGATCACCTGGCATTGCTTTAAATATTTCTCTCTTACCTAATTTATATTGAGAGTCATACTTGAGATCATCAATGAAGAATCCTCTTGATTTACTCGATTTTTTTACGATACCTCTCAATATCTTAGAGGCACCTTCTTTTGTTTTTTTCAAGGAAGTTGTTTTAGAAATACTTTTATAAAGATAATCTGTCATTTTAAAGCAATAACAGACATAAAAGTCATTTTTGTGATTTCTTAGGTTGATTGCTTTTTTTATAGTCAGTAAAGTTGTACTCATGCATATAGGAATTATTATTTCGCTAATATTCATAAGCCTTTTATTTTTTCTCTGGCAATATTCCAAGGGTGAGCAGGTGGGAAGAAGGATAGGTTTTTTATTAAATATTTGGGGCGCTGTAATAGTTTTTTATCTTCTAATGATTGTATTTTTTTAAACTGGAAAAGAAATGTCAGTAAAACATTATGATTGGTCTGCATATCATGCTTATGTAAGGCCTAATAAAATTGCCATAAGAGATCTTAGCTCAAATCAAAATCTTACTTATAAAAGTCTTGATGAGAGGGCCTGTAAGTTAGCAAGTTGGTTACAAAAGATCGGTGTCGAAAAGGGAGATAGAGTGGCGATACTATCTCAAAATTGCGCCGAGTTTTTTGAGTTGGAGTTTGCTTGCGCCAAAATAGGTGCAATAGAACTTCCTTTGAATTGGCGCCTAACAAAACCAGAGTTGGAATATATCCTTAACGATAGCTCTCCCAAAGTACTCATTTATGATGAATCATTTTCTGAAATCTCTGTTGAACTTATACGGGACTGCGATATTTCAGATTCACTGGAAATTAACAAAGAAGATTTGAACAGTGAATACGAAACCACTTTGAAAGAAGCTGACGATGACTTTGAGAAGCCTGAAATTGATCAAGAAGATCTGATAATGATTATGTATACATCTGGAACTACAGGCCACCCAAAAGGAGCAATGATAAATCACCAGATGCAGCTTTATAATGTCATTAATCTTGCCTCCCCAGCTTTTGTAGCCACAGATACTGTTCAATTGGTCGTTTTGCCTCTCTTTCATACAGGAGGAATGAATTGCTACGCTAATCCGGTTTTACACTCTGGAGGAGAATTGATCCTTATAAGAGATTTTGATCCTGGACTTGCTTTGTCTATTTTAGGAAATCCTGAATATAAGGTTTCTCATTTTTTTGCTGTTCCTGCTCCTTATCAATTCATGATGAACCATCCTGATTTTGATAAAACTGACTTATCCAATCTCAGAATTGCTGGTATTGGAGGCGCACCTTGTGCAGAAGCTATTCTGAAAACTTGGTCAGATAGAGGAGTATCTATGATTCAAGGCTGGGGTATGACAGAAACTAGTCCTGGAGGTATAGGGTTACCTGCTGAAGATGCGGAAAGAAAGTTAGGGTCAGCAGGAAAGCCTCTTTTGCATACTGAAGTAAAGGTTGTAGACGATGATGGTCAAGAACTTCCATGGGGCGAGGTTGGCGAACTTTATATCAAAGGGCCGAATATAACGCCAGGATATTGGAACAACCCCGAAGCTACAAAAGACTCTTTTGATGATGGATGGCTAAAAACGGGTGATGCTGCAAGATTTGATGATGAAGGTTTTATTTATATCGTAGATAGATGGAAGGATATGTATATATCCGGGGGAGAAAATGTCTATCCAGCCGAAGTTGAAAATGTAATTTATCAGCTGCCCCAGATCGCTGAGGCTGCAATTCTGGGTGTCCCTGATGAAAGATGGGGAGAAACCGGTGTTGCTTTTATAAGCCTCAAACCAGGAGAGGAGCTTGAGGAAAAGGAAATTATCCAGCACTGTATTGATAATCTTGCTAAATTCAAGGTCCCTAGTTCAGTTGAATTCATCGATGCTTTGCCTAGAAATGCAACAGGAAAAGTCTTAAAAAGAAATTTAAGAGAAGATCTTTTAGGATCGGATGCACCTGCTATTTCATGATGAAACTCTATGATTTTCCTGGCGCACCTAATCCAAGAAGGGTAAAGATTTTTGCAGAGGAGAAGGGGATATCTTTGGAACTCGTTAATTGCGATATGTCCAAGCGAGAGCATAAATCCTCTGAATTCTTAAAGAAGAACCCTAGTGGAAAGATACCAGTTCTAGAACTCGAGGACGGTCGATGCATATCTGAATCTGTAGCAATTTGCAGATATCTAGAAAGTATCGTTCCTGAACCAAATCTATTTGGAAAAGATTCATTTGAAATGTCTTTCATCGAGAGTAGAAATCGACATATAGAGTTGGAGCTATGGACGCAAATAGGGATCTCATGGGTAAATGGACCTATAGTCGGATCTATGAATTTGTTTGAACAGATTCCAGATGCTAAGAAGGCAAGTGATAAAAATGTAAATTCATTCTACGAGAGACTAGACAATGAATTCTCTTCTAATGAATATGTTGCGGGAGAGAGATATACCATTGCAGACATAACACTTCTCTCAGCAATAGATTTCGCTTCCAGCATGGTTGACTTAAGACCGGATGAAAACTTGAAAAGTCTTTATAGATGGCATAATTTAGTGTTGTCGAGACCAAGTTCGAATACTTAGAAATATGCAAGAAATTCATCCAATATTGAATGAGAGAGCACAAGGGTGGTTAAATTTTTTGTATTTGAAAGCGACAACTCAGGATGATTGGTCAGAAAATGGGAATCCAAATGAGTGGTGGGATCAGACTTCTACCGCACCAATGTGCTCCTTTCCTCGCTTTGATTTACAAGAGTCTACTTATGCAATAGGGCTTATGGCCGATCTAACTCCTGCATGGAGAGAGGTATATTCTGAAATCCTTGATGAAATTGCTGAACGCTCAATTACTTATTGGGCCGCTGTAGATTGGCTAACCCAATTTGGTCATGATCCTGATAGGAAAAACTATCCAGAAGCTTGGAAAGGCGCCCTTATCCCTGAAGAATTTTGGGGAGATTATGATGCTCCGGGATGGACTGCTAATGGAGTTGCGCCTTGGGGATTTCATAAAGATCCAATAGGGGCTGATGGTAATTTATTTTTCAAAGGCTGGTTGAATTTAACTCAATCTCTTCATACCTATGTAAGTGGATACGATAAGTGGTCCTCCTCTTTCGAAGTTGCTGGAGCCTATAACTCCAGGTTTGAATGGACTCAACACCAATTAGCAGATCATTTACATCAACAATGGTCTAAAACCCCAATGGGACCACATTGTGAAAATACTAAAGCATGGCCCTTTTGCCTATCAGCAGCTGGTTTAGGTTTAATGTTATATGACAAAATTTTTGATAACAGTTTTCATAGTTCTTATTCAGACTGGTTGTCTTTCACTAAAGATAAATACTATGGATTTGATAAGGACGGATCTTTGCAATGGGTAACAATGTATTATGATGGAATCAATGATTACCATCATAGAACCCTTCCTGTTCATGGACTCGCTGTTTCTTTTTATGCCAAACCTCAGGATCCTCAATTCGCTGAACTTTTGTATCGCGGAGCAGTAAATTTCCTTGGATGGGATAATCCCGCGATTCCTATCACAAATGAATTTATGCCAGATCCAAGGATGTTTGCTCTTGGGCTTACTGTTTCTAAAGAATTTGATGACCAAGTAACTTTTGAGCGCTTGAAGGCTTACGCAGAGCAAAATTTCGAGCCACGTTTCTTTGGGCAGAATGATAGCCAATTTGGATTTTGGTTTAATCTTGGAGAAAATTGGCCAAGAGGACAACTCTCTGCTTTAGCAATGTGTGCGGAAGTTTGTGAACCTAAAGCTTGGGAAACCTTATTCAATAAACCCAATTTAACTAAGTATTACTCTCCAGCCATACAAGGAATTGATTTCCCGGCTCTTTATGTACAAAAAGCTTTTCATGATGATCAAGATGGAGTCCTTCATTTCAGCATCTGTGACGGAGATAGAACAAAATCTAACAAAAAAACTGAAATTGAAGTAATGAATCTTCCGAATGCGAATTCAGTAGATATAAAATGTGATGGCGTTGAATTCAAAAACTATAGAATTATTGACGAGTCAAAGATCTCTATAAATACAGACATTAACCAACACAATTTTGAAATCAAAACAGGTTATATTTTATCTCAAGAAAAAAAATACGACCTGAGTAAAAAGCTCAAACAATTAGATATATCTCAAATTAAAAAATCAGATAAATCGGATGCAGCTTCATCGAGACTCGTATTACCAACAAGCAAAACCTTATGTGGTTGTTGCTAGAAACTTTTAATAACTATTAAGAATATGTCTCTTTCAGAATTCTCATTAAAAGGAAAAAAAGCCTTAGTGATTGGAGCTAGAAGAAATATGGGCAAAGGTTTCGCACTTGGATTAGCTGAGGCAGGAGCAGATGTAGCTGTGACCGATATCAATATGGAATCTGGTCAATTAATGAGTGTAAGTGAAGAAATTAAAGCCATGGGAAGAGATTCTTTGTGTCTTAAAACGGACATTTCATCAAATGATGATGTTGAAAAAACGGTGAATCATGTCATGCAAGAGTTTGGAAGAATTGATATTTTGATGAATGTTGCAGTTATGTATCACATGAAATCTGTAGTTGATCTGGACGAAGAAAGCTGGGAAACACTAAGCAATGTCAACTTGAAAGGATATTGGCTTACCATTCAGCATGTCGCACCAATTATGAAAGAACAGAGAAGTGGTAGTATTATCAATCTAACTTCTAGAGGTGGATTAAAGGCTCATGCAGATAAAATGATGGGTAATTATGCAATAGTTAAATCTGGAATAGCTATGATGACAAGACAATATGCGCGGTTTCTTGGTCCGCACAATATAAGAGTAAATGCTATCGCACCATCGTTAGTTGAGTGGGAAGAATTTCCGGGTTCAGAAAACCAAAATGTTAATGAGGCCGCGGTTCAGGAAGAAAGAGAAACTACTGAGCAAGAAAAATTTGAAGCTTGGTCTAATGGCCCAGAAAATATCCCGCTAGGTAGAGTAGCCACTTTTAATGAAATGGCAAATGCAGCTGTTTTCTTGGCTTCTGATGCTTCTAGTTATGTAAATGGAACTATTTTAAATGTTGATGGTGGATACATGGCATGACATTTGATTGGGACTTTAACCATCTTGGAATGATGGTTTCAGATAAAGAAGAAATATTAGAATACTATCAATCTATGGGACTGGGCGTTAGTGTTGGTCCACAACCTTTACTTCCCCACATTGAAGGAGATGGAGAAATTACCTTTTTCAAAGAGTTGAACGGAGAGCCCACAACTCATCGCTATAAAACAGGTGGGGCCCATAATTTTAGAGATGGTCAGTCTCAAATAGGTAATTGTCAGGTTGAAATTTATCCTATGGCGCCAGGACCTGGCATGTTTATCAGTAGGTATCTAGAAAAGAAAGGAAATGGAATAAATCATATAGCATTCAACACAAAAAATATTGAAGCAGACACAGAATATTTCATCAAAAAAGGCTGCGATTTGGTTTTTAACGTGTCCATTAATGGCGAGACAATCGAAAATTATATCGATACCAGATCACATGGAGATTTATTGATATCTTTAAGACCACCTGCTGATGATTGGGAAAAAGCATGGAGAAAAAATAATCAGCGACACCCTTTGGTTAATAATTGGGAATTCGAGGGATTGGGGATTTGTGTAAATGATATCAATCACGCTTCTGACTATTACTCCGAGCTTGGTTATTTGAAAGTTGGCCAAATTAAATCTAATGAAGAATGGAAAAAGATATCGCAAAATTTTTTAGTATCAAAAATAATTTTTGAAATCATTCAGCCTGAAAGTGGTAGCATTTACGATAACTCAATAAAACAACGCGATGAGGGAGTAGCCGAAATAATATTCAGTGTTGATAACTTGATGACAGAAATAAAGAAATTTGAGAAAAATGGAGGAAAAATTTTAAAAATCTCTGAAAACAAAGAGACTGCCTCTTTAGATTCTGGAAAGAAAGGGAATATATTAATACGATTAATTCAAAAAAAATGATAACCGGGATTTCTTATTTTATTTCATCAATACTGATATTTTTGATATGCCTATTGATTGTTTTTAAGCCAAGTAAGGAAGTTTCAATATACGGAGGAGCATTAATCGCTTGTATCCTTGCTTACATGTTGTATCAATAAAAACTTCTTTTAGGATTTCACTACGCATAACAGACAAAAAGGTTGACAAATCAAAAGCGGCTACAATCTTAACCTTGATTATTTCTTTTCACATACTACACTTTACGTACTAATAAATAGAATTAGGACAAGTTCCTAATAGGGGAGACCAATGATGTTCGAGAAGATTCGTGAAAAGCTAACCTTTTTCCTTTCAACTTTTGTATTACTTAATGCTTCTGCATTTAGTGGATACGTTCTTTCGCAGGCGGCAGTAGAAGAAATTGTTGTGACTGCAAGAAAGAAAGCAGAAAGTCTTCAAGATGTCCCTCTGTCTGTATCGGCTCTAAGGGAAAGTTCTTTGGAAGAGCTTGGAGTAAATGTTTTTGAGGATTATCTGTTACAACTTCCTAGCGTTACTGCTGGAGGCGCAGGTCCCGGAACAAGTACTATCTACATAAGAGGCCTTGCTTCAACAACTCCCAACCTTACAACTGCAGGCGTTGGTGGTCTGGCTCCAAATGTGTCTTTTTATCTTGATGAACAACCACTAGCTCAGCCAGGAAGAAATCTAGATGTTTATGCTGCAGACATTTCTCGTATAGAAGTTTTGAAAGGTCCACAAGGCACTCTTTTCGGTGCGAGTTCGCAAGCCGGTGTTGTTAGGATGATTACTAACAAGCCAGTGATGGGCGAATCCGAATTGAACTTAGAACTAGAATCAAGAAGAATGGGCGAAGGAGATCCGGGAGCAAAAGTTGAGCTGGTATCGAATATACCCCTTGGTGAATCAACTGCGTTAAGGTTCGTTGCCTATAGAGATAGAAAGGGTGGTTACATAGATCAAGTTGCCGGAACTGTGAATGCAAGCCAGTCAGCTCGATTTAGAGCTGAAGGAACAGTAAGAGATAACGGCCTTCCTGTTTCTGCTGCCAGAAAAGGCTTTCAAGCAGGTGCAGATTTATCAGGAGTTACTTTTGCAGATGCTAATGCCATTATTAAAGAAAATATTAATAAGGTTTCTTATGAAGGATACAGAGCAAGCATAGCTCATGAAATAGATGATAACTGGGAAGCATTAGTTACTTTTTCTGGACAAACAATTGATTCAGACGGGGTTTTCTTCACTGATCCAGCTTTAGATGATTTAGAAATCCAAAGATACCACAATGACAGTCTTGAGGACGAATTTGATAATGCCAGCGTTACTATTGAAGGTTCGATTGGTGATTTAGAGATTCTTTATACCGGAGCTTATACAGATAGAAAGTCAGATCAGATAATTGACTACACAGATTATCTTTTTGTAGGGCAATATCTTCCTTACTACATATGTGATTATTATGTAACTTATACTAAATTTGCTCCAGGAAATGTCCCAACTGGAGCTTGTCCTGCTCCTGACATGTTTGTAGATTCTATGACAGACTCAAAGGTTAAAACTCATGAAGTTCGCATAAACGCACCTCTAACAGAAACTATGAGTCTTACGGCAGGCGCATTTATGAGTGACTCCGAATTAATGGAACATAATATGTTCACCTACCCCGGGGCCGTTGAGAGTGATATTGGTTGGGGAGTTAACTATGCTTTAACTGATACTTCTGTCTATGGCTATCAAGCTCTTGTAAAAGATGGTGCACTAAAATCAAAGCAATATGCTGCAGCTGGATGGCATTCTGGAAGAGGTCCATATTATCCTCCTGTCATGTTTGTAAATGACATACGAAGAACAGATGAACAGAAAGGAATTTTTGGTGAGTTATCTGTTGATCTTTCTGATGATATTGAGCTAACTCTAGGCGCTCGTTGGTATGACATTGAAGTTGATCTTGAAGGAAGCGCAAATGCTTCTTTTAGTACCGGTTTTGGAGGAGGAGATCAGCAAAGATTTGGCACCAACTTATCAGCAGCGTTTAATGAACCCGGAGTTGTTACAGGAAACCCTTTTATAGATTCCTTAGACTATCCTGATAAAGCCGAGACTGATGGCGTAATTGGAAAAGCTACTCTATCTTGGAATAGAACGGAAGACATAATGTACTACGTTACTTGGTCTGAAGGTTTCCGACCAGGACTTCTTAATCGTCCTGCAGGACAATCTACTCCTGATGGCTCATACACTGTTAGGCCAGTCACAGATTCTGACGAGGTAACTAACTATGAGTTCGGTTGGAAATCAGTTCTAAATGATGGAAGATTAAGATTCAACGGAAGTGTATTTTTTGTTGATGTGTCAGGTTTACAAACCACTATATTTGACCCAAGTATTGCAAACCTCTTTTTCTCTGATAATGCAGCAGATGCAGAGATTACTGGACTTGAAGGGGACTTTTTATATTATCCAAACATCGATGGTTTGATGATTTCAGGAGCCTTCTCTGTACTTGATACTGAAATTAAAAAATCTCTAACTACAAGCGATGTTTTGGCCGGGCAAGAATTAGCCTTTGCACCTGGAGTTCAAGCAAACTTGATGGCGCGCTATGAATGGGGCTTGGCAGCTGGAAATCAGGGTCATGTTCAAGCACAAGTAAATTGGTCTGATGAAAGCTTCTCAGACATCATTGAACCTAATAAAGCTAGACAAGATAGCTACAGTTTCATGAATATACGTGCTGGAATAAGTAATGACGAATGGCTGACGGAAATATATGTCGATAATGTTACCGACGAACGTGCTGAGATAAGTAATAATTTTGTATACGATCGTCAGCGTGTTGCTGTAATTAGACCAATGAACTATGGCTTTAGATTTAAGCGTAAATTTTAAGTAATAGTCATGAAGTATAAAGGGAGCTTTTGCTCCCTTTTTCTCTCTCAGATAAGAGAGTTTTATAAATTTTATGGATAACAAAAAAGTAGACATTGACGATACAAATATTTCTCTTGATTTAAGCGACGCTACTCAAGCCGTAAAAGAAAATAGATTTGAAGAAGCTCTTAATTTGTTGAATGTAATACTCAAAGAGAATCCAGATAATATTGACAGCCTTTATTTAGCTGCTGTATCAAGTAGATATTTAAAACAATTTGATCAATCAAAGAAACATCTAGAAAATCTTCTCTCGAATGCCCCAGATATGGGCCGTGCATATCAAGAGCTTGGTCATCTAAGTAGAGACAAAGGCGATTATGAAAAAGCAGTTATTCACTATAGGCAAGCATGTGAATTGAATCCTGCG
>TARA_B100001057_G_scaffold328317_1_pt1 | contig 10686 bp, 5 predicted proteins | sample TARA_B100001057 | Tara Oceans TARA_B100001057 (sample SAMEA2621839) | marine metagenome | biome: marine biome (ENVO:00000447); feature: surface water layer (ENVO:00002042); material: "saline water (ENVO:00002010), including plankton (ENVO:xxxxxxxx)" | depth 5 m | reverse complement strand
GATGCCGCTGACGTTGAGGTTAAGCAGAAACTTAGTAAGGCACTTACTATTAAATGCGGCACACCAACAGTTAAGGTAATGAAAACATGAAAATTAAACCTTTTAGTACGGGGGATGTAAACAACATCCACCTTAACGTCCTTATCTATGGTCATGCTGGGGCTGGTAAAACTACCGCACTAGGCAACTTTGAAGATACATTTGGTAAAGGACTTATATTGTCGGGCGAAGGGGGGTTGGCTTCTATTGCAGATCGAAACATAGACTTTCTTCCCTTCTATTCTTTTGACCATGACATTGACCGAAAGAAACATCCCGAAGGTTATAGCTTCAAAGAACTTATGTCATATGTAACGTCGGATGATTTTAGAAATGCGGGTTACAAATGGGTAGCAATAGATAGCTTCACTGAATTAAGTCGTAGGGCTTTTACCGAAGCAACTATGGAGAATGACAATCCAAAAGACGGATTTAAAAAGTACGAGTTATATACACAAAAGATTGATCCAATGATCAATGACTTGCGCGACCTTCCGATCCACGTTGTTTGTACTGCACTCGCAACTGAGAGCAAGGATGAAAACGGCATGACAAACTTTTGGCCCATGCTTCATCAAAAGTCTAAGGTGGAAGCTTTTTGTGGAACCTTCGATGTAGTAGCTGCGCTAATCAATAGAACTGAAACAGCGAAGAACGAGGATGGGAAAACCAAAATGAAAATGCACAGATACACATTAACAGGCAATGTATCTGGTTGGCATGGCAAGACAAGGGATTGTCATGGACGCATTCGAGTAGCCGAAGAAGGTACGAATGTAGCGTCACTGGTTAATAGGTTGGTGATGAATAAAGAAGAATTTGAAAACACTAAAAGGCAAGGAGTAGCCGCATGAGTTATCTTGATATAGACCTATCCAAAGTAAAAACTGAGGATAAACCGAGAATAAAATTATTGGAGAAAGGCACTCACGAAGTAATGATAGAAAGCGCGGTGGTTTGCCAGACATCGAAAGGGCATGATCAGCTTGAAGTAACTTACAAAAATGATCACGGAATACGAAAGCAGTGGATCATGTATGGTCACGATAATGCAGTTACAAGAGACATCGCACTTAGAGAATTGAAATCATTACTTGACGCGATTGGACATACTGGCAAGAACCCCCCCGAAGTTGGGTGGTATACTGGTAAGCCTGTTAAGATTGATATTTGGAAAGGTAAGACCGACAATGATGTACAAGTCAAAGCTACTTCACGATCTGAAAACTTGTCGGAAGTTAAGTCTTCAGACTTTAGTGGGGCTGATATAGACGATATAGATATACCCATTCCATGAACCACCCTGTCCACCCTCAAGCTCTTGAGGTAGTTGAAGCGATTGACGCGGGATTTCTCCAAGCCTCCCGCAACAGCGAGGAAACTCGCTGTTACATTGGTGCTTCAACGGGTCACGATTGCGTGGCCCGTCTTCAATTATCTTTAAGAGGTTTTCCGAGTGATCCTGTTGACGCACAGCTTCAGCGCATCTTTCGGGAAGGACATAGACTAGAATATCAAATTGTTCGTGATCTAAAGGAAAGGGCTAACCTTCGCGTTTACGAGAAGGATAGTCTTACGGGCAAGCAACATTCTAGGTCTTGGTTGGGTGGTCATATAGTCTGTCATTCAGACGGACTAGTTGATTTCGAGGATGGTTCACCTCTTTCCATTCTCGAAATCAAAACAATGAATGAGGCTAACTTTAATAAGTTTGTGTCTTATGGTGTGAAAGCTTCACACAAGAAATACTATTCACAGATGATGATGATGTTAGCCATGTTTGGAATTGAGCGTAGCTTGTTTATTTCGTACTGTAAAAATAACTCTAAATACCACGCGGAGATTGTTCACTTCGACCAATCCGAATGGGACGAAATCTATAATAATATTCAAGCTGCACTTGATGGACATGCTGGAAGGATAGCTTCTTACCCCGAAGATTGGCGGTGTAAGATGTGCTTTAAGAAAACGGCGTGTTGGGAAAATCCCAAGCTATCGCCAGCATGTCGCTTTTGCAAACACTCAAAGCCAAACGAGAAGGGTGGCTTCAGTTGCAAACTAACTGGTAAAGAAGAAACCGAGGCATGTGAAAAATTCGAGCAATTAAAAATGGTATCAAAAATATGAAACAAGAAAACTGGGATGAAATTACAATAACCCAAAAAGATATTATTAGAAAAAAGGCAGAGATTGAAAGCATTGCTGATCGAATTGTCCAGCTAGAAAAGGACAATGATAGCTTCGATGATCTTCACAAAGCCAGAATGAAACTCAAGCATGTCAAAGATACTCTTATGGAGTTGGAAGTTAAGGCTGTTGAACAGAACGTTAAGCTAATTCAGTACGGGTTTAGTAGTTTTCCAAATGGGTAAGAGATTAGCAGACGAACCGATAGAGGAAGGTCAAGAACTTATTTCTGGTGATCGACACGAGGAATACGGCGAAGCTATCCAGAATATGAGCGACATAGTTGCGGGGTGGAATGTTATAATAAGTATAGCGATGGAAAAATATGGGCGGCTAATGCCGTTTCATGTATGTCTAATGATGGATTGGTTGAAGACTTGTCGGGCGTGTAGAACACCTGACAAGAAAGATAGTTACAGCGACAAGGTTGGCTACGCTGGTCTTGCGTATGAATGCGCAATTAAAGGGACGACACAACCGAAATAACTAATACCATTATAGTATTCATTTTTTCTCCATACTCCTACCCCGCTTTTTGCGGGGTACTTTTTGAGCATGACGGGCTATGCGTAAGTCTCTCGTAATGATCATAACACGACCATCACGATATAGAACGTACTTACCTTGACGCTCTACTAGCTTATCCTCTTGCACCTTTTTCACCAGCTATTAAGTCAACAGCTTTTTCTCTGACACCAGACATTTGACCAAGAACAGGAACCCTACTGACTATATTCCTTACCGCTGCACGTTCTTTGCCGTTAGTTCCTTCACCAGTAATCAAGTCACCAGTAGCAGACATACCGCCACCAACAACAGTAAGAGCATCGAAGAACAACCCTGTCGATGGACCCGCAAATGTCTGAGCAATACGAACCTGACCATAAGCACCATTGTCGGCTTGCTGAACTGTATCGTACATAAGTTCTCCCAGGATACCCAAGCCACCCATTGTCATAAAACCATCCCAATACCAGCCCAATGCTTTGTCGGCATTTTGACTCAGCATTCCTTCTAACGGAGTAACAGTCTTTGATAACCTTCTTTCTCTGAACTCTGCTTCACGGTTGTCTTCGCCGCCGCGCATTTGAACAACGTCTTTCACATTGGCAGCAGTAAAACCCATCGCTGGACCAGCGGTCATATATAGTAATGCTGGCGCATAGTTAGGATCATCACTTCTTAATGCTTCGCTAAAAGCGTACCTACCAAGTCGTAGCATCTTGAGAGGGAATGACTTGAGTTGAAATATTATCTGACCGAATGGAGTTGTTGCCCACTGTGGCAAATCATTCTTGTTCGGCGCAAAGATACTTTCATTTGCAAGTTTAATCATGCCTGTTCCTATTTTCTCATACATAGGATGTTCAGCCTGAGTACCACCGCTACGCATTATCATGTCGATATGTGGCGCACCTTTTTGATAAAGCTCTTGCAATCCAAATTCATCCAAGGCTCTTTTTGCTATTCGCCCCTGTCTAGTATTAGGGCTTTCGATAGCTATTCTCGCACTAGCCTTAAAGTGTTCATAAGCTGTAGCACCAGCGATTTCGCGCATCATGTCGGTCCAAGGAGTTAGTCCTGTGGCGGTAAAGAAACCAGTAGTGAAACGGTTCGCGTCAATACCATAAGAGTTTGCCATTCTTTGATGCACTGTATTCTCAACAGCAACGCCCGTGTTTCTAATCATGTCACGATATGCTGATCCAGAAACAGGGTCAGACGAAAAGTTCTTTAACGCTGATGTCCATGCTTTGAAGTTTCCTGATCTGATTAGCGGTAGAACTAAATCACCTAGCGATGTTAGTGTTGTGAACGAAAGTAGAGTTACGCCGTTGACCATTCTCAATGCAGATGAAGCCTTACGCCAAGCCTCCGACCCTCGTGGTTTCTGCATAAGTAAATCAATAAATGTTTCAGCATGTATCGCATTATCTTCACTAGGGAACTTGGTAAAACCACGGGTGTCTTCAAGAGCAGAGGCAATTGCTTCAGCACGTTTGCGAAAGTTCTTACGCATTTGATCGCTAAATTCGTCACTATTTTCTGTGGGAGCCATAAGGTCCATGATGTCTCGGATCATGTCGTCTTTATTTGCGCCACTTGCGGCTTTACGAACAAGTGTGTTGGTAAAAAATTCAGCATTTTCTTTTGATGCAAACGGAGCCTTAAACAACGCTGAATTTGCTGTCTGCTTAAATACCGCTGCACCATGCAAATCTGGTTCATTACCAGACGAAAGAACATGATAGTCAGATTTAAGTATCTTATCCGAAGACAACAACCTCTCCACCGCATCATGTCTGTTCCGAATGATTGCCATGTAGTCTTTAAGGCCATGCGCTTGTGGACCAAACCTTTCAGATATATCCAAACGTCTTTCCACATTCTCGGAATACTTAGACATAACAACCATTAAGTCTCGTTCTAAAAACCCACCAAGAAATTTTTTCTGATTGGTTGGGTCTAAGAACTCCTTATGTTGGTCAAGTCTAAGCATACGCTGTTTGAGAAAAGCCTCGCTACCATCACCGTCGTTAAAGACTTGTTCACGAGGGATGTTTACACCGTCGTCTTCTTCAACAATGTTTTTGGTAATTCTCTTTGCTTTTTCTAATGCCTCTCTTTTCTTGAGCATTGCATTACCGCCGTGACGGTTTACGTCTTCTGCCATTAAGAAATCAGCAAGCATACTTTCAAACTCAGGACGACGTGCGTTAATTAAATCTGTACGCCAAACTTGAGGGAAATAGTCTTCGGCAATGTTACCTACATTTTCACCAGATTGAGTAAGCCTTGATCTAACTTCATCCAAGTATCCGCGAAGCATGTTGTATACTTCTTTTTCTTTTGATCTTAAAAATTTTACACCACTTTCGTTTTGTAAAGCTGTAACGATACGCTCATGTGATTTAGGCTGTTTGTCGGCACGAGTAGGGTTAAAACCAAAGAGATTACTTTCTGAATTTCCAAACCTACGAGACAGGGCTTCCGCTGTGGTATCATACATTTGTCTTAAACCAGCGTCGAACCAACGACCAAGCGGGTCTTTGCTATCTGGTAATTCACTTAATGCTCTTGTCATTGGCTGAAGGATACGAGCCATTTTGCCATGAATACGTTCATAGTGACCGCCACTACCATCAGCGGGTTCAGCAAAATCAGCGACATAGTGCATACCAGATCGACGTATAATTCCTGACTGAGTATCAGTTGTCAGAACTGTACGGATTTTCTCAGCATCTTCTGTATTGATCGACCTTTTGCGGCGCATTTTCATTGTGGCTGTTAAGAAATCTTTAGGCGCACCAGCTTGTTCTAAAACATTAGCCGCCCTTTTAGTTGCATCCTCGCCACCATCCGAAGCAATACGAGCCTCGGACATGATAAAATTGTTCACACCAGAACCTATTTCTTTTTCACCTAGTAGCGGCTTGGCGTTTACTAGGTCGGGACTATCAACCCCACGAACATTGTTGGGAGATACAAGAACTGTTTCTCCGTCTACTGTTAAAGTAGAAAACTTATTGCGCCTCATAATACGTCGTAGTTCTTCAGTACCACCAGCAACGGAAGCCAAGGTTTCAAATACTTGACGACCCGTGAATACACCCGTGTTGTCTTCTATAGCTCTATCAACTTGTCTTGCTATCTCAGGTGAATTTGCTGTTCGTTTAATAGCGTCTGCAACATTCTTTACCACGTCGGATTTAAAAGTCATTTGATGTCCGAATATCGCTGGCTTGTCGTCTTTTAAAAAGACCGCTTTTGCTTTGGTCATATCGGTTGCGCCGAACCGTTCTATTTCTTTACCTACGACATTATCAAACAAGTAATGATCCCCTAAATCACTAGACGATCCATCGGCCCTCATGCCATTGATACCATTACGAACAGCTTCAGATTGACCGATCAAGTCAGCGACGACTTCCTTACGGGCTGTCGGTGCGCTGTCAATAATCTTGTCACGCATGTTCGCCATAGTATTTGTTGGTCGTTCTGTAATCTGTGGCATGTTGCCAAACATAGGATCAACGTTTGACCCTGTTATGAAGAATACCCTTACATCATCTGCACCAGTAAAATCTTTAACAGCATCTACACTGGCTTGTGTTAAACGACCAAGTGTTTCGCTTGCGTACTCGGTAGCAAACTCGGCTGGAACTTCGCCTTTATAAACAGCGGCGGGAGAACCACGAGATAGGACACTATCTACTTCCATGTTTCCGTACATAGTCAAAGGCAAAAACCTTTGTCTTGCTTTGGGGCTGTCAATTAATCCATTAACTGAAAATGCAATTGCATCGCGCATAGCATCACGCGCTTGATTAATAGCATCCTCTACCTCAAATCCTTCGACCTCTGGTAAGGTGTCTTTAATTTGCTGCATCAAGACACGATTAGCTTGCATGTCAACGTCTTCGATAACGAGTTGTTCAAGTACACTATCTGCATCATAACCCATACGGGCCGCTGTTTTTTCTAACAAGTTGCGCGTACCATCATCCAAGATATGTGTTGGATACAATCTCTTTGATAACTCTCTAATCGTTTGCGTTATATCATCAGTTTCAAGGTTAGCTGCTAAACGCCTGACCACATTTCGGAACTCTTTGAATGCGTCTGTCTTAGTGCTAGGCGACATGTTCATTCCTAGACCTAACATTCTCATGGCGACCTTACGGGCAGCGTTCATCTTTTGTGGTGTTCTATGTTTTATCTCGCCTAAGAAATCAGAAAGAATAAATGGTGTGCTTTCACCAATCCCTACTTCAGTTTCACCGCCGCGATTAAATGCAGCTTCTACTTTAGCCGCGTTAATAACCGCTGGACTATCAGGAACAATTGGCTTTTTATTGTTCTTTCCACGACGGGTAAATTCCCACGCAACGTTTTGGATTTTATTTTTATCGCCCGTACCCATTAGCCCTTCGCGCAAGATTGCAGCTAACTCAGCACTGTTTGACAAATGGTATGGCCCTTCTGGACCACTTGTTGTTGTTCGCTGTACGGTTGCTGGACCAGACACTTGAACTTTTGTAAGAAGTATCTTTTTCATTTTGGTAGCAATACCGATAGCCTTTTTGCTGTCCTTAAATTTTGGTACTTTTTTGGCTACTTCTTCTAATTCACTAACAAGGGGAACTAAATCGGGGTATTCTGTTGCAGCAAACCCTTCAAATTCAGCCTCGTTAAATGTAGTTTTCTTGGCTTGTAGTGCCTTGACTGCTTTATCAACTAAGTTCTGACGCTTGCCTCTTTCTTGTTTAGTTTTCTTAAAGTTTTCGTCGGCCCTTGCGCTTTTCTCTATAGCTTCCATACCAGTGTTTTTTCTATTCTCTATAGTAATAGCGTCAAGCTGTGCTGTAGGAATGTCGCCATGCTCAAGGCGATAGTATGCGTCATTGATCTGCGTCATTGCTTTATCAATCGTCGGTACGATTTCTTCATCAAAGATTTTGCGTAACGCTTGATAGTCTTCTAGAGGGTATTCGGTTGCAGTAGTTATTTGAGGGTCTTTTCCAGGAGGCAAAACACCGTCAACTTCCTTGACACTTATTGCAGCACCATCGGCACGAATGTTTGCATTTCTTTCTCTACCAATACCTAGTTGTTCAAGGCGAGTGACTATACCTTTAAGTTTACCGCCTACGCCATTCTCTGCAACTGCTTCTAACATTCCAGAATAGCCTTTGAAGTCTTCACCCTTTCGCCGTGCATATGCCTTTGCATCTTTCTCACTAGCTGTAAGTCTGCGAAGCTGGGCTTCTAGACCGTGTTCTGGTTCTTTGATCTTTTCGATAAACGTACCTATATCCGCATTCTCAAGGGCGCGGTTTACTTCACCTCTCCCTACCCTCAAGTTTTCGTAGTTTGCCAAGAGTGTTAGTGAGAACTTATTGCTTGGTTCTTTCGGACGTAAGAACTGCTTTCGCATTTGAAGGTCTTTACGCTTAATCAACTTGTCAAAGATAGGCTCTAACTCAGGATCAAGTATCTCTTTGCGAGACATGATATACCATAGCTTCTTAACCAGCTTCATAGACTTCTTAAAGAAAGGCTCATTAGGCCACATCATTAGATCAAATTTGTGGTTCATAAATAAAGCAAACTGGTTAGCAAAGTATTCGGCTGGTGTGTCCAGCGCATTACCGAAGCCTACAGCATCTTTAGTTCCCTTAAAATACGGGCTGCGTAAGGCAATGTCTCGCATGGCATCACGGTCACCGTCTTTGTACAAGCGACCTTCGGCATCATAATAACCGTTGATTGCACCCCAAAATTCTTTTTTATCTCGGTTCGATAACAAGTTGTTATACAACCAATGTCCTAGTTCATGTCCTACTATATGAGTTTCGCTCAAACCTTTTGTCTGTGCAGTGTTGCCAATCGCATCAGAGTTAAGCTGAATGCGATTGAGAGCATCATTACGATCATTGACATATCTGCCTAGCACATCGGCATCCATGTCGGCACTTTCAAAGATAGGTGCTAATGTATCAGGAACAATTAAACGGATCATACGTTCAATGTTTTTGCGAGTTGTTGGACTTGCACCCGTTATGATTGAGTTGACTTGTTCAATACTTGTTTCAATATCAATCGCTGGGCGGCGCACACCATTAGGCGCAATGCTTCCGTTAAGGCCATGCAAGACATCTAAGATTTTTAATCTCTGTTTATTATTCATTGGGATAGTTTGACCGTTAATTGTGTAGTCGATCTCCCAAGGGGCGTTGTCTATTATGGTTTCCAGACGGGTCAAGTCTCTGAGTGTTACATTGTGTGCGTGAATATCGTCTGGTTTACGGATGTCACCAATCAAATTAATATTTTTTGTACGAGCAAGTGAATACGCAAAGTACAAACTATTAAGTTCATCGGTTGTTAAGGTGTTAGTATCAACACGTATCGTATCTCCACGAGACTGTAGATCAAGCGGGGCTGGTGGTGCAGTAGGATCGGTTCGGTTTATTTCGCCTACTTTGTTACTATCATTTAACGGCTCGAATGCTTCTATCATGGCATCCATATCAGACTTCTTATTTCGCATAGAAGCTGGGACGTAACCGATATACCAATCTTTAGCGTTCTCGTTACCTATAAGGGCTTCCGCACTTTTACCGCTGTCAACTTGTCCTTTAGTTAAAACTTTTGAAAGAATGATCCGACCAGAACTGTCAAACTCTTTGCGCGGAATAGCTGCAATAATTTTATTACCACGAGTGTTTGGAATACCCGCTTTTACTCGTTCAATGATTTCACCGTTGCGGCCTACAACATCTACTTTTGTAGGAGTAACCATTGCATTTTGCGCACGTTCCTCTAACCGCTGTACTTGTGCATTAAATTCTTCTTTCGTGATGGATTTTTTTTCTAGCTTATCAACAATTTTTTGTTTTTCTTTTGTAAACTGTTTGTCTGTAAAGATAGGAGCATCTTCACCCGTGATCATATCGTATTCGGCATTTACATTTATGCCTTGATCTTGCATCGCTTTTAAAGCGACATCTAAATTCTTGAATGACTTGCCAGTAACAGGGACATAATAAGCTGTGATAGGACCATCAGCTTTATCAGTTACACCATCCGCATGTCGATCACCAACAAACGAAGTGTAACCGTAGTAAAGTTTTCCCTGACCTTTTGCTGCATCTTTTTCAACCATAACTTTAACGGATGATTTAGAAAACTCTGGTGGCCTCATACCCGTTGCATCTGTGGCATACATACTGCCACCAATGTTTTTACTTTTCTTTATTGCGCTTGGAACACCCTGATCTGCGTCTACAAAATCAGGGTTTTTAACCATGCGTCCAGTTTCCATATCCGTAACGAATGGTGGGACATCCTCAAGACGATCCATAGATACTTGAGTACGGTCAGCCTTGCGCCCAAACTCAGGACGCAATCGACGGTTTAGTTCGTTGAATTGTTTCTCAGTAATCTTGCCAGCGGCTTTATCTTTTCGGAGTTGTTTTAACTGTGCGGCAATACGAGGGTCGCTAGTAGGGGAACCAATATCTCTCGGCTCTACTTGTGTGTTTGCTCTAGCAATAGCTAAGTTAAACAAACGCTCTCTTACTTTAGGAGTATCAAATCCAGAAAATGCTTCAGTGTTTAAAAGACGGGACTGTATAGCCACAATCGGATCACCGTCTAAACCTTCGGCGGCTTTCATTAGTTCTCTTACTCTGTCGTCAGTTTGGCTTTCGACTTTTTCAACACGAGGGTTTGTAACTTCTTCTTCTGGAATTGGTGCTTTCTCGGCTGCGTCCCCTTCTGTCTTTGATGCCTCTTGACTAAGCGCATCCTTTGTCGCGTCAGTAACATCATCCTCGGAGACAACCTCTGGTGTTGCACGGCGTTCATCAATGATCTTTTGCAGATCTTTCATACCCGTCGCACCTACTTCTTTTGTTGTCGGCGTTAGGCGTATTTTACCTTCGTTTATTAAAG
>TARA_B100001057_G_scaffold163159_1_pt1 | contig 10687 bp, 2 predicted proteins | sample TARA_B100001057 | Tara Oceans TARA_B100001057 (sample SAMEA2621839) | marine metagenome | biome: marine biome (ENVO:00000447); feature: surface water layer (ENVO:00002042); material: "saline water (ENVO:00002010), including plankton (ENVO:xxxxxxxx)" | depth 5 m | reverse complement strand
GAACAACATTTATATTCAAAGAACCTCCTCAAGGAGAAACAGGTCTAGAATTAAATGATAATGATCAGGTTGATATTTACTTCTATAAAGGAATAGATGGAACAGATGTTCAGATTCAAAATGTTGCAGAATCAATTGAAATTGGTGATAGTCTTCGTGTATTTAAGAGTAATAAATTACTTGGTATAACAACAACACAACAAAATGAGAGAATTGTAAAAGAAATTCTTAATACTGATTTAGTTGATACTGATATCTACACGGGTTTAGGAATCGATCAGATAAATGAAAAACCAGTTAGATGGACAAAACAAAAACGAGATTTACAAATTAATGGTACATTAGTTCCTAAATCAAGATCTATATTAGAACCTCAAATTTATCCTACATCTAAGATAATTGGTGACTTTAATGAAACTTCTGGCATGGGAGTAAATGACAATAGTATTTTTGTTGATGATGCTGAATCATTCTTCATTGAGGAAAGAAAATATGGCACTGGTGATAAATCTGTTGATGCATTAGTAACATCAGGTGAAATACATACTCCTGCAACTGCAATAGCAAATGTTTCTGGAATAGGTACACAACAATCTATTTCTTCTTTAACTATAACAAATGCAGGTTCTGGATATGAAGGTGTAGTTAATGTAACAATAGCATCACCACCTTCAGGAATTGGTGTTGGTATAGGAACTACAGCAACAGCAACGCTTACAGTTTCTAATGGTTCAGTTGCTTTTGACCAGATAACAGATGGAGGTCTTGGATATGATTCAAGCAATCCACCTCAAGTAATTATTGAAAGTCCTCCATTCAAGTATGAAAAAATTACAGGAATCGATAATTTCAAAGGATACACTGGAATCATAACAGGTATTGGAACGACGACTAGAACTGGTACTAATGACCCTGCATTAAAATTTACTTTCCATGCGGTGAGAAGAGCAGAAGATGGAAGTTATGAAAATGTGAGTGATATTAATTCACTTAAAAAAGGTTATCCTATATTAATTACAGAAACAACGGTTGGGCAAGGATTAACATCTGTAAATCCTGATGATGCACATGTTGTTGGTATCGGAACAACATTCCTTGATAATGTTTATATTGTTAATGAAATTACATTTGATGGTTCTAAAGGAATTTGCACATGTAATGTACATTCAAATACTGATTCTTGGTTTAATAGTATTGATGAAGTAGGATATTATGAAACAAATTATATTGGAGAAACAATTTCATTAGGTAAATTGAGTTGGGGTATATTATATGGTAATGATGTCGGTTCATCTTCAATCTTATTGAAACGTTCATCTAATCCTATTTCGATTGGAGTAACTGGATTAACAGTAGATGCTGGTCTCTCTACATTCCCAACTATTCAAAGAAAAAGTTACGATGGCACTGGCGAAACAGGTCATCGAAATAGTGGTTCAATCAGGGCAGTTTTAAGTTGATGCAAAAACCACTATAAATAGAAGGAAAGAAAGGATACTCAGTTACAGATGTCAGCTATTATTACTGATCAGTTCAGAATTTTAAATGCAAATAATTTTGTAGAGTCGGTGCAGGATACAAATAATTCTTATTATGTATTTTTAGGATTATCTAATTCTTCTGGGGTAGATGGCACTAATATTGGAAAAACTTTTGGTAGAGATGAATTATGGGATACAAAAACACCAGCACCAACCGATAGTTTTTCATATAGGAGACATACGGGTGATACGATGATGTTTGGTAAAAAAGTATCATCTGCCAATATAAGAAGACTGATAAGGAGAGTAGAGTGGGTTCAAGGATCTAGATATGAAATTTATAGAGATGATTATAGTGCTGAAAATCAAAGTCCAATTACCAAAGCAAATAGATTATATGATGCAAATTATTATGTTGTAACCTCTGAGTTAAAAGTTTATATCTGTATTGATAATGGTTCTAATGGTTCTAATCTTCTGGGTAATGTATCACAGGATGAACCTACTTTTGAAGGCACAGAACCATCAAAAGCAGGTAACAGTGGTGATGGTTATTTGTGGAAGTACTTATTTACAGTCCCTCCAAGTGATACTATTAAGTTTGATTCAACAGAATTTATATCTGTTCCAAATAATTGGTCAACCAGCACCGATGCACAGATAAGATCTATTCGTGAAAATGGTAATTCAGAGATTAATAATAATCAAATAAAACACATCTACATTGATAACGCAGGTCAGAAATACACTAATGGATCATTTGAGGTGAATATAGTAGGTGATGGTACAGGTGGTAAAGCAAGGATTGATATTGATGGTGGAAAAATAATAAATGCTACTGTTAGTGCAGGAGGCAGAGGATATACATATGGTATTGTTGATTTAGATGATTGCAATCAAAATTCTACTGTTAAGGCAAAGTTAGTTCCTATAATTCCACCAAGAAGAGGACATGGAGATGATATCTATACAGAATTAGGAACTGATAAAGTTCTAATCTATGCAAGATTTGATGATTCTACGAAGGATTTTCCTACTGATACTGCATTTGGTCAGGTAGGTATAGTTAAGAATCCTACTAAGATTGATAGTAATGTTGTTTACACAGATAATACTTTTTCATCATTACAAGCGATTAAAATAGAAAGTTTACTTGATCCTAACACTGGACAATCAACGGGGATACCAAAAGTCGGTGAGGAAGTAAATCAGATACTTACAATTCCTCCGAATGCTGCAAAAGTTGCAAAGGGATATGTAAGTTCTTACGATGAGACTACTGGGGTTCTTAAATACTTCAGAGATCGATCATTGCAGTTTAATGGTGTTACCTACGATCACACTGATTATGTTGGTGTAGGTACAGGAGGAAAAATTTTTGAATTTGAGACTGGAACAACTGTAAACTCTGTAAAAGGTTTAACATCTCAATTTTCTGGTACTATTCAAGTTAATTTTTCAGGTATCACAACTAACCCAACTGGTGCTAAATTAATTAATTTAGGAACTAGATTTCAAGGAGGGTTATCTGATTCGGAGATAAATAAAGGGTCGGGACAAATTATCTATTTGGATAATAGACCTGAGATTAATAGAAGTCTCCGACAAAAAGAGGACATAAAAATCGTATTAGAGTTCTAAAATGCCACAAAAGACCAATTTAAATATAAGTCCTTATTATGATGACTTTGATAAGGCGAAAAATTTTTATAAAATTCTTTTCAAACCTGGTAAACCAGTACAAGCAAGAGAATTATCTGGTTTACAGTCTATATTACAAAATCAAGTTGAAAATTTTGGAAAACATATTTTCAAAGAAGGTTCGATGGTCATACCTGGTGGCATTGAAGTTGACAAATCTTACTTTTCTTGTAAAATAAATCCATCTCATCTTGGTATCGATGTCTCAATTTACTTAGACAGTATAATTAACAAAAATAATGGTAAAGGTACAAGAGTTAGGGGACAAAATTCAGGCATTGTAGCAACTATAAAAAATTATGTATTGCCACCAAATGAAGGTGTTGTTGAACCTACGATATTTGTAAAATATAATAGTTCAGGAACAGAGAGTGAAAGTATTGCTTTTCCTGATGGAGAAATTTTAATACTTGAAGAAAGTGTAACATATGGTAATACTACAATAAACATTGGAGAATCTATATTAACTCTATCTCTGGAAAGTGCATCAGCGACTGGTTCAGGATTTGGTATTAGTGAAGGTGTATATTTTTTACGTGGTGCTTTTGTAGATGTTCCAACTTCTTTTATAATATTAGATCCATATAATCCTAAACCATCATATAGAGTTGGATTAGAAGTAATTGAAGAAGTAATTAATGCGAATGATGATTCTTCATTATATGATAATGCGAAAGGTTTTACTAATTTTGCAGCACCTGGTGCAGATAGATTTAAAATTTCAGTAAAACTAACTAAAAAATCATTAGATGATACAAATGATACTAGTTTTGTAGAATTATACAGAATTAGAGAAGGTGAAGATAAAAAATTACAAAATACATCTGTATATTCTGAGATTAAAAAATATCTTGCAAAAAGAACATTTGATGAATCGGGTAATTATGCTATTGAACCATTCCGTGTAAATTTACAAAATTCATTGAATGATGAAATACGATCAAATGGATTATACACTGAAAATCAATTAACAGATCAGGGTAATAAACCATCAGAAGATACTATGTGTGTGAAATTATCACCAGGTAAAGCCTATGTTAAAGGATTTGATGTTTATCTACCTGGCACGACAGTAATAGATGTTCCTAAACCAAGAGATGTAAAGGACGTAAATAGTGCTTCAATACCCTTCCGTATGGGTAGTTTATTAAGAGTAAATAATGTATTTGGAACACCGTTTATTAATTTGGGTGGAAATAACACAAATATAGTTGATCTTTATAATGAAAGAAGAGGTTCTAGTACTACATCAGGGACTGGTTCAAAGATAGGTCAAGCAAGAGTATATTCATTTGGCGTGACTGATGCATCTTATAGTAGTGCATCTACACAATTCGATTTACATCTATATGATATTCAAACATATACAACTCTTAAAGTATCAAATATAGATACAACCCAAGTAAAAGGAACAAGAGTAAGGGGATTATCAAGTGGTGCAATAGGATATTTAGCAGAGAGTCCTAATACAAGTGGTGTGGGTGAATTAAATGTATCTGGAACTACAGGTACATTTATTGTTGGAGAAAAATTAATATACAATGAAAAAACAACTGATGCTAAATCAGCTATAATCCAAGTTAATGCGTATAATGTATTTGATATTAAGTCTGTTTATCAAGACGCTGATTCTATCACTGGTAGCAGTTTAGGTTCTGACTTTATAGCAGATTCAGTTCTTTATGATCGTATATTACCAGGTTTTGCAGTATCAGATCAATTAAATGTAGTATCAGATTCATCAGATTCTACCATTAATAGTGCAACTATTCCTGGTCGGAATTTTGCAGGAAGAGTTGGAATTACAACAAATTCAATTATATCTTACAGTCATGGTGCATTTACTGACCCAGTATTTAATCGTGTAACAGTAATAAGTCCTGATGGTGCAACACTTACCTTAAAGGAAATTAATGATGTGAATGGTGTGAACAAAGGTACTGTTATACCAGTAGGATCAGGAACAACAACTGGGGCATTTAGAGTAAGAGTTCCATTAATACAAAATATTAGGGATGCAGGATTATTTACTAGATTGCCTAGACAAAATATTTCTAATTTAAATTCATCCAATTCAAATTTAATAATTTCAACACAAGTAACTCAATCATTAAGCACCAATGAATTAACTATTTCATCGACAGAGGCTTTAAACCCAAGTTCAGGTATTACAAGTGCATTCTTTGAACCATTTGATGCTGAAAAATATACAATAACATATACTGATGGTGCTGTTGAACCTTTAACATCTGATAAAGTTACTGTTACAGATGATGGGGGTGAAATTAAATTTACAGGATTAACACAAGGTAGTGGTAATTGTTCAGTTAATGTAACACTTAAGAAATTAGGAGTTACCAGTAAATCCAAAAATTATGTAAGAAGTAAACAACTTGAAATTACAAGAACCGCTGGTATATCCACTAATGGCAATTTAACTCAAAGTAAAACTTATGGATTAAGAATAGAAGATAAAGAAATTTCTCTTGACAATCCTGATGTATGCAAGGTGGTTGCAATATATGAATCAAAAACACTCTCTAAACCAATTTTTGATAAATTAAAGTTTGTTTCAGGATTAAATTTAGATACAGCATCTATTATTGGTGAAAAAGTAATTGGTGAAGAAAGTAGAGCAATTGGACAAATTGTTGAAAGGAGTTCATCTGATATTGATTTTGTTTATCTGAATGCAAATAGATTTATTGTTGGTGAAAAAGTAACATTTAAAGAATCTTCAATCGCATCTAATTTACAGAGTATTGTTAATGGAAATTATGTAGATAGAACTGATAATTATCTGTTAAATAAAGGTCATACAAGGCAAATATCAGACTATTCTAGGATAGTAAGAAAAGATAAATCTGCAACACCTTCAAAACGATTATTGGTTGTATTTGATCAATATCAAGTTCCAACAGGTAACAAAGGTGATTTATTTAGTGTAAATTCATTTACTTCTGATAGGTATACTAATGATATACCATTTATAGGATTTGAGAGAGCAACAGATATTTTAGATTTGAGACCAAGAGTCAAAGAATTTAGTACAACATCTCAATATCCTAATGCATCACCATTTGCATTTAGTAGTCGTGAATTTGAAGAAAGCAATCCTTTTGTTATTACACCAAATGAAAGTTCAATTGTTGGATATAGTTTCTATCTTCCACGTATTGATAAACTTGTAATAAATGAGTTTGAACAAGTAAAGTTAATTAAAGGTCAATCATCTGAAGTACCCGTTCCTCCCACAGAGGTTGGAAATGCAATGGAAATTGCTCAAATTACATTACCTCCTTACTTATATGATCCTATTAAAGAACCCACAATAAGGATGTTTGATAATCGTCGTTTTACAATGAGAGATATTGGTGCATTAGAGAAGAGAATTGAAAATTTAGAGGAGATGACTTCATTAAGTGCTCTTGAATTAGACACTAAATCACTTGAAGTAAAAGATTCTAACGGTTTAAATCGTTTTAAAACTGGGTTTGCAGTTAATAATTTTAAAAATAGAAGTTTTATAAACTTCAGTCCTGATGGAGGTTCTAGATGTGATGTTGATACCGTAAATAGAGAACTAATAAGTGCGATTGATTTTTGGTCTATAAAGGCAGAACTTGCATTAAATCCTAATATTGATCTTGCCTCTGCTGATTTAAACTCAAATTTACAATTACTTGATACGAATTGTAGGAAAACAGGTGATTTAATTACTCTTGATTACAGTGAAGTTGATTGGATTGATCAACCACAGGCAACAAGGGTTGAAAATGTCAATCCATTTAACGTTATAACATTTGCAGGGGGAGTTGTTTTAGATCCTCCATCAGATAATTGGACAAGAACAATCTATGTTGATAACTTTAGAAATGAATCAACTGGTGCTAGGTGGGTAGAAACTGCGAATGTAATTTCAAATACAACAGAGAGAGATAGAAGTGTTAATGTTGTTAATAGAGAAATAATTGCAGATCAACATGACTTTGAAGGAAACCATAGAGAAAGAACAACAACAACTTCTATTACGACCACACAAAGAGTTGAAAGAAGTTTTACAAATACTCTTGAAGGACCAAGTAGAGAATTTGATTATGTAGAAAGTGTCAAAGTTGATAGTCAAGTTGATCCATTCATGAGATCAAGAAATGTTTCTTTCAATGTAAGTGGTCTAAAACCATCCACAAGACATTTTCATTATCTTGATAGTGCTTCACCAGATATTGTTCCAAAACTAAGTGAAGTAGAGATGGTATCAGGTTCATTTACTGTTTTTGAAAATGCAAGAATTGAACTTGTTACTTTGGGTGATGATCCAGTGATAGGTTATGTGAGAATACAAAGACCAAATCATAAGTTTGGTGATACTTCAAGACCTGATGTTGGAGCAGGATTAGGTTCACCCTCAGTTTTAGTTGAGGATTATTCAGTTGATCCATTTGACGCAACAAGACCAGCACCATCAACAAGTTATTCTGCAACATCAAAATTATTGAATATTGATATTACTGCATTGGCAAATGATGAACAATACTTTGGATACGCTATAAAAGGTGCGTTAGTAATTGGAGAGACAAGTGGTGCTATTGCTAAAATCACAAATGTTGATCTTATATCGGACAATTGGGGTGACTTAATAGGAGCATTCTTCTTCAGAAATGCAAACGCTGTTCCTCAACCACCTATATTATTCAGATCTGGTACAAAAACATTCAAAGTAACAGCAGCTGCCGAAGGTACAATTCAATTACCTGGTGCCACAGCACTCGCTAGTGATGCCACAGGGGTATTCACTGGCACAGGAACTATATTGAGTCAAACAACAGATACTGTCGGTGTTAGAAACCCTCCTACACCTCCCCAGAGACCGAACGAGGTAAATGTATCTGTTAATGTAAACTCATCATCTGATACAGAGTTCTTTGAGGCACCTTATAGAGACCCATTGGCTCAATCATTCAGAGTTGATGAAACAGGAGCATTTTTAACTTCCTTTGATTTATTCTTTGCTTCAAAAGATCCTAATACCAAAGTTTTTATTGAACTCAGGCATGTAGAATTAGGCACACCTACAAGATTCCTTGTTCAGGATTATGCACAAGTAGCATTAAATCCAAGTCAGGTAAACATATCTGATGATGCATCAGTTGCAACTACAATCAAATTCACATCTCCTGTTTATTTGGAACCGAATCGAGAATATGCTATTGTGGTATTATCACCAGCGTCTGATTTATATGAAATGTGGGTAGCTCGAATGGGTGAAAAAACAGTTAAATCAACTGTATTGCCTGATGTTGAAGATGTAGTTGTTTCAAAACAATACATTGGTGGTAGTTTATTTAAATCTCAGAATGGTACAATTTGGACACCTAGTCAATACGAAGATTTATGTTTCAAGTTACGCAAGGCATCATTCGTAACTTCTGGAACTGCAACTTTCTATAATACACCAATTAATGCTGGTAATTTAAATACTCAGAAACTTCCTGATAACCCAATACGCACATTACCTAGAAAACTCAAAGTTAGTGTAACTGGTAGTGCATGTAATGATACTAATTTAGGGATTGGTCAAAAAATATCACAAGCAGACTCTTCTAATAATATTATTCCAGAAGATGCTTCCATAACAGGTATTATTGAAGGACAAGGTGCCCCTGCTGCCTCTCCTGAGATAGTTATAGGTGGATCTGGATATTCATTTAGTAGTACAACTGCAGTTCCAACAATTTCTTTGACTGGAAGTGGAAGTGGTCTTACATGTAACCCAACAGTAACTAATGGAGTAGTTACAAGTGTTATAATAAATGGAGCAGGTGCAGGATATCAAGTAGGCGATGTGTTAACTGTCGATAATACAAGTAATAAAGTAACCACAGGTGCTGGATTTAAATTTACTATTATTGCAATTAACTCTACCTTTGATTCTGTATTCTTAACTGATGTTCAAGGAGAACACTTTATAGCTAATCGTCAACTTGTAAGATATCTTACAGTTAATAATGTTCCAAATGTTAATCCAACTGTGTTAGGTTCTACTGCCACAGTAAATTCATCAAACCCATCAACAATTAATGGCGAACCACATACAGGTGATATAATAGAAGTTACTCAATATAATCATGCTCATCATGGTGCAAATAATAAAGTTGTTGTTAAAAATGTAAAACCTGATTCTGTAAAGGTACAGACAACATCAGCACTAAGTGCAGATACAACATCTGTCGAAATTGCTGATGTAACACCATTTACTAATTTTAATGGTATCACTACATCGATTGGTTCTGCTTTGATAGGAAGTGAAATTGTATCATATACAGTTGGAACTGGAAAGTTGACGATTGTTAGAGGACAATTTGGTACAACACCAGTATCACATGATGTTGGATCAGATATTCAAACATACGAGGCAGGTGGAGTGTCTCTTGTTGGTATTAATACAACATTTGATACTACTAATACTGCTACATTTGATGACAATATTGATAATTATTTCTTAAAAGTTGATGTAGCAAACTTAGCACCTGAGAGAACTGGTGGTGCATTATTATGTTTTACAAATGAAAAAGCGATTGGTGGAAAGAATGTTCACATATCACAAAATCATCAGTTTAGTTCAATTTCACCACAATTTAATGTTATTACACCTGGCAAATCAACTAATGTTAATACGTTTGTGAGAACAATCAGTGGAACAAGTGCTGGTGGAAATGAAGTTTCCTTCATAGATCAAGGTTTTAATCCAACAACTTTAAATGAAACTACATTTTTCCCAAATCCAAGATTAGTTGCCTCTGTTAAGAATGAAAGTGAAAGACTGCAAAATTTACCTAAAAATAAATCACTAACTTTAAATATTGATATGTCATCAACTGATTCTAATTTATCACCTGTATTAGATGTTAAGAATTCAATCTTTATTTTAGGTAGAAATAAAATTAATAATCCTATTGGTGAAAATAATTATGCAACTGATGAGAGAGTTAAATCTCAAAGAGATGATCCTCATGGTTCTGTATTTGTATCAAAACCAGTAATGTTGAAGAATCCTGCTAAATCATTAAAAGTTCTCGTTGCAGCAAGTAGAGAACCAGAAGCAGATTTCAGAGTATTCTATCGTTTATTCAGTTTTGACTCCAGTGAAGTATCACAAACTTATAGACCATTTCCTGGTTATAAAAACTTGACCGTTGATTCAACTGGTGATGGTATTGGTGATGAAGTTGTTGATAGTTCATTGAATGATGGTAGACCAGATGCATTTGTCGCACCAAATGGATTTGATGAATTTTCCGAATATCAGTTCACAGCTGATGATTTAGAGGAGTTCAATGGATTTGTTATTAAAATTGTTATGACTTCAACAAATGAATCAGTTCCTGTTCGACTAAAAGACTTTAGAACAATTGCATTAGCATAATGAAAACATATAATCAATTCCAAGAAAACGTAGCTGCTTTAGGATTAAAAGCAAGTAGTAAGTTTTTACTACCTGCTTT
>TARA_B100001057_G_scaffold241035_1_pt1 | contig 10702 bp, 12 predicted proteins | sample TARA_B100001057 | Tara Oceans TARA_B100001057 (sample SAMEA2621839) | marine metagenome | biome: marine biome (ENVO:00000447); feature: surface water layer (ENVO:00002042); material: "saline water (ENVO:00002010), including plankton (ENVO:xxxxxxxx)" | depth 5 m | reverse complement strand
AACTATTTGAAAAACATCTTTTAATTTAATTCCATTTTTAAGAGCTCTGTATGAGCTACCTTGTATCTGCCCACCATCAGCTATAGGTGTATTATGTGGAAACCCTAACTCAAGAATATCTGCGTGATTGGATATTTTTTCTAATATTTTAATAGAATTAATTTTATTGTTATCTCCTGCAACTGTGTAAGTAATTAAAGCTGGTCTTTTTTCTTTTCTACAATTATTAAAGGCTTCAGCGATTTTCGATTTCATCTTACGTATGATCCTAATTTTTGTTTAATAATATCTTTATCTTTAAGGCTATCACCGCAGGAGTTTACAACAATAATTTCGGATGCTTTTAATTTAGGAGCTAATTTAATAGCTTCTGCAAAGGCATGTGAGGGTTCAAGTGAAGGAGAAATATTTTCAAGTTTTGAGACCAATTGATAAGCTTTTAAAGCCTCTTCATCGCTTGCAGATGTATATCTAGCTCTTTTCGCATCTTTTAGAAAACAATGCAGAGGAGAAATTCCAGGGTAATCAAGACCTGCAGATATTGACTCAGTAGAACCTATTTGACCTTCTTGGTTTTGTATAACATATTGTGCAGCTCCATGAAGAATACCAATTTTAGATCCATAAGTTAATGGCGCTGCGTGTAATTTACTATTTTTAGGACCACCTGCCTCCACACCAATAAATTCAACATGAGTGTCCATAAATTCATTCCAAAAACCTGCTGCAGAACTTCCGCCCCCCACACAATTAATTAATTTTAATTTGTCAGGTATTTTTCCGAATTCTCCTTTTACTTGTTTCATTAATTCTCTTGAGATTTGTGCAGTACTCCAAGCGCAAATTTTGATAAATATATTTGGCCCAACGGTGCTGCCTACACATAATGCTGTAGTGTCACAATTAGAAACCCAATATCTCATACATTCGCTCACAGCATCAACAAGTGTTTGACTCCCCGTTGTGACCGGAATTATTTTTGCTCCATTTTTTCTCATGGCTTCTACGTTGGGTCGTTGTCTTTTAATATCTTTAGCACCCATAAAAATTTTACATTTAAGACCAAATTTTTTAGCTGCCATAGAAAGCATTTTTCCAGCATACCCAGCACCAGTATCGCCAACAATATATTTCTTTCCTGCTCTTTTTGCGATTAAACAGTGAACTGTAGCATTATAAATTTTATGAGCCCCACCATTAGCTTCAGAAACTACTTTTGCATAAATTTGCGCACCTCCAAGATGATCAGTTAAATTATCTAATTTAATAAAAGGAGTGGGAGCACCCACGTATGTTTCAAAGTAATGATCTCTTTCTCTTAAAAACTTTTTTTCATACCTTAGTCTGGTAAATAATTTTGTTAAATCGTCTATAGGTTTTTTTAAAGTTTCAGGTATATAATTTCCACCAAATTTACCGCCATACATATAATTTTTATCATGTTGGTCAATTAATGGTATATTTTTTTTAATTTTTAAGCTCATTAATTTTATTTATAAAACTTTTAATTTTATGGTGGTCTTTGTAACCTAATTGATTTTCTAAACTAGACGATAAATCGAAAAAGTTAACCCCTAATTTGTAAATATTTTTCACATTGCCCTCATTTATAGAACCTGCTAATGCATATTTTTTACCAGCAGGTAGCTTGGCAATAAGATTTTCAGGAAATTCCAAAGATTTTTCCATTCCAGGTGTATCAAATAATATTATATCGGCATTATCAAATTCTTTGTATTTATCTATATCTTTTTCCTCTTTAATCTTAATTGCTTTGATGACCTTTAAACCCATACTCTTAATATTAGATACCCTATCCTTGGTTTCTGATCCGTGAAGTTGAATAAAATCAAAATTTCCTAATATATTTTTTTCTATAAATTCATCATTTGGATTCACTGTAACTGCCACAAAAGAAGATTTTTTTTTATTGTACTTTGAAAGTATATTTATTTCTGATAACCTTATATTTCTAGGAGATTTTTGATAAAATACAAATCCTAAATAATTTACTTTTAGATCAATACACAATTGAACATCTCTGGTTGGATTTAAACCACAAATTTTCGTTTTCATTATTTCAATTTTTTAGCAAGATTTTGAATATTTTTTTTAATATTTCCAATTGTAATTGCTCTTCCGATCACCAACCAATCAGATTTAACTTTGTTAGCTTCCATAGAACGTTTTTGATCATAATTTTTCTTTCCTATTTGAACACCGGGAGTAATTATTTCTCTTTTAAAAATTTTTCTTACTGCACTCACTTCATAAGGACTACAGACCAAAGCATCTAACGCTGCTTTTTTTGCAAGTTTCGCTTGATGTGTTACTAAATTTTTAACGGGTTTGTTGTAACCTATCAGTTTTAAGTCGTTATCATTTAATGAAGTTAAAGTTGTAACACCAACTATTTTAGTTTTTCCTGAAATTTTTTTAACAGCTCTTAATGCAGCTAAACCACAAGAAATATGAACAGTGAGATAATTAATTTTTAAATCTTTAAGAGCTTTTACAGCAGATATCATTGTATTCACTGTGTCATTTAATTTTAAATCGATAAAAATGATTTTATTTTTTAAAGTTGATACAAATTTTCTCCCATTTCTAGAATTCATAAATTCTAATCCAAATTTATAACCTATTTTAATTTTGTTAGTTTTTGATTGATTTATAATCCTTTTTATTTTTATGACATTCGTTGTGTCACAAGCTATAAATATTTTTTTTTTCATTCGTTAATTTCTCTACTTAATTTTTTTGATGCTTTAAATCTTACCTTAACACGTTCTGGTTTATAAATTAACTCAGAAGTAGCAGGGTTTCTCAGATTAAAATTTTCTTTTAGTTTTTTTAAATACCAGCGGCCGAAACCTTTAATGTGGACAGATTTACCATTTTTTAAAGCATTAAGGATACTCTCAGAAAAAACGTCTAGAGTTGTTTTTAATTCAGAATAATTAAGTTGTGGGTTTTTTTCTTTAAGCTTTTGTATGAGCTTTTGTCTTGACAATTATTTTTCTTCTTTTTTGCCCATAGCTTTTTTAAATATAGAAGCTAAAGTTTGTCCTGATTTAGAGGCATTTTTTCCAAATTTTTTAATTAAACTTGCCTGTTCATCCTTTTGCGCCTCTTTTGGAGATAATCTCAGAATTCTTTTTTGGAAGTCTAATTCTACAATTTTAGAGTCTAGTTTTTCACCGCCTGAGAATATGTCGCTTCTGGCATCAGCGGCCTCAAGCGCTAAATCACTTCTTCTAATTGTGGATATTATTTTTTTATCTGGATCTGCTGATACTTTAATCGATCCAGTTTTGAGGACCTCTAAAACTCTTGTAGTTATTACGTCACCAACTTTTTTATTATTTTCTTTAAAGAAATCCCAAGGATCTTTTTCCAAAGCTCGTTTGCTTACTCTTGCTTTTTCATCATCTATGCTTACTAATTTAACATCAATTGTTTGGCCTTTACTAAATTTTTTTAATTCCTCTATATTTTCGGAGAAGCTTAATTCCTTCCAATGACACATGCAGGTTATTCCAAATCCTACTAAATCACCAAAAAGTGCTTTATCTGTTATATTATTAATTTTAAATTTAACTGTAGTATTAAGCTTATCTTTTATCTTATCCCATGGGTTTGGAAGTGTGCTTTTATAGTCTAAAGAAATTCTTCTCTTATCTTTTTCAATGCTAAGTATTTTAACTGAAATTTTATCCCCAACTGAAAAAACTTTATTTGGTTTGATGGTTTTTGAAGTATGACTTAAGTAACTTTGATGAATTAGCCCCTCAATATTTTTTTCTAGAGCTGCAAAAGCTCCATAATCCTGCAACTTAACGATTTCTGCTGGATACGTTTGACCAACTTTATATTTTTTTTCAATTTTTTCGTAAGGATCTGAGCTGAGGTCTTTTACGCTAGCCGATATCCGATTTGTTTCTGGATCAATCTTAATAATCTTACATTTCAAAGTTTGACCTACCGAGACCAGATCTGATGGCTGCTTCACTCTTCCAAAGTCAAGATCTGATACATGAACTAACATATCTAAATTATTGTAAGAAACAAAAACCCCCCAGGAATTTATAGCTCGAACTTGTGTGTCTACAATCATTCCTTCTTTAATAGTTTTAAGAGCTTCCGCAATTTCTGCGTTTTTATTCTTTTCAAGTACAGCTCTTCTTGAACAGCTTACGTTACCTCTTGTTTTTTCCAATCTAACAATTTTTACTTTAATTGGAGTTCTCATTAACCGGTCTACTGCTCCTCCTCTAATTGGTTTGGTATCGAGGTGTGATTGTGGAAGAAAAGCACTAATCGCTCCGTTAAAAAGTTCGCATATAAATCCACCTTTGATTTTGTTTTGAATAACTCCGGTTAATTCTTCTTCTTTTTCAAAAGCTTTAACGCATTTTTCCCACGCAGCAAAACTTTTTGCTTTTTGATAGCTAAGTATTATTTCACCAGAACGCATGCTTTCAATCCTCTCTAAAAAACAATCAATAGTATCTCCAACTTTTAGCTTGGATAGCTCTTCTTCTTTAAATTCTGAAATTGGTATCATTGCCTCTGATTTTGCTTTAGCATCGCAGACGACATAGGACTTAAGTATTTCAACAACTTTGGCTTTAATAATTTGATTTTCGATTAATTTTCTATCTTTAAAGTCTTGATCTAATAATTTTGCAAATTCCTGACGTTTAGGATTGCTAATATTTACTTCTTGTTCAATTTCCATATTTTAGCTTTATAACTTTATCTATATATTTAGACATTTTAGCCACCATGGCTTTTTTGCCTATTTTTGTGGTGTTTACAACTACAGCATCATGATGTTTTTGTAAAGGTGAAATACTACGAGTTCTATCCATCAAATTCCTTCTAAATAATGCAAGTTTAACCTCATTATAATTAATTTCTTTTGATTTTTTTTTAAGCTCCTTAAATCTTCTTCGCGCCGCAACGTTCAGATTGCAAATGAAAAAAAACTTTACGTCAGAATTTGGTAAAATCTTAGTTGAAGCATCCCGTCCTTCTAAAACACAGCATTTATTTTTTTTTATAAAATTTCTTTGATAAATTTTTAGAATATTTCTTACTTTTGAATTTTTAGCAATAAGAGAAGTTTGAGTTGAAATTTTAGGGGTATGCAGATTTAATTTATTTAAATTTTTATAATTGAGATTTTTAAATTTTTTTCTTAGAAAATTTTCAATTTTTTTTGGCTTGTGTTTTAAAATTAAAAAACTAGTGTATCTATATAGAAGGCCACTTGAAAGAAAAGATAATTTGTATTTTTTTGCTATGAGTTTTGCGCCAGTAGATTTTCCTGTTGCAGCACCACCGTCACAGGTAATTTTTAATATCTTATTTTTTAATTTCAAACTTTACTCCTAAATTATTTTTCATAATTCTTAAAAATGATGGGCTCGATGTGAAAACTGTTTCAAAATTGCTGATAGATGTTTTTGCACCAGTTAATAGTCCTAAAATGAAAGTGCTCATGCATATTCTATGATCACCTAGATTTGGAACTTTAATTATTTTATCTGTGGCATCAAATAGTCCTCGACCAAAAATTTTAAGCTCACCTTTTAAATATTTTGACTTGATGTTTAACTGTTTTAAAATTTTTTGCATTTCTAAAATTCTATTACTCTCTTTGTTAGCTAAATCATTGATGCCCTTAAAGCTAGAGGTTCCTTTAATTAAACCAGCCATGACAAATAAAATTGGATATTCATCAGTCATATTTGTATAATATGAACTTGATGCAATCAAAGGTTTCAGTCTACTGCTATTAACAATAATATCTCCGCTAAGCTCATTGTTAGTTTTTTTTAAATTATGAAATTTAATTTTTGCTCCATGCTTTTTTAAAAGCTGATAAAAACCAATTCGAGTTGGATTTAAGCCTACATTTTTAATTACAAGAGAAGAGTTTTTATTTAGCAGGGTAAGAGCAGAAAAGAAAGCCGATGAAGATGGGTCATTAGGTACAACGATTTTAATTGGATTAAGATATTTTTTTCCAATAATTGTGATAACTTTTTTTTGTTTGTTTTTAATTTTTATAATTCGAGGGTTATCCACCAGCATGTTTTCCGTGTGATCTCTACTTTTATGTTTCTCTATAATTTTGGTGTTACCGTAAGAATTAAGACCAGCCAGTATAACAGCGCTTTTTAGTTGTGCTGAAACACCTGCTTTATAATTTATTCCTATTGGAATTTCTGATGAGGTTAATCTTAGAGGAAAATTAAATTTATTTTTTGGATAGAAGTGGGCGCCAAATTTATTCATTAATTTAATTAAACTTTTCATATTTCTTTTATTTAAGGAATGATCACCCTCTAAGTAAGCTGAGATTCTAGGCGTCGTCGATAATATACCTATCAATAACCGAGCTAGCGTTCCTGAATTACCAAAATTTAATTTTTTATTTTTTTTTAAAAAAAATGACCCCAATCCTTTTCCATAAATAAAATATTTTTGTGGTTTAATTTTTTTAATTTTGACACCTAGTTTTTTAAGACAGTCAATTGTAGATAAGACATCATCAGACTCTAGGATATTATTTGCAATTGAAATATCTTGACTAATAGCTCCGATTAAAAAACTTCTAATCGAAATGGACTTATCTGCATCGACAGTTATAGTTTTTTTAAACGTAGAAATTTTATTATTTAAAACAAGTTTAAAGCTTTTTTTGGACATTTTTTAAGAAAATTGAGTGCCAAAATAATATTTTATAGCTTTTGAAGATTTCAATAATTCACGTGCTGTTCCCTCAGCAATAATAGACTGTTCACCAAGAACGTAGCTTCGATCTGTTATATCAAATAAGTTTTTAACATTATGATCCGTAACTAAAATTGCAGTACCACTAGATTGTATTTTCAAAATATATTTTTGAATATCTTGAATTACCAAAGGATCTAACGCCGCCAGAGGCTCGTCTAATAAAACGATTTTAGGTTTATTTATCATTACTCTTGCCATCATCAATCTTCTTATTTCTCCTCCAGATAAAACTGATGCATTTAAAGTTCTTAAATGTTGTAAATTAAACTCGTCAAGAAGTTTTTCAGTTACAGATTTTTGATTAATTGCACCTTTAACACTCATTTGAGCTATTCCCAGTATGTTATCATAAACAGACATATCGAAAACACTTCTCTGTTGAGGAAGGTAACCAAGTCCTTCTTTGGCTCTTAAATGTATAGGAATTTCCTCGATAGATTTTTTATTTAAAAAAATTTTACCACTTTCTGGTGACTGCTCACCGATACACATTGAAAATAAAGTTGTTTTACCAGATCCATTAGGACCTAAAATTCCAACACATTCACCAGGATATACTTTTAACGAAAGTTTTTTTAATATAGGTCTGCCATCAAAGGATTTACTAATATCTCTTACTTCAAATATCGGACTATCTTTTTTAAATTTTAAAATTCTAAAACTTTTTTTCATTTAATTTTAATAAAGTATTAACATAATTATTATTATTTGACTCAATATCAAGAGTTTGTTTTTTTAAATCAAAAGTTAATATATCAGCAGCTAATTTTCCTTTAGCATCAATCAGACTAACATCCCCTGAAATTTTAAGTGATCCTTTGGAATTAAGATATTCTGCAGTATTTGCGTTTAGGGTGCTATTGTTATATTTTGCCTTAATTTCTTGATCAAATTTCATATCTAAAGTTTTATTGTTATAAATTCCAAATTTTGATCTAATTTCCAATATAGCATCATCTTTGAAATAAAAAAAAGCAGTAACTCCTTTCATATTAATAACTTCTTGTTCTAATTTTTCACTTTTAGCTTCTTCAGACTTAAGAATGTATCTGTTACCTGACAAGTCTATTCCGGAATATTCGATATTATAAAAAATATTAAATTCATCGCTAACTTTTTCATTGGATGCGTCTTTTTTTACGTTGGCTTTAAAGGTATCAAAAGTTTTATCATATGTATTTTTGTTTGTGTAAGTAAAAAAAATTATTATAAGTGCCAATAATAATAAGCCTAGCTGAATTAACTTTAATTTTTTTTTTCTTTTAATCATTTAATTCCATTTTTAAGCAAAGAATGAATATCTATTATTCCCTTTAAGATTTTTTTATTTTTTCTCATACTTTTATCAGATGTAACTAAAAGACTTGTGATTTTTTTTTCGTTCATAATTGCTAAGGCTTTAGAAGCAAGCATATTTTCATTTATTATATAAGGACTCTTTGTCATTAATTTTTCTAAATTTTCTCTCTTATTTTTTTTATTTAATTCTCTTCTTAAATCACCATCTGTTACTAAACCTATTATAAATTTATTTTTTGTAACCACAACAATACCAAGTTTTTTATCATTTATGATCTTTATAGCTTTGTTAAAAGTATTTTTAGAATTAATGATTGGCATTTTTGAACCAGTAATCATTATGTCTTTGGCTAACAATAGTGAATTTCCAATGTTTCCTCCCGGGTGAAATATTTTAAACTTTTCTTTCGAAAATTTTTTTATTTGCATTGTAGTTGTCGCCAGACAGTCTCCTAATAGCAATGTAATTGATGTGCTCGAGGTAGGTACCATACCTGTAATATCTGCTTCTTTTACTCTAGGTAAGATTAATTTTATATCGCTGGCCTTTAGCAAAATACTGTCAGGCTTGGAAGCTAACCCTATAATTTTTATGCGATATCTATTCGCATATTTTAGCATATTGTTTAATTCAGATGTATTACCGGAATATGAAATAATAAATAATAAATCTTTTTTTTCAATTTGGCCCATGTCTCCATGTAAAGCTTGTGCAGGATCACAAAAAAAACTTGGAATGCCTACACTAGAAAAAGTCGCCGATATTTTTCTTGCAATTAAACCTGATTTACCAATTCCTGCAAAAATGATTTTACCTTTGCAGTTTAAAATTAAATCAACAGCTTTAATAAAAGAGTTATTAAAAACTTTTTTAATTTTTTTTAGTTCATTTATTTGAATAGCAGCTGTTTTATTTGCTAATTTTATGTAATTTCTTTTATTCATTAATGTTCAAAAATGTCGAATTTAAATCCACTTTGATCTAAAGCCACTCTAGTATCTAGAAAAACAAGACACTTCTTAAAAATATCCATACGTTTTTCTCGTATTAACATTTTCTCCAGCTCATCTTTAATTTTATGTAAATAAACAACATCGTTTGCCGCATACTCTAGCTGTTTTTCAGATAATTCATTTATATCTTTGTTCCAGTCACTGCTGCCCTGTCTCTTATCTAAAGATTTATTGCAAAATTCTTGCACAAGATTTTTTAAACCGTGACTATCTGTATAAGTTCTAACGATTTTGGATGCTATCTTGGTATCAAAAATATTTTTGATCTTACATTTTAAAAAAAACTCTAAAGCACTTTTATCAAATCTTAAAAAGTGACCTATTTTTAAAATCTTATCATTCTCTAAGACCGAAACTAAATTTGGTGCATTAAAATTTTCTTTATTAGGTTGAATAATGAAAACGTTTCCTTTCGCATCGCAAATTTGAATTAAGCTTAACTTATCTCTCTCAGGGATTTGAAGACCTGTAGCTTCAGTGTCTATAGCAATACTATTTTTTAATGAATTAGCGATTTCTGAAGTTATGTCCTCTTTAAACTTAGTTATTTTCATATATAAGTGTATTAAATACCATGAAAAATCAAATTTGCACAATTTTAGGTGGTGGTGGATTTATAGGAAGATATCTTGTCAGGAATTTGACCAAGAAGAACTACAGGTGCATCATTTCTACCAGAAAAACCTTCGAAAAAGGTTATTTGAAAACTCAAGCCACTCCGGGAGCAATAGAATTAGTGAATTGGAACTCGAACAATTTTTTGGAACTTGAAGAAGCTATAAAAAATTCAGACATTGTCATTAATCTAATTGGAATTCTTTATGAAACAAGAAAACAAAAATTTTATAATATTCATACAAATATACCTGAAGCAGTTGCTAAAATTTGCTCTAAGTCAGACGTTAAAAAATTTATTCATGTTTCGGCTATCGGTGCAAATGAAAACTCAAAGTCTTTTTATCAAAAGTCAAAATATCAAGGTGAACTAAAAGCTTTAAGTAATTTTAAAAACACAATTATATTAAGACCAAGTGTTGTTTGCGGAACTGAAGATAATTTTACAAACCTTTTCTCAAAATTGAGTATATTGCCCATAATTCCAATTGTAGGGATTAATTATAAGTTTCAGCCTATTTTAGTAAATGATGTTGCTGATGCAATTGTTCAAGCTATTGAGATCAAAGATAATGAGGGAAAAATTTATGAAATTGGAGGACCAAAAGTTATAAGCTTTGGTGATATGGTAAAATCAATTTTAAAAACAATTAATAAAAAACGACTTGTTCTTCCAATGCCTATGCCTATAGCAAAAATTCAAAGTACCATTACTGATCTTTTACCCTTTCCACCTATTTTAACAAAAGATCAGTGTGAAATTTTATCAGAAGCAGACAATGTAGTATCTAACAATCATCTCACTTTAAAAGATTTAGATATTAATCCATCTAATGTTGAAGAAGAAATGAAAAAATGGTTGTGGAGATATAAAGATGGCGGTCAATTCGCTAAAGCTTAAATGAAAAATATGAGTTTATTTTCAGGTTATATTTATCTTTTTTTAGGCATCATTACAGGCATAGCT
>TARA_B100001057_G_scaffold101779_1_pt1 | contig 10704 bp, 5 predicted proteins | sample TARA_B100001057 | Tara Oceans TARA_B100001057 (sample SAMEA2621839) | marine metagenome | biome: marine biome (ENVO:00000447); feature: surface water layer (ENVO:00002042); material: "saline water (ENVO:00002010), including plankton (ENVO:xxxxxxxx)" | depth 5 m | reverse complement strand
CGAGGGTAAGAATTGGACTGTCGATCCAAACCCCATCATTCACAAAGACAACCTGGGAACCATTCCCTTTGGTCGAATTATTCGCATGGACGACGAACGCCTCGTTTACACTTGCTACAGCTCCCAGGGAAAGGGAAAACCAAGCGAAACTTGGATGGGCATATCCGAAGATGATGGTTTGAGTTGGCCCAAACGCATCAAGTTTGGAAAAAATGATTCCAATGAAGCAAGCTTACTACAAGTAGACGATGGCCGCTTGCTTGCTGCGGTTCGTACTCACGTAGATCATCACGTGAAACTTTGCGAAAGTTCCAACCGCGGGGCAACTTGGAGTGAAAAAGGTCCTTTGACCCTTCCTATGCAACATCCGGCCGACTTAATTGCCCTCTCCGCCGACTGCTTGCTTTTGACATACGGGATTCGAAATAAGGGGCTTATGGGGATCGGTGCGCGAATCAGCGTGGACGCAGGAGTAACTTGGCGCCCACCTTGGGTCATTCATCAATTCGGGAATCAGGCTTTGGACATAGGTTACCCTTCGACGGTTGCTTTAGATCGAAGAGGAAATCTATTAACTGCCTTTTACACGGACTACGAGCCAAGTCTCGGTAAAAGAGCAGCCCGATATCGGGTTCTTGGACTGAAATGGTCGATCAAGGATTGGTTACACAAGAGTTTGCTTGCTTCGATCTCCGATGGCAAACAACTGAAATCCTGAGCTTTTCAGGAACCAGGCCTGAACTTCTTGATGAGCTCGGGTTTGACGGAGGTGTCGCTATCATCCTCGTAGTAATCGACAAGGTGTTGGAGTCGGTTTTCCATTCGCTTCCTGACTTTTGCGAACTTTGGATCGCCGTATATGTTTTTCGATTCATCCGGGTCGGACTTGAGGTCATATAATTCCCATTCGTTTTTGAACTGATAAAAATGCATGAGTTTGTAGCGCTTGGACCGGATGCCGTTGTGCCTGGGAACCATATGAACGCTTGGATATTCATAGTAGTGATAATATATTTCCTTTCGCCAATCCTTTGGAGTTTGTCCTTTCAGTAGAGGAACCAAAGACGCCCCTTGCATGTCTTCTGGAATTTTTGCACCTGCAAGCTCGAGAAAAGTCTGAGCATAATCCAAGTTTTGTATGAGGTCCGTATTGCGACTGCCGGGTTTGGTCATGCCCGGCCATTTTACGATAAAGGGCATCTTTAAGGATTCGTCATACATCCAACGCTTGTCGTACCAACCGTGGTCTCCAATGTAAAAACCTTGATCCGAGGAGTAGATCACAATGGTGTTTTTATCCAACCCTAGATTTTTGAGGGTTGTTTGGAGACGATCCACGCTTTCGTCTACGCCCTTGACACAGCGTAGATAGTTCTTGGCGTAGCGTTGAAATTTCCATCGAACGAGATCCTTGCCCGAAAGTTTGGCTTCGTGGAAAGCCTTGTCCTTGGGACCATAATGCGAACGCCATTTGGCAAGTTGTTCGGGACTCATCCTTTTCATATTGTGCCATGCCGATCTGTCTTGTCTTAGTTGAGATGGCGGCTGATTGAATTCGGGAGTGAGGTCCAAAAAGAGGTCGTAATTCAGATCCATGTGGCGATCGATTTCGAGCTCCTGAAGCCTGGCAGCCGGTGCATTGTCCTCCCACCTGTCGAAGAGGGTGGGCGGTTCCGGGATTTCCAAGTCATCATAAAGATCAAGATGACGCAGAGCGGGCATCCAATTACGGTGAGGAGCCTTGTGCTGAACCATCAGCATAAAGGGTTTGTCCTTCTTTCTTTTGTTCTCAAGCCAGTCGGCGGCCAAATCCGTTACCACGTCTGTGCAATATCCATCGATTCGTTTTCTCCCGTCGGGGAAAATCATATCGGGGTTGTAATACAGTCCTTGTCCGGGCAGTACCGCCCAATCGTCGTAGCCTTGAGGTTTCCCTTTCAGGTGGCTTTTCCCGTAGATGGCGGTTTGGTATCCGGCTTTTTGCAGGAGCTTGGGGAATGTTTGTTGGTTCCAGTCAAAGGTATTTCCATTGTTCATGAAACCGTTTTTGTGGCTGTGTTTGCCCGTTTGGATCACCGCCCGGCTCGGTCCGCATATTGAATTCGTGCAAAAGCTGTTTTCAAAAAGCATGCCATCCGCCGCGAGCCGATCGATGACGGGAGTTGGATTGACGGACTTCAACCATCCATTGTAGGCCCCGATGGCATGGGGAGCATGGTCATCGGAAAAAATAAAAACGACGTTGGGTTTTTGCACACTGCCTGAAGCTAATTTGAGCAAGACTAGAGCCGCGAACAAGGGAAACATAATCTTCATTATCATGCCTAGATAATCACTTAAAAACGGGAAAAGGAAAACAAAAAGCAAAGTTTCCTAAAAAAAGGCAAGGGTTTCAAAAAAACGAAAGGCGTCGTCCTCCCAAACGACGCCTTTCAGGATATGCATTCCTTAAGGATTAAAAAATTACTTGAGGAATTTACCTGTGACAACCCTTTTTTTGTGTTTATTGCAGGTTTTTTGCATTTTTTCCGAGACGAATGATTACTCATCTGCTTTTTTGCGTGCGTCAGGACCTCTGTAAATTCGTCTCCATTCCTCGGGCATTACGGAAAAATCCGAATTGTCTTCATACTTCTTCCCAATTACTTCAAGCTGTGCCTTTAGTTCGGCGATCTGTTTTTGATAGGCTTCGCTGTTGTAAAGGTTGTGGTTTTCGTTCGGATCCTTGATGAGATCGAATAATTCCCACTCGTCGAATTGATAGTAATGGATCAGTTTTTGAGTAGGTGTTCGGATTCCCCGATGTTTCGGAACCATTTGTTCATCAGGAAAGTCATGATGGTGAAAATAAAGAACTCGTCTCCAAGGTTGAGTATTGTTGTCTTCGAGGAGGGGTAGCAACGAGAGTCCTTGAACCTCTATGGGAATCTCGAGGTTCAAACTTTCAAGGATTGTGGGGACTATGTCCAGATCCTGCACCAAGGCCTCGTTAATAATCTTTTGGGCAGTCTCTGGTTTTGGTTTTCCAGAAAGAATGAGTGGCACCCTCATGGACTCCTCATACATCCAATGGGTGCCGAACCATCCATGTTCTCCAATGAATCTTCCATGGCATGCGGTGTAGACGATAAGGCATTCTTTGGTATTAGGCATAGATAGGTTTTGGGTCAAACGACCGATGTTTTCATCGATACCCTTGAGGCACCTCAAGTAGTTTTTGGCAAAGCGTTGAAATTTCCATCTCAAGAGAGCCTCTCCCTTCAAATTTTCTCTTACCAAAGCCTCGTTTTTAGGCCTCCAGGCAAGTTGCCATGCCGAAGATTGCTCTTGGTTCATCCCTTGGAGATTTTTTTGTCCTACGAGGTTTCCGCTAAGAGCATTGGATGGATCCCAACCGTCTGGTTTTGGTGAGAAGAGGTCATAGTGCAAATCCAAGTTGAGTTGGATCTCCATTTCTTGATAACGGGCAGGAGGTGCTCTGTTTTTATGTTCATCGAGGAGATTCGGAGGTTCGGGCAAAAGAACGTCGTCAAAGAGATTAACATGTCGAATCGCCGGCATCCATGGAAGCCGACTTGCATTGAATTGAATCATGAGAAAAAACGGTTTTTGATCCGTTTCGCTTTTTTTGATCCAATCAAGACTCAGGTCGGTGATGATGTCGGTGGAATGCCCTTCGAACCTATTTTTACCTTTTGGACTCCAAAACTCCGGGTTGTAAAATTCATCCGAGTCAGCGAGGATTTGCCAATAGTCAAAGCCCGCAGGTTCGGTTCCCAAGTCCCATTTTCCAATTAATGCGGTATTGTAGCCGTTCTTTTTGAGTAAATTGGGTAGTGTACTTTGGTCTCCGTTGAACTTGTCTCCATTCTTTGTAAAACCGTTCAAGTGACCATGTTTACCAGTCAATAGCGTTGCGACCCCGGGTCCTGCCATTGGATTCGAGCAAAAAGCTTGGCTGAAAAGAGTCCCGCTCGACGCAAGCGCATCAAGGTTCGGAGTGGGATCAAGTTCCGCAAATCGTTTTTGAAATGCCCCGAATGCTGAAAGAGCATGATCTTCGGTGACAATAAGAACAATGTTAGGTTTTCCTTTCCCGAGATACCAAAACGAAGTCAGGGAAACAAGAATGAGCAGAAATTCCCTTAGTTTTTTCAATGGAACGATCTTTCGTCTCCGAGAGGAGGTTTTGCTGCGGTTATTGCGATTGGCGCGAGCTTGCAGGATCTATGGTTTGGAAGTACGGTTTTTGGCACTTAAAGTTTCCTCTATGGGTATTTATCGGTTGTCAACATAGGATATTCGATCTTCCTTTTACCTGATATGTTCAAAAATCTTAGTTCGAAGTTCTTTATGGTTTGTTTTTTTTCGACCAATCTACTTTCGAAAAGTCCTGCCGTAAAGCCGGACCGTACCGTTGAGATTTCCGCAATGGTCGCTCAGATGAAGTTCGATCGAGCCAGTTTCTCGGTAAAACCCGGCGAGATCATAAGAATCACTCTCAAAAACCCCGACGACTTGCCTCACAACCTTGTCGTATGCAAGCCGACCAAGGACAACAAGAACGACAAGGGCAAGGAAATTGCCGATGCCGTAATCGATTTGGGGCTGGATGGAGTTTTGCAAAACTGGATTCCCGAAAAGCATTCTCGCCTCCTCGCTCATACCAAAATGGTTAACCCCAAAGAGGAGGGTTCGGTTACCTTCGTGGTTCCCAACAAGGAGGGGCCCTATCCCTATGTTTGCACTTTCCCCGGTCATGCTCAAATGATGAACGGAGTCATGGTCGTTACGAAAAATGCTTCGCCGCTAAGTGATTTGAGATACAGATATTATCATGGTAGCTGGGAAAAGCTTCCTCAGTGGGATAAACTGGATTCTGAAAGCAACGGCACCTTGGAGGACGGGTTTCTTTCCATCGACTCAAAAGGTCGTAAAGATAACTTCGGCTTTCTTTTCGAGGGGAAAATCGAAGTCCCCAAAGACGGTGATTACGAATTTTACCTGCAATCCGATGATGGTTCAGAATTATACGTCGGTGGCAGGAGGGTGGTTGTAAGTGGGGGTGTTGACGGCATGCTCAAAAAGCAGGGGAAAATCAAGCTGAAGAAAGGACTTGTAAGTTTTAGAGTCGGCTTCTTCGACAAGGATGGTCCCGAGGATTTGTACGTCGGTTGGAAAGGGACGGGTTTCGTTGAGCAAGCCTTGACCAAAGCGAAGCCAAAAGGGAAGACAAAAACCCCACCGGAACCGATCTTTATCGAACCACTGCCCGAAGAAGCCGTGATATACAGGAATTTTATCGATCGTGCAGGCCCGCGGGCAATCGGGGTTGGTTATGCGGAGGGTTTGAATTTGGCGTTCGACGCCAACGTCATGCGTCTTGCAATTATTTGGCGAGGTCGGTTTATGAACGGGCAACGACACTGGACTGGAAGAGGGCAGGGCTTTCAAGCACCTGCCGGTGATGATGCCTTTTACTTCCCCAACGGGGCTTCGTTTGCAAAATTGGATAATATTTCCTCTTCCTGGCCTCCGGAAGAAAGCCGGGCTTCGGGAATAAGGTTTGGGGGCTACCGTTTCGATGAGAAGCATAGGCCTTCTTTCATATACTACATTGGCAAGGCCAGGATAACCGATTATGCAAAGCCCGTTCGGACCGACTCCGATCTTTCCCTCGTTCGTGAAATTACGATTGAGCAAAATGGAGAGAATCTCGAAGGCTTGGTCTTCCGGGCGGGTATCGGAACGGTCGAGCGGAAAGAAGGTTTTGTTTTGGCTAACCAGGTCCTTTGCAAAGTCGATCGTATCGAAGCAGTCATGGTCCAAAAATCAGGAAATACTCGGGCCGACGGGGATCTCCGAATTCCTGTTCGGCTAACCAATGGCAAAGCCGAAATCAGACTCAGTTATTCTTGGATTTGATTCATGGACAAAATCTGCTCGATACTTAGTCTCCCAATCGGATTGGCCGGGTTGGAAGACCCGCTCTTATCCTAAGCTTGATTTTTTCGTGGTAATTTGAGTTGTAGGAAAAGCTGGTGAGGGCAACCGTTTTTCCAAGGCAAAACCTAAAGAGTAGCTGTGAGTAACCTTCGATTTGTGGAAAATTAGAAAAGAGCAGGGGATTGACCGTTGTGGAGATTTCTTGTCCGGGTCCAAGAATGGTGGGTTCGGTTTTTTCCAAGTCTTTGAGCGAAGAAAACTTTGGTAGGCATACGGCAGACGCGATCAAGCTGTTTGAGTTAGTAGTTGAGGAGACCAGACAAGACAGGCTTTCTTTCCAAAGAATTTCGTCCTGATTCATGCGTAGGGCTGGGATGGCAAGGGGGAAATCCGTAGAGTTGCGCAAGGTAAGCGAAAAGAATCCATCTCCATCTCTATTGGAGTAATTGTTTTGAATGAATTCCGAGGGAATCTTACTGACTGAAAACGTGAGGCCCTCGTCGGCAGGAGAAAACCCTCTCCCGGATTTGGAGCATACAACCAAGGCCGTTTCTTCTCCCATGTTGGATTGCTCGCCATATTCCGACCATGGAGAGACCGGTTTGCCCAGCTTGTCCAGAGTCCATCCATAGGGCAGGTCCAGCAAGCTCTTTATGCGCTTGGCGTTCGTTGTGGTAATACTCTCCCAATAAGTCAGTTTCTTTGTCGAGCTAGTTCCGCTGAGGGCGATGAATGCGAGTTCTTCCTCATCAGGCCATACGGGTTCTTCTTCATGGACGCCGTTGTAACTTGCCCGTATGTACTTGCAGTCCGCCTGGATCTCCTTGTCGTCTCTTGCCTTTTTCAAAAGTTTCTCGTCTTGGAGCAATTCTTCCAGTCTAGATTGGGCTTTGGAAAGGTCAAAGGATTCCGGATCTTCGATTTCTTTAGACATTTCGCGCAAAGCGTTGGAAACTCCCAATCTTAAATCATTTTTACTTCTTATTTGCAGGCTAAGCTGTTTTTTACCTCGCAAAATGATCAGCGGATCTACCTCCAAGGTGTAGTAATAATATGGGATCTGTTTGCCGTTTATCTTCCTTTCGCGCTTGCCTCCTGATTTTTTCTTGAGTAATCCGACGACAACCTTTTCTGCGGAAGCCCAGGGAAAGGTTTGGTTTTCATCCAATCCGAAAGGGGGAGTTACTTTCATCGACGATCGAGTGGCGACGATTTTAGGTCGTTCGATACCGAAGCCGTTCAAATTAATTATCTGTCGTAACCCGAAAGGATCGTCAGCTTGGCGGAATTTGATCATCTGAGCCCGGTCGGCATCCTGCTGGACCTGCTGTCTTGCTTGCTCGATTGCAGGAACGCCCAAAGCGAAAGATGATACGATCAGAGTAACGACTGCGAAAAGGGTCTTCAAGGTACAAACAAGTAGTTGAATGTTTTGACGTTTCCCAAATAAAAGCAACGGGGAACTTCACTTCGGTTGTTTTCGAAGGTTTACAGGAGGTTCTTTGCAAATAATAAACATTCTTCCGAATCGGTTGCTTGTCATTAGGCATGATTTAGTTTACCAATCGTGGGAATGTGCGGCATAGTAGGTTACTTAGGCAAGGGTAGGGCTCAGGAATCTCTCGTAGACGGTTTGCGCCGTTTGGAATACAGAGGATATGATTCGGCGGGTGTGGCTTTCCATGAAGGTGATGAATTTTCTCTTTCCCGGGAAACGGGCAGAGTGGAGAACTTGGCCGATGCTCTTCGAGGAGCAGGCTCCGAGTCCTCCCTCGGGATTGCTCATACCCGGTGGGCTACCCATGGCTCGGTTACCGTTTCCAATACTCATCCTCACCAGAGTCAGGATGGAAAGTTCGTCCTAGTGCATAATGGGGTCATTGAGAATTTCAGTACCCTCAAGCGCTTCCTCGAAGGAAAGGGAATCTCTTTTTCTTCGGAGACTGATTCCGAGGTTCTTTGTAATTTAATTGCCTATCATTACTCGGAGCTCCCTGAAGGCGAAGACCGTTTCATTGATGCCGTTCGCCTTGCCTTGCCCAAATGCAGAGGCGCTTATGGCATTGCCGTCCTATGTCTTGATTGTCCGGGTGTCATGATCGGCGCCCGCCGCGGTTCACCACTCGTTGTGGGTCTTGGCGACGACGCGAATTTTATCGCCAGTGATGCATCCGCTTTCGTTGGACGGGCCAAAGAAGCGGTGTTTCTCAACGATGGAGAACTTGCCGTTTTGGACCAAGGAGGGTTTCGAATTACTACTTTGGAAGGGCAGGACGCTCAGGCAGTTACCCATCCATTGGATCAAATTCTCGAGGAGGTCGAGCTGGGTGATTTCGGTTCCTACATGGAAAAGGAGATTTTCGAACAGCCTACCGCTTTGGAAAATACCTTGCGTGGCCGTTTCGGCGACGATGGCACCACGGCTAAACTTGGAGGACTCGAAGGACACGAGGATGTGCTCAGAGATTTGGACAGAATAATCTTTGTTGCCTGCGGAACTGCGCGCCATGCTTGCATGGTTGGAGAATATATGATTGAGCGCCTTGCACGGGTACCCGTGGAGGTAGAGCACGCCTCCGAATTCCGATACCGTAATTCTCCCAAAGCTGGTAAATCACTTGTTATTGCCGTGAGCCAGTCCGGAGAGACTCTTGATACATTAGAGGCTGTCCGCGAAGCCAAAACCAAGGGTCTGCTCACTCTAGGGATTACCAATGTGGTGGGCTCATCTTTGGCCCGCGAAACCGACGGGGGTGTGTACCAACGGGTAGGCCCTGAGATTGGAGTGGCTTCGACCAAGGCCTTTTCTTCTCAAGTTTGCCTAAGTGCGATGCTCGGCTTGGCTCTTGGAAGAATGCGCGACCTTTCTCCGATCGATGGACAGTCAATCGTGGAAGCTCTCAATGGTTTGCCGGATCTGGTGGCCAAGGTTTTGCAACAAGGAGAGCAAATCAGGGAATTAGCCATCAAGTATTCGAAAGCTGAACACCTCCTTTTCTTAGGGCGTCAGAGCCTTTACCCAGTTGCACTGGAAGGCGCCCTCAAATTAAAGGAAATTTCCTATGCTCATGCGGAAGGGTATCCTGCTGCCGAACTCAAGCATGGTCCCATTGCTCTGATCAATCCCGAATGCCCCTGCGTGTTCGTGGTGGAGGGGAATGATTTGTCTGCCAAGACGATCGCCAACATGCAGGAGGTCAAGGCTCGCAAGGGTCCAGTTTTGGCGATTGCTCCGGAGAATATTGAGATTCCCAAAGAGGCAGCTGACGATGTTTTCCGACTGCCGGAGGCACACGAGGTCATTCGTCCGATTCTCGCCAACCTGCCCTTGCAGTTATTTGCCTATCACTTCGCCCGCCTGCGTGGACTCGACGTCGACAAACCACGCAATTTGGCAAAGTCGGTTACCGTGGAGTAGGTACTCGTCCAAATCGGGTGCGAAACTCATAAAGAGGGTAGGGGGTTACCGAACGCGTCGACTACCTGCCGCGCTTGCTTCGAAATGGGGCCTTTCATCGCTTGGGCGATGGCCTTTTTGAGCTTATTCTTCGCCTGGAGGGCTTTGCTTCCAAGGTCCCCGAGCCTTATTTCAGTTTCCCGCATCTCTTCTCCACGAATATCAAAAAGGCGCCCATCACTGAATAACTTGTAGTCGTGATCCAAAGCGAAGATGCTTCTTGAGAAACGGTCCTTGTCCCAGCCGGGTCGGGGGTCGTACCAGAAGAAACACCATTGCCTCTTTTTTCCCGGTTGATCATGCAAGGTCGGGGCGAAGCTGATGCCGTCGATTTGTCTTTGATTTGGTATCTTTACCTGAGCCAAGTCAGCGAGGGTCGGAAAAAAATCGGATGCATCGACCAAGTCGGAAGTTGATCGTCCGGGCTTGATCTTGCCGGGCCAACTAGCGATCAGTGGAACGCGAATACCGGATTGCTTGGGGGTGGCTTTGCCACCTTGGACTGCTTTGCCGTTCATGATGGATGAAACTTCAAGGTGCGTTCCGTTGTCGGAGTAAAAGAGGATTAGGGTGTCTTCGCGCAAACCAAGTTTCACCAGTCCGTCGACCAACCTACCCACGAGCTTGTCCATGTAAGCCACCATATCTTCAAAGTAGCGAAGGTCCTCCTCATTTCTTCTTTCGGGATCCTTCCATTCCTTGGAGTCTGGGGTGGGAACCATGGGCCAATGGGGGAGCGCCATCGGATAGTAGACGAACATAGGACCGTCCCGGTTGTTGTTCATGAAGTCCAATATGAAATCCACCGACACGTCGGGTCCATACTTGTTATTCGTCTCCGTAACGAGTTTTCCATTTTTGAAATAGGTGGGTCCTGCATAGCGGGAACCTTTTTTCTCAGTGTGCCATGAATGAAAAAGGCAATGCTCGTCGAAGCCCGCTAGAGTTACCTTCATGCCTTGTCCTCGTCTGCGCTCGGCATTGGGGAAGTCAGGCGGGTCGTAGGACTGCAGTTGCCACTTTCCCGAAATACAAGTTTTGTAGCCAGCTTCCTTCATCATGTGTCCGAAAGTTTTTTCCGCCGGATCGAGAATTCCGAAGTAGCTCCAGTTGCGATGATTATATCTTCCAGTCATGATTTGTACACGGGTCGGTGTACAAAGAGGCTGCGAATAGGCATGAGTGAAACGCAGTCCGCCCTTGGCCAATTTGTCGATTTGTGGGGTCTCGTATGATGTTCCGCCATAACAACCGAACCCCTCTATTCCAATATCATCCGCCATGATGAGGAGAATGTTGGG
>TARA_B100001057_G_scaffold31257_1_pt1 | contig 10706 bp, 10 predicted proteins | sample TARA_B100001057 | Tara Oceans TARA_B100001057 (sample SAMEA2621839) | marine metagenome | biome: marine biome (ENVO:00000447); feature: surface water layer (ENVO:00002042); material: "saline water (ENVO:00002010), including plankton (ENVO:xxxxxxxx)" | depth 5 m | reverse complement strand
CTCAGGGTAAACCCTTTGTTCCTCTGCCCGAGTCGGTCCTCAAAAAGATCTCCGGTGGAATCGTCGTGTTTTTCGACGAAAACGACTCGATTAGCCCAAAGCACGCAGTGTCAAAAACCCCGAAATGGGTCATTGAAACAAGCGGTCCATTTCGTTCAGAAAGGCTTTTTATTCTGATCGAACAAAACCCTTCCGAGAAAACGGAACATCATTTTTTCCGAGCATCGGAGCTCTTTGTGAAGAGTCGCCCCGAATTGGATTGGCCCGAGAAACCAATGGAACTACTGAAGCTTGCAGTCCAGGCTATCAAAAGTTCTTCGGGGGATCTGGTTTTCACCAGTGAAGCCTACAGTGTAATCGGAACCAACAGCGAGACCGGCGAATGGATTCTTCAGATCAAAGACATCTCACCCTCGGGCATTCGTTCGTCCTTATTGATGCTGAACGGGCTTTCCGGCTTGATTGAGCAGGCGAGTCTCTGCCCGTGGGCGCCTCAAAACTAAGAAGGGAAAGCCCTTATTCTCGTTGACCACAACGGGAATTTGCTTCACTATGAACGATTGCTAGGATGGTTGGCGACATGCCCCCTTCCGTACTTCCATAACAAGAAAAAAACTACTATTATCGTGAACGTAGAAATCAAGGATGCGGGCGACGCACGAAAAGTTGCCTTAGTCACATTCGATTCGGATGAGGTGACAAGTCAGGACAGTCAAGTCTGCAAACAATTCGGGCGGATGGCCAACATCCCCGGATTCCGCAAGGGCAAGGCTCCAGAGCAAGTAATTCGCAAGAAATACGCCAAAGAATTAAAAGAAGAATTAAACAGGAAAGTTTCGACAACCGCCTATGAAGCGGTCCTCGAGCATGAAGACATCCGGGTCTACTCGATCCTCAAAGTCGACGCCGGCAAAGTGGAAGCAAATTCCCCTGCCACTGTGGAGGTAACCGTCGACGTCGAACCTGAATTTGATTTGCCTGCCTACGAAGAATTCGAATACACCGTTCAATCCACCGATGTCAAAGAACAAGACGTGGAAAAGGAACTCGATGGATTGAGGGACCAAAGAGCCTCTTTCGAAGAGGTCGAGCGTGAAGTAGCGGAGGGCGACTACGTCAAATGCTCGTACGAAGGAATGCTGGATGATTCTCCTGTCGCCGAAATACTTCCCGACAAGCCCATGTACGGCAAACAGGCGAATACTTGGGAAGAGGCCGGTCAATCCAAAGGTATGGGCGTGGAAGGAATTGCCGAAGGCATCGTGGGAATGAAAAAGGATGAAAAGAAAGAGATCGAAGTCACTTTCGAGGAAGATTTCGAGGTTGCTCCACTCGCTGGTAAAAAAGTTGTTTATTCAATAGAAATTCACGAAGTTCGTGAGAAAAAAGCACCCGCAGCCGAGGACGAAGACTTTCTCAAAGGAATGAAAGCCGAAAGCCTCGAGGAGCTCAAAGAGAAGATCGAGGCCGACTTGAAGGTCAGAAAAGAAAGAGGAAACGTGGACGGCAAACGGGGACAGGCGACCCAAAAAATACTCGAGTTGCCAGATTTCCCCCTTCCACAGCAAGCCGTGGAAGAAGAATCTCAAACAATTTTCCAAAGAACCGTCCAAAGAGCCGCTCAGCAAGGAGCCAAACAAGAAGAGATGGAATCAAAGCGCGATGAGCTATGGAAGGAATCCCAAGTTCAAGGGCAAGCCCGCGTGAAGATTTCACTTGTCCTCGGCCGAATAGCCGAACTGGAGAAGATGGACGTCACCAACGAGGACTTGGCTCAGGCAGCGACAAGGGAAGCAATGATGATGAGAGTCGACCCCCAAACCTATGTTAAAGAACTTTCTCAGGACCGTGCCCGTATCAACAGGCTTCGCCAAGACATCCTCCATGACAAGACACTCGAACTCGTCGTCTCGAAAGGCAAAGAAAAAATCAACGACGTCGAAGAAGACAAATAACATTAACTTTATTTACACCTAGAAATTACTTCAAAATATGGGCGCTTACTTACCACTTCCCTATGTATACGAACGAGAAGGCCGCCAAGAGCGGGCTTGGGACATCTACAGTCGCTTGCTGCGCGACCGGATCGTCTTCATCGGTACTCCGATCGACGATTACGTTGCAAATTCGATCATAGCACAGCTCCTTTTCCTCCAAATGGAGGACCCGAAAAAGGAGATTCACGTCTATATTAATTCTCCCGGAGGAAGCGTTTCGGACGGAATGGCCATTTACGACACTCTGAACTTTTTGCAATGCGACGTCGTGACCTATTGTATAGGAATGGCCGCCAGCATGAGCACCGTTCTTTTGGCCGCCGGCACACCTGGCAAGCGCTTTGCCCTGCCGAACAGTCGCGTCATGATTCACCAACCGAGCGGTGGAGCGGGCGGACAGACCTCGGATATTTCGATTGCAGCCAAAGAAATTCTCCGTTGGAGGCAAACCATCAACGAAATTCTTTCCAAGCACAGTGGGAAAACCATTGAGCAACTTGAAAAAGATTCGGACCGAGATTACTACATGTCCGCAGAAGAGGCAAAGGAGTACGGCTTGGTTGATGAGGTGATGACTCAAAAACCGAAGGACTAAACGAATTGACCGATGGCAAAGGCGACCAAAATCAACTTCTGTTCCTTTTGTGGGAAACCACAAGGGGAAGTGAGAAAGATGATCGCTGGCCCTGCCGGTGTTTTCATCTGTGATTCCTGCGTCCGCGTTTGCAAAACCATCATCGATCGCGAATTAGGTGAAAAAAAGACGCCCCAAAAAGGTCCCGACGAAAAGCCTATTTTCAACCTACAAAAGCCTGCCGTAATCAAAGCCTTTCTCGACCAGCACGTAATTGGTCAGGATCACGCCAAAAAAGTGCTCTCCGTAGCCGTACACAACCATTATAAAAGGCTTGCTTCTGAATTGGGGATCGGAGTCAACGATGACCATGCCGACCAATTTCTCGCAAATGACCTCAAAGACGTCGAAATCGAGAAAAGCAACGTCCTCCTCATTGGACCCACCGGTAGCGGAAAAACCTATTTGGCCCGAACCTTGGCTCGCATGCTAGACGTTCCTTTCGCCATAGCCGATGCAACCACTCTTACTGAAGCCGGCTACGTTGGGGACGACGTCGAAAACATAGTTCTAAGACTTCTCCAGTCTGCGGATCAAAACGTCGAGAAAGCTCAGTGTGGAATCATCTACGTTGATGAAATCGACAAGATTGGTCGCAAGACTGAAAACGTATCGATCACCAGAGACGTCTCGGGAGAAGGCGTGCAGCAAGCTCTGTTGAAAATATTGGAGGGGACGATTTGCAACGTCCCCCCCCAAGGAGGGCGCAAACACCCGAACCAGGAATATATCCAACTAGACACCTCCAATATTTTATTCATTTGCGGAGGAGCCTTTGTGGACCTAGATCAAATCGTGGAGCAACGGACCGGAAACCGGATGTTGGGCTACTCGGCTGAAGCCCCTAAGGAAGCAAGTGAATTACTCGCCGAGGTACGGCCCGAAGACTTGGTTAAGTATGGCCTCATCCCCGAATTCATCGGGCGACTTCCGATAGTTTCCTTACTCGAGGAACTCACCCGTGAGGAATTAGTCAGTATTCTCAAAGATACGAAGAATTCCCTGCTCAAGCAGTATCGCAAGTTATTTTTGATGGAAGGCGCGAATCTTCATTTCACTCGAGATGCGATTCTGACGATTGCCGAACGAGCTTTGGAAATGAAAACCGGGGCCCGAGCCCTCCGATCCATCATGGAAAGCATTATGCTTGAGGTCATGTATGACCTTCCTTCCATCGAAGAACCGGTCAAGGTCGTAATCAATGCCGGAGTCGTCAAAGGAAAGGGAAAGGCCAAGATCAATCCGATTCAATCGACTAAAAGAGACGCCGCCTGAGCCCTCATTCGGAGGGAAGCGTGATCGTGCTGGCCCTCTCGTTATTCTCCGGGTTTAGATCATCCCTGTCCTGCAAACGCAAGCGCGACTCGATTCGCACTCCCTCTCTCCCCTTGCCTCCATTCAAAAGCAACTGCTCGCTCTTGACTTCACCGGGATCCAGATTGCTGATGATGAACTTACGAGACTGGCCCATGTAATCGACTTCCAATTCGACGTTCTTGATCCATAAAGTTCCCTGATTCTGAACGCTGACGAGAAAAGGGACTTCCGGTTTGCCGAAATCGACTGGGTCGAAATAGTAGCCGACAATGGCCGCATCCGCCACATAAGGATCAAAACGATTATCGATTCTTGCGACGTTCAATGCTCCGTGCCCGGTATATTGATCGAACCCCGGTTTTTCCGATTCGTTGGCATATTCGTAGAGGAGTTCAACGGTTTGCTCTTGAGGAATACCGGGATTCTTTGACAATTCGGCCGCCAACACACCGGCAACGAAAGCAGAAGCGGTGGAAGTCCCACTAAAGGAAACGGTTTGCTCCTCCGACCAAGCCGAATAAACTCCCACACCCGGTGCTCCCACGTCCACCCCATTGCCATAATTGGCAAAACCCGAGGCTCGACCATTAGCATCAAGGGAAGTCACCCCAACCACGCCATCGTAGCGGGCTGGATAAGCCACTCCCTCCCTCCCCTCGTTTCCAACTGCCGCAATTATCGTCGCTCCGTTGGATTGAGCGTAACGAACCGCTTGCTCGAGCACCGAACTCGAAGAATCTCCTCCAAGGCTCATATTTATGACTTTCGCTCCCTGATCCACAGCCTCAACGATACCACGGGCAACGGTAAAGGAATCTCCCTCACCATCCTGATTAAGGACTCTCACCGAAAGAATTGAAGCTGCCGGGGCAATGCCCTTCTGGTTTTCCGAATCTCCGACAATGATGGAAGCCACGGCAGTCCCGTGCCCAGAAGACGCCAGACTTCCTTTGACAAGTGAAAGTTCGGTGACTTCCGCACCTCTGAGGGAAGGATGAGAAGCATCCACTCCCGAATCGATCACCGCCACTTTGATCCCTCTCCCCCAGTCCTTCCGATCAACCGGCAACCCAAGCCAATCGTTAGCCTGGCCGCCAAACTCTTTCTCTCCCTCCAGAACCTGAGCCCGAGGCAACTCGGGTTGCTTGATCCGATAATTGTAATGGGTAGACATCTCGTCCTTCCACTCGCCCATCAAGCGTGAAGCTCTCGCGAGATCCTTTACTTGAACCCTTAGCGTGGAAAGACCTCTAATCTCACCAAGAATACGAATGCCGTTGCGTTCGGCGTCCAACCGAAATCGTTCCATCCGTCGAGCATCAGTAAACCCGAGAGTCAAATCCTTGAGAATCTTTGATTCCGAAAGGCTTTGCAAAAGCAGTTCATCCCTTAGTGTTGAAAAGGAATCAAGTTCTTCGAAAGTTCGTCGAGGGAGGGAAACCGGTGAATCATTGGACTTTCCCTCAGCCCATTCTTTTTCAGCAGAGCCGATGGGCCCTCTTGTCTTTTCAGGAGTGGGCTCCGATGAGAAAAAAGGCCAACGATACCAAACCAAGACGCTCAGCAAAAAAAGGAGCAACGCGAGGTAGGTAATGAAAGAGCCTTGTTTCATTGAAAATATGGTGCCATGGAAAGAATTTGCTCGCAACTCGAAACCGGATCGGAAATTGATTCTCGGACATGATCGACTTTCTCATCGTGGGACACGGATTGGCAGGTTCCGTATTGGCCCGTACCTTAATGAAGCGTGGTTACCGGGTCATGGTTCTTGACGATAGTTCTCGCCACTCCGCAAGCAGGGTTGCGGCAGGCTTGATCAACCCGTTGATCGGCCCGAAATTCAACTTTCCGCTTCACATCGAGAATTGTCTGACGGAAAGCGAAAACTTCTTTCGCTCGATCGAAAAGGAAACCGGACGTTCCCTCTACGAGAAATTCCACTTTCATCGAATATTCGTTTCTGCAAATCAACGAAAGCTATGGCTTGAAAAGTCTCAAAACTGTGCTTTCCGACGGTATGCCCGATCGGTCCAAACCGAGAAAGAATGTGAAAAGATCGGAATCGAAGCCCCACTGGGAGCAGGCACACAACTGGCGTACAGATTGAATTTCAACCGATTCCTCGAGCAATCCGAACAAATACTCAGGGAAGCGACGTCTTGGTTGGACGGAAGCTTTGATCAAAAGGATTGGAACGAAGCCAAGAAGATTGTTTTTTGCGAAGGATATCAAGTCCGGCAAAACCCGTGGTTCGGACATTTGCCCTTCGCCCCCGCCCAAGGAGAAATTCTGCTCATGGGAAACTGCCTTTCCCAGGCGGCAAGCAATGGAACCTGGGTCGTACCGGAAAACAAGGACAGATGCCTGGCCGGATCAACTTGGAAACATGACGACCTCGAGTCTGGTCCCACCGAAGAAGGGAAGCAACGAATTTTGGAGAACTTGCCTCTTCTCAGCAAGATCTCTCCTCGAATCATCGATCACCGCAGTGGAATACGACCAAGCACTAGAGATCGTTCTCCGATCTTGGGGAGACACCGCAAGAACGAAAAGATGTTCCTGTTCAATGGTTTTGGATCACGAGGAGCCACGACCATTCCGTTTTACGCAAAACACATGATGAATTTCATGATCAATGAAGCCCCACTCCCCATGGAAGCCGACTTGAAGCGGTTCGAAAAAAATGAAACTCTCACTCGTTGAAGAAGTCCATCGCCGATTGAAACAAAAAATTGGACCGGGCGATCTCTGTCTCGACGCAACGGCAGGAAATGGTTTCGACACCCTTTTTCTAGCTCGCCAAGTTGCAACCGAGGGGATGGTTCACGCGATGGATATTCAACGCGATGCCCTCCGCATAACCGAAAGTTTGCTTGAACGGCACGGGTTTCAAAACTACCTAAGCACCTACCAATCCTGTCACTCGCAAATAGACGCTGTTTTACCCACAAGCTCAAAGGGTAGAATCCGGGCAGTAACTTTCAACCTTGGGTATCTCCCCAAAGGTGACAAATCGATAACGACCAATACCGTTACTACCCTACAAGCCCTCCATCATGCCTATGATTGGTTACAAGAAAAAGGTATCATCAGCGTATTATGCTATGTCGGACATCCGGGTGGTAGAACCGAGGAACAAAGTGTCCGCAAGTTGATCGAAGAACGAGGATGGCAAAGCGAGACCATTGCCGGCAACGATTCCAAAGAATCACCAATCCTCCACTGGATTGAAAAAACTTAGAACGGATTCTGCTGATCCACTTCGGCCTCGTAATCAACGGAGGAATGCCCAAACCCAAAGAGGGTTAAGAACTCCTCCTGATACTTGGCGAAATTGGTCAGTTCGAAAAGATTTTCAGTGCAAACCCGGGGCCAAAGCTCGACAATTCTTCTCTGCACCTCCGGCTCCATTTCCCAGTCATCCAGACGAATTCTGTTTTTCTCATCAACAGGGACTTCCTCCTTCTCGCCATACAAACGATCTTTGAACAGCCGGCAGGTTTGCTCGATACAACCTTCGTGCGTGCCTAACTCCTCCATGATTTTAAAAAGCATGGAGACGTAAAGAGGCACGACTGGAATGGCAGAACTAGCCTGCGTCACGACTGCCTTATTCACGGAAACATAGGCATTTCCACAACCTGCGAGATTCATCTTCTCGGTGATCGCCGAAGCCGAGTTTTCCAAATGCTCCTTTGCCTTGCCTATGGTACCGTTTCTGTAAATGGGCCAAGTTACTTCGGGTCCGATGTAGGAATAGGCAAGATTCAGGCAACCCTCAGCCATCAGTCCCTCGGCGAGCAAAAGATCGGTCCACGCCTCCCAATCTTCACCTCCCATTACCTTTTGGGTATCGGCCACCTCCTGTTCATTGGCTGGATCAATGGTCACCTCCTTGACCTCTTTCCTATCCGTATCGAGGGTCTTGTTCTTGTAAATTGCACCGATCGGTTTCAGACAGGCTCGATAAGACTTTCCATCGGAAGGATCGGTTCGGCGGGGAGAAGCCAAACTATAGACGACAAGATCAAAAGGTCCGCCGGTCTCCTTGGCTTTTTTAACGACCTCCTCTTTGCATTCGGTCGAGAAAGCGTCTCCATTCACGTCGACTGCGGAGAGACCGGCCTCGGTCGCAAGCTTGCAAAAGGCAGCGGAATTGTAATAACCGGCGCTCGCCGTTTTTTCACCTTTGGGGGGTCTTTCGAAATACACGCCCATGGTATCGGCTCCTGCCGAAAAGGCAGCCGTTACCCTCGAAGCCAATCCGTAACCAGTGGAGGCCCCGATGATGAGAACCCTTTTGGGGTTTGAGGCATGATCGATCTTCGAGCTTGATGCGATGGCGACTTGGTTCTTCAGGTTTGCAAGGCAACCCAGTGGATGAGAAGTAATACAGACGAAGCCCTTGATTCTAGGTTTGATAATCATTGAAAATACGGAATTTAGACGTAAGTTTGTTGTTAAAGGCAAGGTTCTTAGCGCCAATGCCTTTTCAAATGAAGTCCTTTCTTTCAAAATCCATTAAATAACCCAGCTAACCATTGAGAAAATCAAATTGGAAGGAACGTGCCCTGATCGCGGATTTCCTCGAGCTTCCCGTGCCCGAGGATCCTGCCAAACGATCTCACCCTCTCTCCATGAAACAAGTGGTGGAAAAGGCATGGGCAAATTGGGGAATCGACCAAGAAAAGTCACCCGAGGAGGCACTTACGGAAAATTGGGAAAAAATAGTCGGGCGAAAGTTCGCGGGAAAATGCGCCCCCGAACGCCTCACTGAAAAAACCGGCACTCTTTTCATCAAAACGGCCAGCGGACCAATCAAGCAGGAACTCGGATTCGAACAAAAACAAATTCTGCTGAAAATTCAAAAACTCGAAGGATGTTCTTTCGTGAAAAAACTAAAGATCAGTTAAGCGGTTCGAATCACTCGTGCAAATAAGTTTTCTCTCGGTAAGCCATGGAAACCGGCACGAAAATCAAAGCGGTCACAAACATGGCGCCGGCAAAAAACAAATAGTAATCCGGACCATCGAGTTTGCTTGATCCATCTTCGTTTAGAATGAATATGTTTACCAAACTGGTAAACAAATTACCCAAGGCGATTGAAGCCATGAAAAGTCCGAAAACCAAAGACTTCATGGTTCGGGGTGCTTGAGTATATGAGAACTCGAGGCAAGTTACCGAAATCATGACTTCGGCGAGGGTAAGCAACACGTAAGCAAGCAACTGCCAAACAATCCCCGGAGTTTCTCCCAACCCGATTCTGTACTCAATCCAAGCCGGAATAAGGAAAGAGGGCACAACGATGAAAAAACCCATTCCGATCTTGCGCAAGGGAGTAAGGGGAAAAAAGCGATTGATGGCAGGATAACCAAACCAGGAAAGAAGAGGTATCAGGATAAGGATCAAGGCCGGGTTTACTGCCTGAATTTGAGATGAAAGCCATTCGACGCCCATGAAATGACGATCCATTTGTTCAGCCTGAAAAACCCACTTGGATGCGGTTTGGTCAAACAAAGCCCAAAACATCGCGACCATGACGTAGATAACCATCAACTTGCCGATCGTCTTGAGCCCCAAGGCAGAAAAAGTCTCGCGAATAAATTCCATTCCTCTTGCAGGCACGTGAGCGAATTCATTTCGTCCCGCCCAAAAAGCAAGCGTCGCAACGAGCATGAGTAACCCGGGAACCCCGAAAGCTACGCCGGGGCCATATTGTTCCAGTAACCACGGGGTCAGGAGAGTTGATGCAAAAGCCCCCAAATTGATTGAAAGATAGAACCAACCATAAACCTTTTCCAAAAGTCCGCCATTTGCCTTGCCGAATTGATCTCCGACATGAGCGGAAACACAACCCTTGATTCCTCCGGCTCCGATCGCAATGAGACTCAAGCCCAAAGTCAGCCCCAACCGGGTTTCATCCAAGGCCAAAGCCAGATGCCCCAGGCAATACACTATCGACAAGCCTATTATGGTTTTGTACTTCCCCCAAAAGGCATCCGCCAAAAACGAACCAATCAACGGAGTAAAGTAAACGGCAGTTACAAAAGAGTGCACCCAAACCGTTGCCTGTCCCTCGGTCATAAGATCCGGACTCCCTGCTTCATCCGCCAAATAATTGGTCATGAAGATGGCTAGAATCGTTTTCATTCCGTAGAATGAAAAACGCTCCGCCGCTTCATTCGAAATGATGTAGGGAATGCCGGGAGGCATGCGGTTGGTCGAAATGGGAGACGTCCTGTATTTATTCATAGAAATTAGTTTTTCTCGACTTTCTCGATTTCCCGCCTTCTCTCTATCTCCTTTTCAAGGTCGCTCATTATGGCCGATTGCTCATCCGAACGTGGGGATTCATGAGGAGGAACCTCACTGCCTGCCGCATTTGAAACTCTAAATAACCGGTACAAGTTTCCAACCGCTCCAAGCGAGCAGAAAGCAAGCATCCATGGATTGGCCGGAGATTCGATGATCAACTGGCAGACGAGCAGGCCCGAGAATAGAGAAAAGTTGAACACCGGGAAAAGAAAGCGGTAATGAGACATTGCCAATAACTTATCCAAGTTCCTTTCCCTGACCAAGAACTTATTCCATCATATTTTGTCACCGTAGTATAACCTTGCCAAATTGCTTAGTTTTTCTTGATCTCCATGGATGAGAATTCTTAACCCCTTTCTTTGCTTGGTCTTGTTTTTGCTTGTTTCCTGCGATATTATTGAGCAGGAAGAATCCGTATTGGAGAATAATGCGACCGAAGAGAA